>WBZO01000784.1_pt1 | contig 59131 bp, 46 predicted proteins | sample 5204261 | NCBI WGS metagenome assembly WBZO01 (sample SAMN12412400, study PRJNA552823) | activated sludge metagenome | isolation source: activated sludge from anammox sidestream of wastewater treatment plant... | place: USA: North Carolina | collected 2017-09
TTTAGAAAGCGGAGATTACACAGCGACTAAGAAGATGATCATCGTCGAGTAATCAGAGGCGTCTGATAAAAGACAGATTAGATAATGAAAGAAGAGCGTCTGCAGGGCAACTTGCAGGCGCTCTTTGTATTTATTGATTATTACTTTATTACTTTGGAGTAAGAATATTAATTCTTCAGAATATGTGCTTGAGATAAACGGTGATTATTGTGGTTGGTATCCTTTCCACCATTGACAAATCAACCTAATACCATTTAGTGTGAGCAGTTTGTCGTGGTAATCAAAAACATGGTTTAGGGGTTGTAAAAATCCTGAAGTGCCGCCAGTGGCTATGACTTTATAGTCTCCTTCCAGTTCGATGTGCATGCGATGGATTATTTCTTTGACTAGTCCAACATATCCCCAAAGTACGCCTGCTTGAATAGCAGAGGTGGTATCATGGCCTATGACTGAATCTGGCACGGAGAGCGATACTAAAGGTAGCTGCGCTGTTTGTTGAGATAATGCTCCGAGCGATGTTTTGATTCCTGGGGCTATCGTGACTCCAACAATGCCTTGATTTTTGTTGGCAATAGTAAAGGTCAAAGCAGTGCCAAAATCTACTACAATACATCTGGGGTGATATAAGTGTGTCGAGGCATATGCATTAGCTACGATGTCACTACCAATTTCATATGGAAGTGGGACATGAAATTCCATTTTTGTAAAAATATCAGGCCCTAACAAAACTGGCTGATGACCGGTCACGTTTTCTACGGCATTGATGATTACTTGATTCATATCGGGGACTACGCTGCTAATAACACAATCTTCAATATCAGATGGTTTGTGGATTGCCCATTCTAGAAAGATATTTCTAAGTGCATTTTCGTAAAATAATTCAGGTTGTATGGACTTTGTTTCATATCGAAAAGTATGAGACCACTCATTGTCCTTGAAAAGTGCTATAACAATGTTTGAATTTCCTATGTCTATGGCTAATATCATCAGGTAAATCAGTCAGTTTAAGAACAAAAGTAGCCTTTTTACTGATATTTCGCCACGTTTTGTAAAGCTTTGTAAATTATTTGTGCGGATTCATTCCAGCTGAATTCCTTTACTCTTTGCAATCCTTTTTCAATAAGTTGATTGCAGAGGTCTTCATTGGTGGCTATTTTCTTCATTGCCATTTCAATATCACTCACGTCTATGGGATTTACCAGTAAGGCTGCATTACCTGCTACTTCCGGCATTGAGGTTGTACAAGATGTAATCACAGGAGTGCCAACAGCCATTGCTTCGAGTAGAGGAATGCCGAATCCTTCAAAATGAGATATATATGTCAAAGCTTTGGCATGGGATAGTAACCAGTATTTTTCTTCATCATTGACCATTCCGGTGTAAATTACATTGGGTGAAGCTTGTATCAGTGCCTCAATTTGATCAGTTTTCCAGGCGAGCCTTCCTGCGAGGATTAATTTGTATTCCGGATGATCCAAATTAAAGTGATTAAACGCTTTGATTAGATTTTCGATATTTTTTCTGGGATGCAGTGCTCCGATGTAAATAAAGTAAGGGTGATCAAATAATTTATCCTTTATGATGTCAGGGATAATGGTAGAAGCAAAATTAGGTAATTCACTAATGGCATTACCAGCTACGATTATTTTATTAGGATCGGTGTTGAACTGCTTGATGATATCATTTTTGACATAATCTGATACGGTCACGATTATTTTTGAGTTGCTTAAAAATTTAGGAACATTTTTTTGATAATATCCGAGAGAAGAATGTGGGACATGTTGAGGAAAGTGCAAGTAAGCAAGATCGTGTATGGCCATTACTGTTGGTATTTTTGTGTTCAAGCTCATATAGCCATCAGCACTGTAAAATACATCTATTTTAAACCATTTGAGATAAAGCGGAATCATACATTCAAACCACCACCACCATAATATAGGATGGCGTGCATGCCAGGGGACTATTACTGATTTAACATTGTCTGGAAAACCAAAATCATGAGTTATTTTTCTGTCAAAAAAGAGAAAGAATTGGCTTTTAGGATGTTGCTTGGCCATTTCCATAGTCGTTTCATAGGTGTATCTTGCGATACCTTCCATCTTGTTACCTAGCAGCAGTCTGGCATTAACACCTACACGCATCGAATCAGATTTATTGAGCAAATGTATTCTAATTTTAAGATAAATAGAGGTTTAAGGCAACTTTTTAGCAACATGAATCGTAATAGTTTAAAAGTTATGAGCATGAAGTGGTATATTGCAAGTTGGGTTGTTATGATATTTTGTATGCTTTCTTGTCATAAGCGTACTTTAGAATCTGACTACCTTGTTTTTGGTAAGTATTGTGGCGAGTGTGTTGGTGAGTGTATCGTAATTTATAAGTTGCAGGATGGAAATTTATACAAAATGATTCGCCCTGATTATATGTATTCTAAGGAAGGAGACTATAAATATAAGCAACTTACTGATGAAAATTATCAATTGGTCAAAGATTTGTATGATGAGTTTCCTTCTGAGTTATGGAAAATGAATGAAGGAAACATAGGTATTCCGGATGCTTATGATCAATGTGGTTATGTTATATCCTTATCAAAGGATGGTGTAACTAAAGTATGGTACATTGATACAAATGAAAAAGCAATCCCTGCTTTTTTACATGATTATATGGATAAAATTGAGAATAGTATCCAAATATTGAAGTAAATGCGAATGGAAATAGAAGAGCGATTACCCGTTCAGTTAGCTCTTTATATAACTCGATTAAAAAACCAAGATTATTAAATACAACAATTGGTGTGTTCCGATTTCAAAATTAATTGGTGACAATAACTACAACGGATGCCAGATATTTTACTCAAGTTTTTATTAATTTGAATGTAGATGTTTGACCGTTTCTAAAGAAAGTGGCGAAATACAAACCTGGAGGCCAATGGCTACAATTTATAGTTGAAACCTGATTATTAAATGTTGTAGTTACGGAGCCATTGATGTCTGTAATGATTAATTTATCGAAATCATACTTTGTTAATATATGTATTGACTCTGTAATTGGGTTGGGCAGTATAACAATATCTTCAAAACCTACATTTTTTACAAAAGTATTGATATCAACAACCACATCCGCAAGTTTAAAATCGCTTTGACAATAAAGCAGTTCGTGATATACCTCCCAGTCATAAAAATACAGATATACTGTAGGACCAAAAGTTGAAGATACGATTTCCACAACATTTTCCAGAAGGTAGGGATAATTTGTATCGCCTGATGTCCTTACTAGTCTTGGCGAGGCATGACCTAGATGAGTGATATTTACATTTTCATCAGTAGCAATGGAGTAATCACCTATGGTGAGTTTAGCATCCAAGATAATGGTTGAAATGCCCGACTCAAGTTCAAAATTCCTAGCAAAAACAGTATCTACTTTATTACGCAGTATATAAATGCGTCTCAAACCTCGGGTGTCAGTATTCACTTTCATAGAGTGAATAATACAATCATTTTTAACTATAAAATAAAGAGCACCGGAAGCATTGTCAGTATGGTAAAAATTATTTTGAGGAAAGCTAGGATTTCCTACCTTATCTGAAATTTTGTGAGAAAGTATAGATAATCTGCCGGCAAAAGTGGTAGTTGTATCCAGTGTGTTAGTTATAAATTTATTACCACGACCTAGAAGTGTGCCTGTATCAGGCCACTGAAACCATTCTGTATTTTCATGGCTTGAGGTTAAGATTGCACGCTCTCCTTGCCGAATGGAATCACCTTTGACTTCAAAACTCAAATCAGGATTCAAAACCTGGACATAAATACTATCTGAAAGTGCATTGCCACAATAATCTTGAGCAGTTAATGTGACCCATCCTGATTGATGAGCTATAAACTCTTGGCTTGTACTTTGATCTTGCCATAGATAACTGGTCGCAGATGATGCGACAATTTTTAGTTCATTGCCATCACAAAGAAATAAAGTATCATTTACAGGAAGCAATTGAGTATTTTCGTCAAAACAACCACTTACAACACGGATTGGTTTACTGATGGTAGTGCAACCTTTTGAGTCGGACATAGAAACATGGTACATTCCAGGTGAGACATTAATTTGCTGAGCGTGTTTGTTATTACTCCAAGTATAGGTGGCAAAACTATCCAGAGCTGAAAGAAGGACGTCTTCATTTTTGTAGATGAGAAGAGTATCATATAACTCAATTTGCCGAGTCATGCAGATATCCTCTTGTGCATAATAGGTGTGGTCAACCTCTAGATCATAATACTTGTCTATAAAGCCTGAAGGCCAACGTATGATGAGGCTATCCACTTGTGTTACCTTGCCTAGACCTATGTGTTGTTGTAATGAATTTACAGCTCCATATCCATCACCTGATGTGACATATCTTACCCATTTATTGTTGCCGCTATAAACGGAAAGATGAGCTGAAATACCTGATCGGTTAGAAAATTGCCCAGTCAGATTGATTTTGATATAATGATTTTCATTTCCGGCATTTAGCCATAATTCATCATCCTTAACACCTACTTCATTGGCAGATATGCCTAGATGAGCATAGATATCCATACAGCCATCATCATTATAATCGCCTAAAGTAAACGAATTCACCGGAGAATTGCCAAGGAACGTTTTAATGATTTCAAATTGTATTTCGCCCTTATTATGTAGCAAAATACCTCCATTGCCACCACCTAAAAATATATCGATCAGACCATCATTGTCGAAATCAGCAGCCGCTGCCTGAAAGGAAAATGAAGCAAGATGCTCGGGCAGTGGCTGTTCCTCAAAAGATTGATTATTTATATTTTCCATCAATTGATGTGGCGAATAGTGATTAACGACCAGGGCGTCCATGTCACCGTCATTGTCCAAGTCAGCTACTACTGTAGCCCATGTTTGGGCTCCACTATTGAGATTAAATGCTGCTCCTTGATCAGAAAAGGTGCCATCACCATGATTAATATAAAGCCGATTGATTCTGCGTTGATCGGTAGGGTCATCTACGCCTCCTTTACACTTCGAAAGTACCAGATCCGGCTTAAAGTCACCGTTGACATCGGCCCATGTGGAACCATAATTGCCGGAACCATCAGTATTGTCGTTAATCAAAAAGTCAATAACCTTAGTTTCAATAAGATTGCCGGTTCCGTCGTTGATAAAAATTTTACTTGGGCCATCTTCATTGCTAATATAATAGTCTAACCAACCATCATTATTAATATCGACCATATTAGAACCTTGTGCGTAGATATGGGTAACAATCTGTTTTCGGGTATATTGATTGGGATTCAAAGCACAAATACTGCCTATAGTATATTGCCCGGCAGTGATGACATCTTGATATCCATCATTGTTTAGATCTCCTGCTGCTAGCGACCATTCACCTATAGGAGAAACTTTGATGGACTGACCATTTTGTAATGCAAAATGCTTACCGGTACTCATAAAAGTATAGAGCACTTTGCCTCTGTCGATTACAACAATATCGTCAATCAAATCACCATTGACATCTAATGATGCACCAGGTATTAAGCTACGGGTAGGGAAGGCAGATTTATACTGATGTGTCTTGTTGATGAATTTAGGCTGACCATATATCATTGAACTCATCAGAATTATAAGTACGTATAGCAGATGTGATTTCATATCAGATGATATTGTTATGAAATGTAAAGATAATATTTTGGAAAAATATGGAAAGTTAGAAAATGATTAAAACGGTATCGCTAAACCTATCAAGTCAGGGATTCTTAGATTGTTTCAATATAACGGAGACGACCCAAGGCCAAGTTTACATCTGAGGTGGTTGAGTGATACTCGTAGGACTCCCAGACCATATTTCATGCTTCTTTTGAAATTAATGGACGAAGCCTCGTCAAAATACTTAGTAGGGCAAGTCACCTCACCGATGTCATATCCTTTGTAGATGATTTGAGACAACATTTCATTATCAAAAATGAAGTCATCGTTATTATTGTTGAATTTTATATTTTCAAGTATCTCCCGACTGAAGGCTCTATAACCGGTATGGTATTCAGATAGTTTGTAGTTAATGAGTAGGTTTTGAATCATAGTCAACAAACGATTGGCAACATATTTATAGAGCGGCATTCCACCTTTTAAGGCTCCTTTGCCTAGAATCCTTGAGCCCAAAACAACAGGATATAGTCCATCACCTATTATATTAACCATAGAAGGAATCAACAGAGGAGTATATTGATAATCTGGGTGTAACATTATGACTATGTCAGCATTAATTTCAAGGGCTTTATTATACAGTGACTTTTGATTCGCACCATATCCTTTATTATTTTCGTGAACGATGATATGTGGAATTTTTAACGATTGCGCAAGCTCAACCGTATTATCTCGCGACGCATCGTCACACAAGATAACCTCATCCACTATGTGTAGAGGAATTTCTTCATATGTTTTTTGAAGTGTTCGGGCAGCGTTGTATGCAGGCAATACAACCACCACTTTTTTGCCTTTATACATGAGCAGTGAAATTTCAATGTAAATTACTGCAAATCATGCAGAGTCAAAATCAATGAGATGGTGGTAAAAAGCGTCCGTTTTGCTGATAGAGCCAGATACAAATGACTATGATTAGAATAATGGCAAACATAATCTTACCAAAAATGGCACCTTTTCTGCCGTAATTCTCAATTGATGACATAGGAATTAGATTTTTGATGATTAAAATGCAAATATAAAAATTTTAATCAATGCTAACTCTTTTATTCGAAAAAATAGAAATCTCATCAGATTAAGTTTTCTGAGTTTTGAATCCTATTGTTGAGGAACTAGGAAGAATATTGTGCAATTTTGGTTTTGTCGTTGAGATGGGTCTAGGACATGTAAAAATAAAATTTTATTCCTTGACCTTTAATCTATAAATTTAAAAAATATAAGGATATAAAATTGTGTATATAAGGAATATGATATTGAAAATATAAATTGTATTATATAATAATTATAGAAAAATAATATTTTTAAATATAAAATTTTAAATTATTAAAAAAATATATGTAGCTTTGCCATATGTAATAGTGTTGTTGATTATAGGATTTTGTAGCCCAACCCCTGAGAGCCTATTGTAATATGATTTTTCACCATTTAAATCAAAACATATGGAAGGTATTATCGTAACAATTATTTTAGGAGCAATTGCCGGATGGCTGGGTAGCCAGATTTACAAAGGCTCAGGATTAGGGTTGATAGGAAATTTAGTAGTGGGTATCCTTGGTGGATTTGTGGGTTATTGGGGACTTGGAAAGCTTGGAGTAAATCTGGGTGGTGGATACCTCGGATATATTCTGACTGCTGCTATTGGTGCTATTGTACTACTGTTTCTTATTAATCTGGTCACAGGAAAGAAATAAGTATCATTACAATATAGCTACTTAAAGTAGATAAGTTCAATTGCTATCGCTACCTTGTTTTGAATATGAACAATAGCGATAGCAATTTTTTGTATTACATGAATGAAGAAGGAGTGGATTAAGAAGCGGGCCTATCCATGGATGATTTTCTTTTTCATAGCTTCAAATTCTTCATCTGAAAGCAGACCTGCTGATTTCATATCCACCAGTTCTTTCAGTTTGTCCACAGCATTGGAAAAATCAGCATTTCCGCTAGCTTCTTTTTGCTGTTTTCTTAACTCTTCAGCTACTTCCTTACCTTTTTCAAACTTTTCGTTATAATACTTTTTGAGTCTTTCTGTATCAAAATCGAGGAAAGTACCACCAGTTTCGAAGTGTTTTTTAAAGACCTCTCCTAATGCATAAGTGGATGCTCCGGAAAGAACAGCCATGGTTACACCGCCTAGTACAGAGCCAATGCCGGGTATAAATTTAACTGCTCTCGCACCCAGCCTAGCTAGTCCTGAACCGGTCAATGCAGATATAATAGCCTTGCCTTCTGTTTGCTTGAAATCGATACCATACAACTTACATAGCTGGCGAATCATATCCAGTTGTATAGCGCCTACAGCAAATAAATCTGCAATGGGTACCGGTATAAAGCCCGCACCCATAGACCAGATCATATGGTTTTTTATAATGGATTGGGCATCATCATTTCTGTTACTTTTTTCGTACTCTGACATAACTTGTGTTGTTATTTATTTTTACACTTAAAACGCTAGATAAGCGGTTTTAAGTTTCTGATACTTATTCATTTTCGATGAATTGTCTCTTTTTTTTGATAAACAAACCTTGTAAGTCAACTAAAATACTCATCACTTGGATTAGATAAAATATCATTAAATATTTTTAGATTTGCAATTTGATTTTCCGAATGTTATGAAAATTAAATTTTTTTTATTTTTCCTATTAGGTTTTGCTTGTGAATTTATCTTAGCACAGGACGTACCACGTGTTGCTGCTGATTGTAAAGTAATTAGACAGGAAATTATTAATGGTAAGAAGGAAGTAGAATTACAATCGTTACCATTTTTTACCTTTACACAACCGGCACATAAAACCTATTTCAGAGAAAAGGACTTGATGGAGACCGATGCTACTCTGATCAAATCAGGGAAAGATTATTTTTTAAAAATGGACATACGGATGTTATCCAAAGATGCTGCTAAAAATTATGGTTTTATCTCTAAAGGGTCGCCATTGCGCATCAATTATATTTCTGGCAAGACAATCGTATTACAGGCTGAAAATGAAGCTAACGTGGCCATTGAGAATTATACAGGCCATGCTTTGTATTCAGTAAGGTATAAAATTCCTTCTGATGAATTAAGGACGATGAGAAGAATCCCTTTGAATACTGTAGGAATTATGTGGTCATCGGGGTTTGAGTTATATAATATTTATAATGTAGATGTTTTAATTCAACTGTTTGATTGCATCAAGCAGACAAATAATTAAGAAAAAATAATGCTGGGATTAAAGTTAGCAACAGACCCTTTTTGGGTGAATATAGCAGAAAAGACTATTGACGAAATACTTATTGATCATGCCTATTGTGAACAAAAAGCTGCAACCACTTGTATATCACTGATCGTAAAGCATCCTGATAGATCCGAACTCGTTGAAGAACTTACTCCCATTGTAGCTGAAGAATGGGGACATTTTCGTAAAGTGCTCAAAGAACTAAAAGCGCGCGGTTTTGCCTTTGGGCCCAACAGATCAGATGATTATGTGACACAACTTATGAAGTTCCAGCGGCAAGGTGGCAATGAAGCGGACAGACTGATGGATAGATTGTTGATTTCAGCAATGATTGAAGCTAGAAGTTGTGAGCGGTTTAGGCTTTTATCACTACATATCAATGATGAGAGTCTCAGGCCTTTTTATCATGATTTTATGGTGAGTGAGGCAGGACATTACAGAACTTTTATTGACCTGGCCAAACTATATGCACCAGAGGAGAAAGTCAAAGCCAGGTGGCAGGAAATGCTAGAATTTGAAGCTGGTATTATGAAAAATCGTGCGCTTAGAGGTGACAGAATGCATTAAGTTGTAATCTGTAGTGTTTTATTAAAAAAAGAGGTGTTGTATGGATTTTATATATTTCTTACTCGAATTACTGACCAATACTAAGGACGTTTTGCTGGAATTATTTCAGACCTATGGCACCCTTATTTATGGTATTTTATTTTTGATTATTTTTGTGGAGACAGGGCTGGTTTTGATGCCATTTTTGCCGGGTGACTCACTCTTGTTTACTGCCGGTCTGATGTGTTCTCTGGATTCAGGCCTTAGTATTTATGTCTTAATTCCTTTGCTTATTGTGGCGGCCGTCCTAGGAGATAATATCAATTACGCAGTAGGGAGATTTGCCAGCGATCGTATGCTTGCAGTCCGGGTTAAAGGCAAGCAGGTAGTGAAACAAGAGTGGATGGATCAGGTTCATAATTATTTTGAAAAATATGGAACTAAAACCATCATCATAGCACGATTTATGCCCATCGTGCGAACCATCACACCCTTTGTCTCAGGTGTGGGCAAAATGAATTATAAGATATTTCTCCCTTATGATATTCTGGGTGGAGTTTTATGGGTAGTTTCAATCACATTAGCAGGTTATTTTCTGGGCAGATTGCCTTTTGTAGAGGATAATCTCGAGAAGATTATTTTAGGTATTGTACTGGTTTCTGTCTCACCAATGATCATTAAGGCTATTCAAATAAAATTTAAGAAGTAAATATGCTTTAATAGATGTTTGAAGCCAATCAGAGGGTTTTATATCCTGCCTATAAGTGATTTTCAGGGTATTATCCCATAAAATTTAGCTTTATACTAGTAGAAAACCCTTAGTAAAGTTTTGGAAAAATTTTGCAAACTTTGCGTTTTGATTAATCTTTTGTTAAAAGAGCAAAACTAATAGATCAATTACTTCAATTATTGAGTTTTTTCTCTTAAGCAGTATTAGTTAACTTGAAGCAAGAACCGGTAGAAACCCATGATGCAAACCGCAGAGCGCGGATTATGACCTGGATCAAAAGAGTGCTGGGGGGATTTTTTATTTTTCTGGTTTTGTTGATTGTTTTCCTCCAGTTTTCGTTTGTGCAGACCTATCTTTCTACTAAAATAACGGATTACATCTCAGCAAAAACAGATACTGAGATCTATGCCAAAAAATTAAAAATCAATCCTTTTAAAGGCATCATACTTGAGGATTTTAGTATTCTTGACAATAGGAAAGACACCATAGCCAAAATAGGTGCGCTCCATTTATCTCTTTACAAGAACCTTTTCTATTTGTTATCTAATAGATTAGATTTAAGCTATTTAGGTGTCAAGGATTTCAGACTCAATATTGAAATTAAAGAAGGAAGATTGGATTCTAACTTACAGGACTTTATCAATAAGTTGGTCGGAACAAATGATAAGGCAAAGGACGGATCTTCTTTGTTATTGAATGTTAAAAAAGTAGAGCTCTCTGATATCTTTATCCGCATCAGAGATGAGAATGGTGGAGTAGAGAAAGTAATGAGCCTGGCTTCCGGCATTTTTAAGGTAGATTACATGGACTTGGATTGTATGGATTTTGATCTCCAAGAGGTTGTTTTAGATCGCCCGGTTTATACTACGACTATATTTAATTATGAATGCAAGATCAGTGATGAGATTAAAGAATGGCAGTCCGATCTACCTAAACAAGAGGGATTACCGCACTTATCAGTTTTACTGAAAGAGCTGGTGTTGAGAAACGGATATTTTGGAAGGAAAAACATGCTTTTGCCACTGGCTTCAGACCAGTCTTATCTTGATTATGACAATTTTCACATTGAAGATATTAATCTATTACTGACTGATCTCAGGATGCTTAATTTGGAAGATATAACTGCTCGACTTGATGGATTAAGTGCGCGAGACAATACCGGTTTTACAGTGCACAACATCATGTCCGATTCTATTATCATACAGCCAGGCAGCATACAGTTTAAGGACTTTGAAGTGGACCTGGGTAATACCATCGTTAAAAATCAGTTTGCACTTAGGTTTAGAGATTTTGAGAGCTTTAAAAATTTTGGTGAAGAAGTTGTTCTAAACGCAGAACTCAAAGAGTCTAAAGTGCGGCTGGGTGATCTCGCACATTTTGTAAAGAACCTTGGCCATTCATCATTTTTTGTCAATAACGAAGATGAGATGATGCATATTTCTGGCATCTACTCTGGTCGGATCAATAGCCTCAGGGGCAATGATGTAGAAATAAATATAGGTGATAAACTATATCTAGAAGGTTCGTTTAGCACAAGAGATCTATTAGATGCAAACAATACGTTGTTGAATATTAAGTTAGACAGATTCGCTACGAGCATGCGTAAGATAAAGATGCTCATACCTCATTTTAATCCACCTGATAATTTTTATAAACTAGGTAACATTTTGTTTAAAGGAAGATTTGATGGCTTCTTAGAGGATTTTGTTGCTTTTGGAAGTTTGACTTCAGACGTCGGCACTGCAAATCTGGACATGAAATTAGATATATCTCAAGGTACCCGAAATGCAAAATATCGTGGCATGCTGGCGCTGAAACAATTTGATCTCGGCAGATGGAGTGGCAATCCAGATTTTGGACTGGTTAACTTTAACTCACGAGTGGAAGAAGGTATTGGACTCACGCTTAATACGGTGAAAGCTAATTTAACAGCATCAATACAGTCGCTTTTGTTTAAAAACTATCATTATAAAAACATTGAACTGGATGGCAAAATTGACAAAAACACGTTTAATGGAACGCTAAAATCTGATGATGAGAACTTTGATTTTGTATTTGATGGGACGCTGGAATATCTCAACAAGAAGGCGTTCTTTAACTTTAAGTCTAAAATTAATAACATTGATCTTCATGCGTTGCATCTAGTCGATCACCCATTAAAAGTACAGGCCGATATGGATATTGACCTTTCAGGTAGCAATATCAATAATTTCATAGGTGATTTGCAGTTAAAAGGACTACATGTCAATTTTAAAGATTCTATTTATAGACTCAATGAATTAGCCATAAGTTCTAAGGATTTAGTAACAGGAGGAAGAGAACTTTATGTTGAATCAGAATTAGGCACACTCATGGTCAATGGCCAATATGATTTGCCAAATATAATTCCATCTCTTAAGCAATTAATATTTAGCAATTATAGCCAATTTACGAAATTGTGGAAAGTTGACGTCGCAAAAATAGCAGGCGACCAACGGTTTGATTTTAATATAAATTTGCGACACAGCAGGAATTTTTTAGAATTAGCAAATCTTAATAATACTTATTTTAACCAGTTGAGCCTCAAGGGCAGACTTGATACTTATAAAAAAGAATTGTCAGTTGCTTCCGAGATTCCATTTCTAAAATTCCAAAATCAGCAGTTTGAAAAGATTCAATTATATGTCAATTCTGATATAAAGACTGGTAGTGTAATTTTACATATTGATACAACTTATGCACTTAATCGAAAGTTCAATCCTATAGATTTTGTATCAAATATCAAGAATGATACTTTAAGGTTTGAGGTTTCTTCTGAAAAGATTATTGATTCACTTGAAAACTTAGATGTAAAGGGTGCTTTCGTTCCGGATCCTCGTGGCTACAAACTCAAACTTGCTGAGAATGAGATTGTATTTTTAGGCACAGAATGGTCGTTAAATAAGGATAATGATGTTGTTTTCGGCGAAAAATACTTGAATATTGAAAATCTAACTATAACAGATGGTGTGAGAACTATTGAACTCAATGATATTAATGATCATCAAGGAATAAGTCTAGATTTGGAAAATTTTGATGTCAACTTGCTTAATGCTTTTTCAAAGTATGAAAAACTCATACTTAAAGGCCAAACTAGGATCTCGGCTAGAGTATTTAATGTTTTTGAAAAAGACAAAGAATTGTCGGCCTATATTAGTATTCCGGAATTTACTATCAATAATGACCATTACGGATCCATTTTTATTGATGTCACTAAACAAAAATCTCAACCACTGCGGACAAATATCAATATTGGAGATTTTATAGCTGTTATTGGTACTTATAGCATGGATGATAAAATGCTCGACCTTAGAGCTAAGCTTCGTCATGCCCCTATGAAGATCATTGGATATCTTTTGAAAGATGGTATTCGAAACACACACGGCAATATTGATGCGGACATCACCTTAAGTGGTCCTTTATCTACATTGAAGTTAGATGGCAGTGGAGTAGTGAAGGAAGGTCAAACAACAATAATTTATACAGGAGTAACCTACTTTTTTGACAACCAGTCTATTAAGATTTCCAATAATGAGATCAATCTTGATGGCGTAATCATTACTGACGCTAATGGTAGCAAAGGCACAGTACGTGGAGCACTGACCCATAATTTGTTTAGAGATTTTGGTGTCAATGCGACGATTTCAGGTACCAATGTGATCGGAATCAATACCACCCGTGCAGACAATCCGGATTATTATGGATTTGGGATTGGTGATATTACAGCAGAGTTTAAAGGACATTTCGATAATGTGGATATGCGGATAAGTGCTGTGACTGGCCCTGGTACGAAGCTATTTATTCCCATTTCAAATGCCCAGTCTAGTGTAGATAAGAGTTTTATAAAATTTGTAAAAAGAGATTCTACATCTCAATCTGTCATCCAACAAGAAAAAGCGATAAGCGGCATTGATATTGAAATTTCAATGGTGATGACACCTGATGCAGAGATGAGCCTAATATTTGACGAGGTCAAAGGAGATATTATTAAAGGTCGAGGCAGAGGTAATCTTAAGATGGACATTAAGCGTGGAGGTGATTTTGAAATATTTGGTGATTATGAGATTGAGTCAGGTCAATATTTGTTTACAGCACCATTAATACCTGTTGCAAAACCATTTATTGTGGAGCGTGGAAGTCGAATTTTTTGGACAGGAGACCCTATCAATGCAACGCTTGATATCACAGCTAAATATAGGACACGTACAGCAGTCGAACCCTTCATTTCGGAATACTTGACCGGTATAGACAATGAGCAACTGACGTTAGCACGGCAAAATACAGAGGTAGATGTAGAATTGTATTTGGGAGGAAGCCTTTACCGTCCTGAAATCAAATTTGGCCTGGAGTTTCCTAATCTTACAGGAGATATTGCCAATCTGACAGACAGTAAACTTAGGGTATTGCAGGGTAATGATCAAGAACTGAATGGACAAGTCCTTGGACTCATTGTGTTCAATTCATTTATACAGTCCAATCGGGTTTCGGATGTTTTTGGAGCTTCCGGATTTCAGTCTGCAAGCATCAGTACACTGAGTGAATTTTTGTCCAGTCAGCTCTCGATGTACATAACCAGTATCATCAATTCTGTAGTAGGTGAGGGCAGCATTATTTCAGGTGTGGATTTTGATGTCAATGTACGCAATAATACCTTTGGATTAAATAACAATGGTTTTGTTCCAGATGAAATTGCTGTTAAGAATACATTTGTTTTTAAAAACGATCGTTTGTCACTGGATATTGGCGGCAATTATGTATTTCAGTTTCAAGGCATTCCTGTCAATCAAGTTTTGCCTGACTTTGCTTTAGAATTTCGACTTACTGAAGACAGAAAACTCAAGATTCGAATGTATGGAAAATACGACATTGATGTTTCTACTGTAGGCCTTCGCGAAAAATACGGTCTCGGAGTGGCTTATAGAACTGAATTTGGCTCGATGACTGAATTTGAAGATTTGTTGATTAAAGCTGTAAATACTACAATCAAATAACACATTTCAAGCGCTTATACTGCCTATTGACCATATTAACAAATCATTGTGAATGAAAATGTTCCTGGTCAATCAAAATCTATGTGACTTTCTCAGATTTTTTTGTCGTAATAAGTGGATTTACATGAAAATGTATTCATTTTATTTCACTTCTAAACAATAAAAAAATGGCAATTAACTTATTAGATTTGGTAAAAGATCAGGTAACTGGTCAATTAGCTAAACAAGCTAGTTCTTTTCTTGGAGAATCAGAATCATCTGTAACATCAGCTTTAGGTGGTATTTTCCCAACCCTGCTTGGGTCTGTTATTGATAAATCATCTAGTGCCTCAGGAGCAAAAGGTTTGATGGATATGATCGGTACATTAGATCTGGATAGCCTTGGAGATATCGCAGGATTATTTGGTGGTGGTTCCAGTGCTGTTAACAGCCTCCTAGGATCAGGTGGTGGCATTATAGATGCTTTACTTGGAAATAAGACCAATGGAGTCATTGATTTAATTTCTAGTTTGGCAGGTCTTAAGAAAGATTCTTCTTCTTCATTGCTAAAGATGGCAGCACCGTTTTTAATCGGTCTCATCGGTAAGCAAATCAAAGGTAAAGGCGTATCAGGTTTGACAGATTTGTTGTTAGGTCAGAAATCTAGCGTTGCTTCAGCACTACCTGCGGGTATGGGCTCATTACTTGGATTAGCTGACTTTGGGGGCATCGCTCCAAAAGTAGAAAAAGTAGCTGCTGGAGGCAATTCATGGTTAAAGTGGTTGCTCCCATTATTGTTGGCTGTTGCACTCATTTATTTCTGGGGCAAGGGTTGTGCAAATAGTGCAACAGATGCTGCAAATGATGCGATGACAAAAGTAGAAGATGTTGCGACTGATGCTGCAAATGCAGCAACGGATGCGGCTGCAAATGCCGCACAAAGCGTAAAGGATTTCTTCACATTCAAGCTACCTTCAGGTTTCGAATTGGTAGGTGCTAATAAAGGAGGTATTGAAGATCAATTGGTTACTTTTATTCAGGACAGTTCTAAACCGGTAGATAAGGATACATGGTTTAATTTTGACAGACTGCTGTTTGAAACAGGATCTGCTAATTTGCTACCTGAAAGTAAAGAGCAGTTGACAAATATTGCTGAAATTCTCAAAGCTTTTCCTCAAGTTACTTTGAAAATCGGAGGTTATACTGATAATACAGGAGATCCAACAGCTAATCAAAGATTGAGTACAGACAGAGCATTTAATGTAATGAATGACTTAGTAGCTATGGGTGTTGCTAAGGAAAGACTTACTGCTGAAGGCTATGGTGACAAGCATCCGGTAGCTGACAACTCAACAGAAGAAGGTAGAGCTATGAATAGGAGAATCGCTGTACGAGTAACAAACAAATAATTAAAACTATCAGACCTATTGTGTAGGCTGATAAGTTAGTATGTGTATAGTTTTCAGAGTTACAGCTCCTTGAAAAGCCCGTATTACACATTTGATTTTGAAATACATTTTCAAATGGGTAATATTTGCTAAGGAGATTTTGCATCGGACTTTGGAAACTATACACATTTTTTATTTGGTTTTAACAACAACCTGACCTCCATAACTAACGGATAGAGAGAAATTTGTCACTTTCCGATTCTTTGTTGAGTATATTGAAGAACGACTTTAGTTTCTTTTGAAACGACTTATGATAGATGCTATAAAATGAACGATTAGGTACAAGACCAAGCCTATAACAAAGCTGATCAGCATGCCTTTTAGAGTACTATTGAGTTCGGGCAATAAATTGTGGAAGTAGGAAATGTGATGTTCGAAAATACCTCCTGATACCATCAGCAAGGCAATGGTACCAATTACAGCTAATGATTTAATAATCCAAGGTAGTATATTTATCAAAAAAGTGCCTATCTTGGCTAGGTAACTACCTTTGAGGGATTTACGTATCAGCATTAATCCTACGTCGTCCAATCTTACTATTAACGCCACTATACCATAAACACCCACAGTAGCAATTAATGCTACCACAGACACGGTTAAAATTTGAGTTAATAATGGATGATTGGTCACCGTACTGTAGGCTATAATCACGATCTCTATGGAAAGTATAAAATCTGTTATAATAGCATCTTTTATTTTTTTTGCTTCTTCGTCTTGATCATCGGTTTTGATAGAAGTATATAAAGCCTTGTCCACTTCGGTATCTTTATTTTTGGATTTAAAATAATCAAGGATTTTATGCACTGCTTCATAAGAAAGATAAAATCCACCAATGACAAGCAAATATATAAGTGCTTGAGACCAGTAATAGCTCAATATAAAAGTGATAGGTAAAATTATGGCTTTATTCATCAAAGAACCCTTTGTGATGGCCCATAATACCGGTATTTCTCTGGAAGATCCAAATCCTGTTGCGTTTTCGGCATTAACAGCTAGATCATCTCCAAGTATGCTTGCAGTATTTTTTGTAGCAACTTTGCTCATCGTAGCCACATCATCCATCAATGCCGAAATATCATCTAGTATCGCAAAAAATCCTGATGCCATGTGTAAAAAATTTAACTGCCGCAAATTTATAATTAAATCGCCTTTGACTATCTTTTTTTTTGATATTCTCACGATTCCAATCGATTAACATAGCTATTTATCTCACTGAAAATAATATCTATTAATGTCTGATATTAAACAAATATCAGAGAAACGCTATAAAATGCTTTTTATTTATGAAGTGCCATATTCTGCCACAAAATAATTGAAACTAATATGCAAGTTCTCATCTGAAATTTGATGATTTTAATCACCTTTTCATTTTCATTAATCTTATAAGAGATAATTATACCACTTATATTTAAACTATAAATTTAAGATAATCTTAACATAATATTAAGATTAACAGAGTGTTATGGAAAAACATGAATTGCTGATAATAATTTGTATGCATAAATTCATAATTTGTGTCATAAAAATAATTGATAAAGGCTGTATTGTTTTTAATTTAGATTATTTCTAAATAAAATTAAAAACAATTTTTTAATTGGGATTCAAATTTCTGTGCTTTACATTTGTGGATAAATTTAATTTTACATTTTTATTACAATTGCTCTTTTTTGAGTTCAAATTAATAAATATATGCCAATGATGATTTACAAGCATCTAAGAATCAATTTGATAGGATTTCTGGTAGTATTATTTACTGCTTTTTCGGCAAGTGCCCAGGTTTCTGCAGATGCAGGGAAGACTTTGTTCAAAAATTATTGTGCGTCGTGTCACAATAAAGATATGAGAAGTGCGGCTACTGGTCCTGCCTTGGGGGGCGTTCAAGCGTTTTGGGGTGATGATGTTGCACTTTATTCATGGATTCGCAATTCTCAGGAATTGATTAAAAAAGGACATCCTAAAGCTGTTGAAATATGGAATCAGTACAAACCGACCATTATGACAGCCTTTCCTGATTTGACTGATGATGAGATTGGGAGTTTGCTGGCATATATTAATGGAGTGTATGATGGAACATACGGAGCTAAACCGGTAGCTGCCGGTACGGCTGCAACGGATGAAGCTCCTAAAGAAAAAAGCAGTTTTCCTATTTATGTAGCTATCGCCGTAGTTTTGGCTATTCTTGCCTTGCTGCTTGCTAAGATTATTTCAAATTTAAATGTTCTGGCAGAAGCTAAAGAGGGAAAAGATGCTAAAGCTAAGACATTATCACAAATCCTCACTTCTAAGTCTGTAATATCCTTTTTGATTTTTGCAGGTATTATTTTAGGCGCTTATACCACAGTACATAAGTCAGTTGAATTAGGCCGTCAAGAAGGATACGCACCTGAGCAGCCTATTAAATTTTCTCATGCCACTCACGCTGGGGTAAACAAAATTGATTGTCAGTATTGTCATGATTCTGCCCGTAGGTCTAAGCATTCATCTATTCCTAGTACTAACACTTGTATGAATTGCCATGCTGCTATTAAGAATGGTAGTAAATATGGAACTGCTGAAATTACCAAAATTTATGCTTCTATTGGTTATGATCCAATTAATAATAAGTATATAGAAAATTATGATGAAATGTCTGAAGACGACATTCGTGCATTATATACTAAATGGATTGGTGATGAGTATAAGAGAGAGAAAGAACTTGCTGACCTGGACGAAGAAGGCGATAAGCAGGTAGCAGTGCAGTGGGCTAACATCAAGAAGTCTCTGACCAATCCAAATAAGAGTAAGATTCAGGGACCTATCGAATGGATTAGAATTCATTCATTACCTGATCATGTATATTTTAATCATTCTCAACACGTTACAGTCGGAAAACTTGAATGTCAGACATGTCACGGTCCCGTAGAGAAAATGGAAGTATTGACTCAGATGTCTCCGCTATCTATGGGATGGTGTGTCAACTGCCATCGACAAACAGAAGTGAAATTTAATGATAACGATTATTATAAATCTTATAAGCGATTTCATGAGGAGTTGGCATCTGGCAAGAGAGATAAAGTTACTGTAGAGGATATTGGTGGTATTGAGTGTCAGAAATGTCACTATTAATTATAAGGCAAAAGATTCTAATAAAAGTATTAATTTTAATATATATAAATGAAAAAGCAAATAGATAATATTTGGATTGGTCAGCAAGATTTGACTAATGATGAAGAATTTATCAATTCAGCAGGCAAGGAATTTGCACAAGATCAGGTTGAGTATTATGATATGCCAGCACACCTTTCTGGAAACAGAAGAGATTTTCTTAAATTTTTAGGTTTTGGACTTGGAGCGGCTACTATTGCTGCAGGATGTGATATCCCTGTCAAAAGAGCGATCCCTTACGTAGTCAAGCCTGAAGAAATTGTACCAGGTGTGGCTAATTACTATGCTTCTGTTTATGTAAATGGTGGCGATTATTGTCCGGTTCTGGTAAAGACTCGTGAAGGAAGGCCTATTAAAATTGAAGGCAATGACATGTCTTCTATCACAAATGGAGGTACTTCAGCCAGAGCTCAAGCCTCTGTATTAAGCCTATATGATACCAATAGATTCACTGGGCCTAAGGAAAAAGATGGTGCAAGTTGGGTGGAGTCCACTTGGGAGAAGCTAGATGGTCTCATCAGAGCAAAACTCAATGGAGCTAAGGCCATTAGAGTAGTAACTAATACTATTATGAGCCCAACAGCTAAAAAAGCACTGGAAGAGTTCACTACCAAATATACCAATGCTAAGGTTGTAACCTATGACCCGGTTTCATCTTCTGCATTACTTGATGCTAATCAGAAAAACTTCGGAATCAGGGCTATTCCTTCCTATAAATTTGATATGGCTGAGGTTATTGTCAGTTTTGATGCAGATTTTCTTGGTACATGGATTTCTCCAGTAGAATATGCTGCCGCTTATGCTAAAGGGCGTAAAATTACAAATGCTGAACAACCTAAGATGTCTCGTCATATCCAGGTGGAAAACCATATGTCGCTGACTGGATCAAATGCTGATAACAGAATTCTAGTCAAACCATCTGAACAGGGAGTAGCAATCGCTCATTTATATAATGAAATTGCAGGAGGAGGAATGTCCACCTCTGGTTTAAATGACAGAGCTAAACAAAATCTGTCAAAAGTCGCTAAAGAGTTAAAAGCAGCTGCAGGTAAGTCAATTGTAGTCAGTGCTTCAAATAATGTCAATGAACAACTGATGATTAATGCCATCAATAATGCACTTGGGAACTTTGGAACTACAATAGACTGGTCAAAGCCATCCTATCAGAGACAAGGCAATGATGCAGATTTGAAAACCTTTGCAACCGATCTGAAAGCAGGAAATGTGGATTTTGTCATTTTCTGGGGTGCTAACCCTGTTTATGATTCAGCTTATGGTACGGATATAGCTGCATCACTTTCAAAGGCAAAGACAAGTATTTCAATGGCTCTGACAAATGATGATACAACAGATCTTTGTACAATTGTCACTCCAACAACCCACTACCTTGAGTCATGGGGTGATGTGGAAGCAAAAAAAGGAAGTTTCAATATTATCCAACCAACCATATCTCCATTGTTTGATGTGAGAGAAGCCGAACTTTCCTTCTTAATTTGGGCAAATAGTGAAGGCATTGATAAGACCAAAGACCAGCCTTATTATGAATACTTAAAGGAAAACTGGAAAAATACTGTATTTAAATCTCAAAGTGAGTTCGGCTCATTCCAAGGTTTCTGGGACAGCACGGTTCATGATGGCGTTTTTGAAGCCAGTGTTTCTTCAGGACCAGCGTATAGTTCTGCTGAAATAGGCAGTAATATTACAAAGCCTGCAACTTCTGAACTTGAAATTTCATTTTTTGAAACGGTTCATATGGGTAATGGCCAGTTTGCCGGAAATCCATGGCTGATGGAAATGGCAGATCCGGTGGCCAGGACAGTTTGGGGCAACTATCTAGCTGTTCCTGTCAATTTTGATGGAGTAAGAACAATGGTAGGATTGAATGACCTCAAAGATGGTGACCTCGTAGAGTTGACCATTGGTGATATGAAAGTTGTACTTCCTGTGATTCAGCAGTTTGGCCAGATGCCTGGTACTGTTGCACTGGCTTTAGGTTATGGTCGTAAAATGGCTGGTAATACAGGTTCAAATGTAGGTGTCAACGTTAATGGCAGTCTGACAATGGGTGCTGACGGTCCTCAGTATTTCAATACAAATGTGAGTGTATCCGGCAAGGTTGGTAAAGAGAAAGACTTTTCTTGTGTTCAGTACCATCACACTATTGGAGTTAGAGGTATTGATGCCGAAACGAATAAGGAGATCAATGTAGATGAATCTGCATTGGTATTTTTCGATTATTTTACCGGTGTGAAAGGCTTCCAGGGCGCTCTTACAGACAGATCAGTTATTTATACGTCTAATGTCAAAGATCTGAAAAACAGTATTGAGCACCTCCATGAGAAAAGAAAGGAAGCGCAACATTTGAATGAGCAGCAAATATATAGAGGTTATGATCATCTCTATACCCTGGGTCATCACTGGGGTATGCATGTGGATCTCAATGCATGTATAGGATGTGGAGCATGTACGGTAGCTTGTATGTCTGAAAACAACGTTCCTGTTGTCGGTAAGCACGAAGTTTCAATTCATCACGAAATGACCTGGCTAAGAATAGACAGATATTATTATGGTGATGTTGAAAATCCAAATACAGTTTATCAACCGATGATGTGTCAGCATTGTGATAATGCTCCATGTGAAAACGTCTGTCCGGTCAATGCTACGAACCACTCTTCTGAAGGTTTGAACCAGATGGCATATAATAGATGTATAGGTACCAGATATTGTGCTAACAACTGTCCATACAAAGTAAGAAGATTTAATTGGCTAGATTATACTAAAGCAGACCTTTGGCCGATCAACCAACCTAGACTTCAAGAAGAATCGATTCCTTTTGGAGCTGATAACTTGACCAGAATGGTGTTGAATCCAGACGTTACTGTGAGATCAAGAGGTGTAATCGAGAAGTGTAGTTTCTGTGTTCAGCGAATTCAGGAAGGTAAACTGACAGCTAAGATAGAAGGAAGACCATTGATTGATCGTGATGTTCGTACAGCATGTCAGACTGCCTGTCCTACAGGTGCCATCACATTTGGAGACTTAAATAATAAAGAAGGTGATTTGAACGCCAGAATGGAGTCACCACTTAACTATATTGTGCTTGAAGAAACAAACGTAAGGTCAACTGTTACCTACACCATGAAGGTGAATAACAGAGATCAGTCATTTGATGCATAAATTTTAATTCATAAATTAAACAAAACATTCAAAATATAGACAATGAGTGCTGTTGTAAGTCGAATTAGAGAGCCCCTCATAACGGGAAATAAAACTTATCACCAGATAACAGAAGACCTGGTATCACCTACTGAAAAGACACCCACAAAAGAGTGGGTCATAGGTTTTATCATTGCGGTATCCGTTTTAACTTTCGGTGTATTCTGTATTATCTGGACCATCTGGGTAGGAATCGGGGCTTGGCACCTGAACAGAACTATCAACTGGGGATGGGATATTACTAACTTTGTTTGGTGGATCGGTATAGGCCACGCAGGAACATTGATATCTGCTATCTTATTATTGTTCAGACAAAAATGGCGTACAGGTGTAAACCGTGCAGCTGAGGCGATGACCATTTTTGCGGTATTATGTGCCTTTTTATTCCCAATTATCCACATGGGTAGAGTTTGGCTGGCCTTTTTTATCATGCCATACCCAAATACACGTGGTCCATTATGGCCTAACTTTAACTCTCCATTGCTTTGGGACGTTTTTGCAATATCTACATACTTTACTGTTTCTGTGTTGTTCTGGTACACAGGACTTGTACCTGACTTTGCTACTGTGAGAGATAGAGCTAAAGGATTAAGGCGTAAAATTTACAACGTACTTTCATTTGGATGGACTGGATCTGCAAAACACTGGCAAAGATGGGAATCGCTCTCATTAGTGCTTGCAGGTATTGCGACGCCACTTGTTCTATCAGTACATACCATCGTAAGTTTTGACTTTGCGACTTCTGTGATTCCAGGATGGCATACGACCATTTTCCCTCCTTACTTCGTTGCGGGAGCGATATTCTCGGGTTTTGCTATGGTATTGACTTTGATGATTATCACAAGAAAGCTATTACACCTTGAAGACTATATCACCATTGAACATATAGAATCCATGAATAAGGTGATTTTGTTGACAGGTACCATGGTAGGTATTGCTTACCTGACAGAGTTGTTTATTGCTTGGTACTCTGGATACGTTTATGAGCAATTTGCCTTTTTCAATAGAGCACTTGGGCCTTACTGGTGGTCTTATTTTGGTATGATGTTTTGTAATGTAGTGTCTCCACAGTTTTTCTGGAAAAAATCATGGAGGCGAAATATTACGCTTACCTTCTTCTTGTCCATTGTAGTTAACATCGGTATGTGGTTTGAACGCTTTGTAATCATTGCTACTTCACTAGCTCGGGATTATCTTCCTTCAAGCTGGAGTCTTTATTCTCCTAGCTGGGTAGAAATAGGAATTTATGTTGGTACATTTGGATTGTTCTTTACCTTGTATTTGATTTTCGTAAGAGTGGCGCCAGTAATTGCAATAGCAGAGATCAAGCACATTTTGAAAACAGGTGGAGACCAGTATGTGGGTGAAAATGCACCACATCATCATCATCATAGTGAATCACATTCTTAAAATTTTAAAAATTTAAACCATTAGACAATGGCGAATATTAAAGAAAGAGAAGTAATTTACGGCTTGTACAATGACGAAGAGGATTTACTTCGTGCAGTAAAAAGTGCAAGACAAGATCATATGGAAATTTATGATGTTTTTACACCATTTCCTGTTCATGGGCTTGATCCGGCAATGGGGCTTGAAGAGTCACGATTACACATAGCGGGCTTTATTTTTGGTACGATAGGGGCATTAACCGCTTTTCTTGGGATGACTTGGGTTTTTGTAAAAGATTGGCCAAATATATTTGGAGGTAAGCCTTACTGGTCAGTACCTGCATTCATACCTATTACATTTGAAATGACTGTGTTATTTGCAGCTGTGGGTATGACGGTGTCCTTTTATATCATTAATGGACAAGGGCCGGGTGTTGTAAATAAAACTCTGGATGACCGAATTACAGACGATAAGTTTTGTATAGCATTCGATAAAGCAGATGTGGATGCAGATAGAGCAGAAGCATTTTTCAAGAATACTGGTGCAGTAGAAATTAATTCTAAAACTATTTAAGTCAAGTTATAATGAAGATTGATTTGAAATTAAGTGGAATATTAATGGTATTTGGAGCCATAATAATGACTTCGTGCCAGTCGGCGTCTGGTAACAAAACCGGAAGCGAGTATATGCCTGATATGGCACATTCTGTGGCATATGAGGCAAATTTATTTACTTATTATAAATATAACAGATGGGGGACAGCTGATGAGTTACACGCAATGTCTCAACCTAGGCTACCGGTAGAGGGCACTATTCCTAGAGGTTATGCTGGACACATTGATAATGGCAGAGGAGTATCCTATAGAATGAATGGTTTTGTACCCTATTATTATGGAGATACAGAAGAAGAAAGAGAGCGTGCAATCAGAGAGATCGTTAATAATCCGTTTCCTATTACAAAAAAAGGACTGGAGAGAGGCAAAAAGCTATATGATATCCAGTGTGGAATATGTCACGGAGAGAAAGGGGATGGTAGTGGATATTTAGTGAGAGATGATGGAGGTAAGTATCCTGTTCAGCCTGCTAACTTCTTACTGGATGACTTTGTAGCATCTTCTAATGGTAGATATTATCATGCCATCATGCATGGTAAAAACTTGATGGGAAGATATGACGATAAGTTATCTTATGAAGAAAGATGGGAGGTTATTCATTATATACGATCTTTGCAGGCATCAAGTAAAGGTTTAGAGTATAACGAAAATACGAATACTTTCAACACCACGGATACACCTTACAGTGTTTGGGCGGCTAAAAATGTAGAGAAAACAGCAGAGTCGGCTGAATAGTGAACGGAGCTAAGGATTTTATGGTCATTTATTAAAAACGAAAAAGAAATTAAAGAAATATGAACCAATATTCAATGACATCTTCACAGCGCAACTTTTTGTTTGGTGCTATGGGTATCGGAGTTATTTGCATGATCTTAACATGGATGATTGATGATGAATTGCATACTCGATTTTGGTCCAATTTGTTATTAAACTCAACATTTTTCACCCTAATATCAGTAATGGCGTTATTTTTTATGGCAGCTAGTATTACAGCCTATGCAGGGTGGTATGTAACATTTAAAAGAATTATTGAGGCATTTTCACTATTTATGGTTGTCGGCCTTGTATTATTAATTATCATTGGTTTGGGTAATTATTTTCATTGGCATCATTTATATCACTGGACGGATACAGCCGATGTCGCTACAGATCAAGTTTTACTCGGCAAGTCATCATTCTTAAATGCAAATTGGTATATGTTTGGTACGATTATTTTTGGTGGTGCTTGGGCATATCTTGCGTATAAGATACGGGATTTATCTGTATCAGAAGATGATGATGGAGCTGATGTGGATAGGACATTTAAATACCATAATAAGATAAGAGTTTATGCTGCTATCTTACTTCCTCTGATTGGCTTTGCCAGTGCTGCTATGATTTGGCAGTGGATAATGAGTGTCGATGCACATTGGTATAGTACAATGTTTGCATGGTACACCTCAGCCAGTGCTTTTGTTGCTATGCTAGCCTTGGCTATATTGTTAGTCATTTTCCTAAAGAGTAGAGGATACTTTGAACTTGTCAATGAAAACCATATTCATGACTTGGGTAAGTATCTTTTTGCTTTTAGTATTTTTTGGACATATCTTTGGTTTTCGCAGTTTATGCTGATATGGTATGCAAACATCGGTGAAGAAACCATTTACTTTAAAGAGAGATATAATAACTATGCTACATTGTTTTTTGCTAATATAGCTATTAATTTCCTTGTTCCATTTATCATTCTGATGAGAAATGATACAAAAAGAAAGGTTGGGACAATGACATTTGTTGCTATAGTTGTGTTATTAGGACACTGGCTGGATTTTTTCCTAATGATTAAACCTGGAACGCTGATCACTGCTAATCACGCAATGGGCGTAGAGACAGAGGCGGTTCAAGGTTTTGTATCAGGATTTACTGTTCCGAGCCTACTTGATTTGGGTACATTTATAGGATTCCTTGGGTTGTTTGTTTATGTTTCGTTGTGGATAATGTCCAAAGCAGCGCTCACTCCTAAAAACGATCCATATTTGGAGGAGAGCGTTCATCATCATGTAGTTTAATATAAATTTAAAGAATTAATAATAAGGTAAATTTCATACAATGATTTATTTCATCGCATTAGCTATAATTTTCTTACTTGCCGTTATTGTAATACAGATAGGTAAGTTGTCTGATTTAACAGCAAGGATTAAAGGCGAAGAAGAAGCGCAGTATGCCACAAATAGAACACAAGGGACAGCGCTGTTTATCTATATGATTATCTTCTTGATTGCCTGCATCTGGTCAGGGTGGCATTATCGAAACTATATGTTTGGATATGGTCCACTTAAGTCAGCATCGGAGCATGGGTATGATGTGGATTTACTTTTTAATATAACTCTTGTTTTGACAGGAATCATATTTATTATTACTCATGTACTCTTGTTCTGGTATCCTCTTAGATATGGAGGTAGAAAAAATCAGAAAAAAGCATATTTTTTCACAGATAATAGTACTTTAGAGTTTATATGGACAGGAGTTCCAGTTGTAACACTGGTTTATTTAATTATTCACGGTCTTATAATCATGAATAATATGTTTCCTACATTGACAGAAGAGGATAAATATATAGAGATTGAGGCAACAGGATATCAGTTTGCTTGGGATATAAGATATCCAGGTCAAGATGGTAAACTTGGAAATAAAGATTTCCGCTTAATAGATCCTGCATCAAATAGTTTGGGTATAGATTGGCGTGACGAGGCATCGACTGACGATATTGTGCTAGGGGGTACAGATAAAATAATGTTGCCTAAGGATTCTCTTGTCAAGGTGCGCATCACTGCAAAAGATGTATTGCATAGTTTCTTCTTACCACACTTTAGAGTAAAGATGGACGCAGTACCAGGTATGCCTACTTCGTTTATTTTCCGACCGGTCAAGACCTCTAAAGAGTTTAGAGACGAACTGAAGAAATATCCTGAATATCAGGTTCCTGCAGATCCGAAAGAACCTGATGGGCAAAAAAGGTGGGAATCTTTTGAATACGAGCTTGCTTGTGCTGAATTATGTGGCAAAGGACATTATTCAATGAGACGAGTAGTTGAGGTAGTAGAAAGAGAGGAGTTTGATGCATGGCTTAAGGCGCAGAAACCATTTTATGTTGCCAATGTACGTGGGACTGCAAACGATCCATGGGCAGGTAAGAAATTATTCCCCTACGAAATTGCTGCTCGAAGAGAAGAGTTAAAGAAAGAAGTCGATGACTATGTGAGCGATATTACTGGATCAGTTAGCGATATAATTATCCTTAAGAATGTATTTTATGAGACTGGTGCTGCAGAATTGAATAGTAGCCTTTCAAAGTACGAGTTGAACACAGTGGCTGAAATCATGAGACGTTATCCAACGATGAAGATAGAGCTTGCAGGCCATACTGATAATACAGGTGACGCTACTTCTAATCTTGAACTGTCAAAAGCGCGGGCAAATAATGTAAAGGAATATTTGGTTTCAAAAGGAATCGATGCTGCTCGGCTTACTGCTAAGGGTTATGGACAGGATCAACCTATTGAATCGAATGATACTCCGGAGGGTAGAAACAAAAATCGACGTACTGAACTTAGAATTATCTCAAAATAATATTTAAAACAATATAAAATGGCAAATGTAACCACTATTCACGAAGATGATGTGCTTATAAATGAGCATGGTTATAATGATCACTTTCACGACCATCATCATGGAGATAAATATCAGACTAACTTTCTGACACATTATGTATTTTCCATGGATCACAAGATGATCTCAAAGCAGTTCTTGATAACAGGTATGTTTTGGGCTCTTATTGGTGCTGCTTTTTCTGTTATTTTTAGGTTGCAGCTTGGATTTCCTGAACAGAGTTTAGCTTGGATTAAACCGCTTTTAGGGAAATGGATTGTAATAGATCCTACCACAGGTGTCGGCACGCTGATGCCGGAATTTTATTACGCACTTGTTACAATGCATGGTACAGTTATCGTTTTTTTCGTACTTACAGCAGGGCTTTCTGGAACGTTTTCTAATTTATTAATTCCACTCCAAGTTGGAGCAAGAGATATGGCATCACCATTTATGAATATGTTGTCTTATTGGTTCTTTTTTGCAGCCGGCATCGTGATGTTTTACTCTTTATTTGTTAGTACAGGACCTTTTGCAGGTGGATGGACCGCTTATCCACCATTGAGTGCCTTGCCACAAGCTTCATCAGGATCGGGAACAGGTATGTCCTTATGGCTTATAAGCTTGATTTTATTTGTTATTTCTGTAGTTCTAGGTGGTACGAATTACATTACCACAGTCCTTAATCTTAGAACTAAAGGAATGACTATGTGGAGACTTCCACTGACTGTTTGGGCATTTTTTATAACTGCGATTGTAGGTCTGGTTTCTTTCCCTGTTCTTGCATCAGGGTTCTTTATGCTGATAACGGATAGGAGCTTAGGTACAAGCTTTTTCTTAAGTGATATTTTTATTTCTGGTCAAGCATTGGACAGAGTAGGTGGTAGTCCGATTTTGTATCAACATATATTCTGGTTCCTTGGCCACCCTGAAGTATATATCATTATCTTACCTGCCATGGGACTTGTATCGGAAGTGATGTCCGTTCATGCACGAAAACCAATCTTTGGATACAAAGCTATGGTGTATTCACTAGGTACTATTGCATTTCTTTCATGTATTGTATGGGCACACCATATGTTTGCTTCAGGAATCAATCCATTGATTTCTAATTTCTTTATGACCTTTACCATGATTATTGCAGTGCCTTCTTCGGTCAAGGTATTTAACTGGTTAACAACTTTATATAGAGGTAATATTCGGTTGAACGCTCCAATGTTGTTTGCCTTGGGCTTTGTAACTATGTTTATCTCCGGAGGGTTAACAGGTATATTCATGGCAAGTACGCCAATAGATATTCAAATTCATGATACTTATTTTATTATTGCGCACTTTCACCTTGTAATGGGGGTAGCTGCTTTCTTCGGGATGTTTGCTGGTATTTATCACTGGTTTCCTAAAATGTATGGTCGATTCATGAATGAGGCCATGGGCAAGATGCATTTCTGGGGTACTATGATTTGTGCGTATGGTATTTTTTGGCCTATGCATTATCTTGGCATGGCCGGTGTTCCTAGGAGATATTACTCTTTTGATGCTTTTGAGTCATTCAAGCATTTTAGTGAAATGAATAAGTTTATAACTATTTTTGCTATTGCCGCATTTTTCTTCCAGCTATTATTTATCATTAATTTCTTTTATAGTATATGGCATGGAAAGAAAGTAAAATCTAAAAATCCTTGGGGTGCTAATACATTAGAATGGACTACTCCGATTCATGCAGGTCATGGTAACTGGCCTGGCAATCTACCTATTGTCCACAGATGGCCTTATGATTACAATAAGGACGAAAGAGAATTTGTTCCGCAGCATATCCCACTTCAACCGGGAGAGCGAAGTGATGGAGAGCATTAATTTTTAAAGTCTTAAGATAAAGTTGAATTGAAAGAAGGTAAAGTCCATACGGGTGTTCTATCAGTCAATGAGGTGGCTGCAAAGATTCAGGATTACTTATTGTTGATTAAAGTGAGACTGAGCAGTGTTGTGGTGATTTCTTCATTGCTGGGTTATATTATTGTGAGTGGTGGTACAGGACACTGGCTAGATGTATGGAAATTGTTTTTTGGTGGATTTTTAGTCACGGGAGCAGCGAATGCACTTAATCAGGTTTTTGAAAAGGATTATGATATTTTAATGACGCGAACAGCCAATAGACCGGTCGCTGCAGGAAGAATGAAGCCTACTGAAGGTATTATCTTTGCTGGATTATCATGCCTTGTGGGTATTCTTATCCTAGCTTCATTTAACCCTATTACTGGTTTGCTAGGTATGCTGTCATTAATATTATATTCATTTGTTTATACACCAATGAAGCGCATTAGTACTGTAGCAGTGCCTATAGGAGCAATTCCGGGTGCGCTTCCGGTGATGATTGGTGTGACTGCGTATGAGGGTCGAATTACAATGCTTGCATTAGTGTTGTTTGTTATTCAATTTTTATGGCAGTTTCCACATTTCTGGGCGATTGGATTTCTCGGGTATGAGGATTATGCCAAAGCAGGTTATAAGCTTGTGCCTATTACTAATGGAAAATTAGATAGGAATTTGGGTCTTTCATCCATGTTTTACTCAGGACTAATCATCCCCGTTGCGTTATTTATGTATATTAGGATGGATATGAGTTTGCTAAGTACGTGTATAGTTTTATTACTGACCTTCATTTATACCTATTATGGATATAGAGTGCAGAAGGAGTTTACTAAAGCAGCAGCGCTCAAACTCATGTTTTTCTCATTTTTATATCTACCATTAGTATTAATGGCCTACTGGCTGGTTTAATAAAATAAATGAAGTATGGTTCAAGCATTTGAGAATTCAAGAAATAAAATACATCCACATAAGTTTCTATTATATGTGGCCATAGTAAGCATTTCAATGATGTTTGCTGCTTTCACAAGTGCATACATCGTTAAACAAGCTCAAGGCAATTGGCTTGAGTATTCTTTTCCTATTCATTTTTATTTTAGTACAGCAACAATAGTGATTTCTAGTTTTGTGCTCCACCGGTCATTCACTGCATATAATGCGGGAAATGAACAAAGGTACAAGCAATTTTTACTTTTGGGTTTAGGATTGGGCATTTGCTTTGTTGTTCTGCAGTATTTTGGCTGGCTTGCCCTGTATGAAAAGGGAGTTGATTTGAAAGGAAATGTTTCAGGTTCTTTCTTTTATTTAATTACTTTCATCCATGTACTACATGTTCTCGGAGGCATTGCAGCATTGTTATTGGCAGTATATCATGCGTTTTCTTTAAAATTTAAGGTTACAGCATCCCGGAGGGTAAAACTGGATCTAGTAACTACTTACTGGCACTTTGTGGACATCCTATGGGTGTATTTGTTTATATTTTTATTAATCAGCAAATAAAAACTAATCAAAATAATGGTTTCAGATACTTTATCAAGCGAAAACAATACAGGTGTAAATTCTAATACTGATAACTGGGGTGGTGGCGCAGAACCGTTTAAGGCATCGTATGGAAAGTTGATGATCTGGTATTTTCTACTTTCTGATGCATTTACATTTACTGCTTTTCTAGTAGCATATGGATCATTAAGATTTAGTGTTCCTACCTGGCCGGTTCCTGATTTTGTGTTTAGTGCATTTCCGGGTGGTATCCACCATAAGCCATTGCTTTTTGTAACGGTTATGACATTCGTACTCTTAGCTAGTTCGTACACTATGGTTAGAGCGGTACAAGAAGGGAAACAAGAGAATAAAAATGGTGTAGTGAAATGGATGATATTTACAATTATCGGAGGTCTTATGTTCTTAAGTTGTCAAGCGTGGGAATGGACAACCATGATCGGTACAGAGCATGTTACCATACATCAAAATCCTTTCGGAACACATACGGAGAGTGGAGTTTATCTCATGGGTGATGGGCATGACATTAAAGAAGGAGATGTATTTCATGCTGGCCAGACTTATCTAATTCCGTACCATGACGGTGAGTACAAGCCTTTGCAATATAAAGTGACAGAAGGACCTGAAGCTGGTATTGTTAAAGAGCAAAAGATGGGGCCCAAAGCTTTTGGCGCATTATTTTTCTTTATTACGGGATTTCACGGTTTCCACGTATTTACTGGGGTTATATTTTTGACAATAATTTGTCTAAATGCAGCTTCAGGAATCTATGTTAAAAGAAGAAATGGTTATGAAATGGTCGAGAAGATAGGACTTTACTGGCACTTTGTGGATTTAGTATGGGTGTTTGTGTTCTTGTGTTTTTACCTATTATAATTTTACAATTAATTTTTGATTATAAATAAATAGAATAAAATGTCGCATTTAACATACGAAGAATCAAAAGGTATAGCATTTAAGACAATAGTTATACTAGCAATTATTACAGTTGTTGAAGTTACTTTTGCCTTGTTTGGAAAAGGGTATATCATCGAAGGCTTACATTTATCCCATGTATTAATGGGTGGCGTGATGATCATTTTGAGTGCCGTTAAGGCTTATTTGATCATGTATGAGTTCATGCACCTTAAATATGAATTGCCAGGTATGGTGAAGTCTATACTTATTCCTACAGTCCTTTTAATATGGCTGGTTATTGCATTATTATGGGAAGGCGGATATTGGAATACTTCGAGAGCAGATGTTGTCAACCCTGTTAAAATTGAGGTACAAGACAATAAGTAATATTTGAGGGATTGCCTGAATATTTATTAAAAGAATTAGCATCATGCCATGATTTCTATTGGTATGGTGCTTTTTTATTTTCAGTCGGATACAAACCTTTCATTTGTACCCTTGTTAGTGATTAAATATAGATAAGATGAGCAGACAATTTGCATGGAGCGTAATATTGTTAATGCTGGTGGGTGTCCCAATCGGTACATGGTATTATCTGCAAAAAGGAGTGGAATATCGTATGAGTGAACTTGCCGTCCTTACGCCTAAAGATAGTATTACGACGTCTATGGATACAATGGGTATAGTAAAAGGCCATACAAGTATTATTTTACTTAAGTCACCCGGAAATACAGATGAGTTTATGAAGCTCATGGATGTCTATTTTAAAGAAGCACCGAGGTTCCAGCTACTGACTGTTGACACAATCAATGATCAACTTAGAGTACTACCTGAAGGTTATATCTCAAACATCGTCGATAAATATAAAGATTATGCGTATTTGCTTGTTGATGAAGATGGAATGATTAGAAATACGTATAAGAGTGATACCACTGATATACAAAGGATGATTGAGCAAACTGCTATTGTCTTACCACTTAAAAAAGACTCAAAAATAGGTTTTAAAAAGTAAATGTATGTATCCACCTGCCAAAGATAAGCTTGCAAAAAGATTGACGATAATCAGCCTGATTGTTTCAGCCATATTACTATCGACAATGGGCGGAATGAGAAGGATAAAATTTGAACTTGGTGTTGATTTTAGTTTCATTCCTCCATTGATTGCTGTGATTAATACAATGGTGGCCATTTGTCTTGTTATCGCTTATGTGTATATTAAGAAGGGAGATTATAAATCACATCGAGCAGCCATCATCACTGCATTGGGCTTGTCCGCACTCTTCTTTATTGCTTATGTGCTTTATCATTTTACTACACCTGAAACCACCTATTGTAAGGAAGGAGGCATCAGGTATATTTATTATTTCTTTTTATTCACACATATTGTGCTAGCAGGTCTATCATTACCATTTATTTTGATTACCTTTGTCAGAGGATTTACTTTTCAGGTGGCAAAACACAGGAAAATGGCACGATGGGTATATCCTATATGGTTATATGTAGCCATCACCGGTCCTATTTGTTATTTAATGTTGAAATCTTGTTATTAATGAAAAGGTTTATAATTGCTTTTCTTGTTATAGTAGCATTGGTGATGATTTTTGTTCCTGATATTTCAGCTCAGTGCCCTATGTGTAAGATGACTGTCGAAACCAATCTTAAGGAAGGAGGCTCCGCTGGTCGTGGTATTAACAGAGGTATTTTATATCTACTGGCTATGCCATATATTTGCGTAGGTACTATTTATTATATCTGGAAGAAAAATAATAAACAAGGACACGACGACAATGAGATAACTCAGTAGATTATTTCAATATATTATTGGGGTTACCTTCTCAATTTTTCAAAAAAGGAAGTTATCAATCGGGCGCACTCATCGTGACGGATACCATATTCAAGCTTTGTAGATGGGTGGAGTAGTTCTTTGCCATACCGCATAAAGCCTCGTTTTTCATCACTTGCACCATACACAACTCTAGCTATTTGTGACCAGTAAAGTGCCCCAGCACACATGACGCAAGGTTCCAGTGTTACATATAGCGTACAGTGATCAAGATATTTACTACCTAGATATGAAGCTGCGGTCGTGATGGCCATTATCTCTGCATGGGCAGTTATGTCATTCAGCAGTTGTGTCTGATTATATGCTTTAGCAATGATTTGCTGATTACAGACAATGATTGCACCTACTGGAATCTCTCCGTTTTCAGCTGCTTTTTGAGCCTCTTTTACAGCTAGCTGCATGAAATAATCGTCAGTATAAACGCTAAGCATATGATGTGTTTAAGTTTTATTATATGGTTAGGTGCTCGCAAAATTACCAAAATTTTGATTTCGTAATAGAAATGTGTAAGAATTGAAGCAATTTTCAAATAAAATGGTATCTTCTTTTGTGAGGATATTTAAAGTTCGTAATTTTGCAGATGGAACTGAATAATAATAACTCCCCGTTTATTGAAGAGGCTTTGACCTTTGACGATGTCCTTCTGATTCCGGCCTATTCTGAAGTGTTGCCCAGAGAAGTTGATATCACCAGTAAATTGACCACAGATTTAGTGCTAAACACCCCAATAGTATCAGCTGCTATGGATACAGTGACTGAATATAAGCTCGCCATTGCTGTAGCTCGAGAAGGTGGTATTGGTATTATTCACAAGAATATGTCTATAGATGCACAAGCTAGTCAAGTACGTGCGGTAAAGAGATCGGAAAGTGGAATGATACTTGATCCAGTGACGTTGCCTTTGCATGCAGAGGTGAAAGATGCCTTGCATCTCATGCGAGAAAATAAGATAGGAGGTATTCCGATTGTGGATAACCAAGGAAAGCTTGCGGGCATTCTTACTAATCGTGATCTTAGATTTGAAGTAGAGTTAGACAGAAAGGTTACTGATATCATGACGACAGATCGTCTGATTACGGCTCCTAAAGGAACAACCCTGGCTCAAGCCAAGGAAATCTTGCAGCGACATAAAATTGAGAAACTACCGGTTGTAGATGAGCACAATGTGCTGGTGGGATTGATTACCTATAAAGATATCATGAAGTTGGAGAATTATCCGAATTCAGCAAAAGATAATCACGGACGACTATATGTCGGAGCGGCTGTAGGTGTGAGTAAAGACCTGCAAGATCGAGTCGATGCTCTTGTCAGTGTAGGTGTAGATGTTGTGTGTGTGGATACTGCACACGGACATTCAAGGGGTGTTCTAGAGGCTGTAAAATCACTAAGGACTCGATTTAAAGATTTGCAACTTGTAGGAGGAAATGTGGCTACTGCCGAAGGTGCACGCGCACTGGCAGATGCTGGAGTCAATGCGGTAAAGGTTGGGGTAGGACCGGGTAGTATTTGTACTACGCGTATAGTTGCCGGAGTAGGTGTGCCTCAGTTGTATGCGATCAGGAATGCAGCACGAGGACTGGCAGGTACCGGTATTCCGATTATCGGTGATGGTGGTATCCGATATACAGGAGATATCGCCAAAGCAATTGCTGCTGGAGCTAGCACAATTATGGCAGGGTCATTATTTGCAGGCACTGAGGAAGCTCCGGGAGAAACGATCTTGTTTGAAGGACGTAAGTTTAAAGTGTATAGAGGTATGGGGTCTCTGGGGGCGATGGAACTGGGTAGCAAAGACAGGTACTTCCAAGATGTAGAAGACGATGTTAAAAAACTGGTTCCGGAGGGTATTGAAGGAAGAGTTCCTTTCAAAGGATCAGTATCAGAGGTGATGATACAATATATTGGTGGTTTGAGAGCCAGTATGGGTTATTGTGGAGCTCCTAATATTACAGCGCTACAAAGTGCTAAAATGGTGAGAATATCTGGATCAGGTATTCTGGAAAGCCACCCACACAATGTTGTGATCACTAAGGAATCGCCAAATTATTCGAAAAGAGGGTAGCGTTTAAAAATGTTATCTCACCCATTATTACAATCCGATATGTATATGTGCTTGAATTACACATATTAAAAAATTATATTAAAAAAAGGTAAATATTTTGAACTAAAAAGAGAGAATTCTCGTTTTAATTATACTTGCAATTATCAATTTTGGTTGTATCTTTGCAATGCCTGAGAACAGTAGAACAATGGTTATATAGGGTTTTTTAGGCTTAGTATTATGTAAATGATTTCTTGATATATCATTTTAGGTTCCAAAACCGAAAAGAAGTAGTTTTCTTATTTTGAGACCTTAGTCGAAAGAGCCCTTGTAAATAGTTACCTGGGCTCTTCGCATTTTTAATGGTATTTGTTCTCCTTCTCATCTTTATACCAAAGTGTTTTTGAGTAAACTATGCGATTCATAGCTTGTTGTTTTAATAACGCAGGTACATTTTTATTTCAATAGTATGCACTTATACTAATCTTATATAAGATGACAGATTTCAATCCAATTATGGAACAGGCTTATGAGGCCTTTTTATCGTATCAGTTTTGTTCCGGAAGAAAGAAGAAAGCATTTTTATATGCAATAGCTGATGCGTTGAACGCGCTCGGTGAACCATTGTTAACAACAGCAGCTGAAGAAACACATCTTCCGGTATTCAGATTTGAAGGAGAGCTGGCGCGAACATGTTACCATTTCAGAGCATTTGGTGATTTGGTAGAGGAAGGCTCTTGGGTGGAAGCAGTGATTGATAAGAAAGACGAAGATCGAAAGCCCCTACCTAGGCCCGATATGAGGAAGATGTTGATACCGTTAGGCCCCATCTTGGTCTTTGGCGCCTCTAATTTTCCACTCGCATATTCTACTCCAGGAGGAGATACTGCATCGGCATTAGCCGCAGGATGTCCAGTGGTAGTCAAAGGTCATCCCGCACATCCTCGAACCTCAGCATTGGTCGCTCGTGCTATCAGAAAGGCTATAAAGGATTGTGGGCTTCATCCTCATGTGTTTCAATTAGTGGAGGACAGTTCTTTTGAGGCAGGTAAATTGCTAACACAACATCCTCGTACTGCTGGTGTGGGCTTCACAGGAAGTTTGTCAGGAGGACGAGCAATATTTGATTATGCACAACATCGCGAAGTACCAATTCCGGTTTTTTCGGAGATGGGCAGTACTAATCCTGTGATTCTATTGCCAGACGCACTGAAAATACACGCTGAAGAATATGCCAAAGCTTTTGCCGGAGCGATAACACAAGGAGTAGGACAGTTTTGTACGCGCCCGGGTATTCAGTTGGCCGTAGAGAGCCCTGATTTTGATCGATATATACACATGCTTGCTGAGGCATTAGCTAAAAAGAAAGTGTTTAAAATGCTGCATCCTGGTATTCATGATAATTATACTGCAACACTTAGTAAAGCACTAGCTACAAAGGGTGTAGAAACTGTTTTTCATGCAGATGCACCTGGATATCTGGAGGCTGCCCAGACACTTGCAAAGGTGCGTGGACGTGATTTTATATCAAATCCACAATTACATCACGAGATTTTCGGTCCGTTTTCGTTGATGGTCGTTTGTAAAAATATGGATGAATTGAAAGCAATCTGGAAGAATTTGGCAGGTCAATTGACAACTACGATTATCGGAACAGAGCAAGAATTGATAGCCCATGCTTCACTCATTGATATAGCTAGAAACATCGCGGGTAGAATTGTATTTAATTATATTCCGACGGGTGTTGAAGTTGCAAATGCGACAGTACATGGAGGCCCTTATCCTGCAGCTACTGATGCTAGATTTACGTCAGTGGGCATGGATGCCATAAAACGATGGGTAAGACCAGTGTGCTTTCAAGATTGTCCGGATGATTTATTGCCTGATGAGCTCAAAGAAAGTAATCCATTAGGTATCATGAGAAAGGTGGATGGCGTATTTACTAGATAGTCACATTCTGATTTGATTAGTTTTTAGGGTGATTTGATGCAAAGTGGTTAATGAATTGATGAGGTGGACTTGATCGTATTCTTGAATATTGTCATGATGAATGGCGATAGCAGAGATATGTCCTATATTGAGAAGTTTTTGCCTTTGGACACCCGGCAGTAAAGGATGCAATGGAGTGTAGAATCTGCCATTTTTTTCGAATACTAGATTATAGTAAAAAGCATCAGTAACCCATCCATGCTTCACTATGATGATTTCATCACAATCTCCTTTTTGAGAGAAGAGATGGTCTAATTCTGACCTTTCGACAAACTTGTGATGATAGTTGATATGGTCGCTATTTATTAATTTGAGAGCTTGAATATTACGTACTGCATATTCGTGGTACGTCACTTGTCTTACATTGGTATCATAAACAATGCGGCACTTTACCAATCCATGCTGAAAAGCTTCCGGAATATCAATAAAATACTTTAAATGTATAGGTGTATCCAGGTGAAATAATTCTTTTCTGGATCGATTAGCTCTTGCCTCGTGTAGTGACAGGTTATAACACCTGCCATTTAGGATTTTTATGCTTTCAACAAGTTGAACCATTGTTATTAAATGTCCGACATGAACCGGTAGTTTTGTTCTCAACAGTTGAGAAAGTATATGAATATCTTACAAATTGAACTTTATTTTTTTGTGACATAACGGATAATATGCGTTGTCCATTTAGTCGGGTCTGGTTCGCGGGATGGATCGGTATTATATTCTTCTATATAAGGGTATTCACTTTTTAGATGATAATCAAGCATATAACTATCTAAAGCCCGATAAGCATCACTCAGATGATTGCGATCACCTTGTATTGTTGTACGGATGATATGGCCTTCCGGAATACTTACAGCTTCTGCACCTTGTATTGTGAAAGCAGCCAAGGTAGGTAAGCCCACGACTATTTCAACAGAGTCTTTATCTAAATCCGAATAATACAGAAGGGAAGGATTTCCGTTGATGGCTAATTGATGTTCAAGGGCTTTTTGATAGAGTCCTGCAATGTTTTGGGTGTAAAATTGACTAATGTCTTTCGGAGCGACTTGTGCCTTTTGGACAAGGTAAAATCGCTGACCTATAGGTTGCTCACTAATCGTTAGGCCGTTATACATCTTATTTTTAAATCGATTTTGGGCAAATACTTTTAAATTGTCAAGCTGGTGATTGATGTGTTTTTTAAGTTTCCATGAATGAATGAAATTCCATAAATTTTTGAAATAGCTTGACTGACTTGAACCATTAACCTGAACAATACAATGGGTCGTGTCTTCTGAAAGAAAAAGGTAGCTGTAAATGACTGGCGCTTTGCCTTGAGGTTCCTCAATGATTGAGATGCTGTCACCATTATTGACTACTGAAATACGCATAACACCATTGTTGTATATTCTGCTGATATAATCACAAGATGCATCTTTACCGAAAGTTTTTCCAAGGCAAGAGACCCTATATGAACTGTCTAAAGAGGACTTAGCATTCCAGTCTTCTTGAGTGGACAAATCATTGACAATATTGAAAACAAGGTGAGCGGGAGCTTCGATTTTAATTTTTGTTTGAACAGTGTATTGATTAGATTTGAAAGCAGAGAAAATCAGTATTGCCAGAGCAATAATCCCGAGGGTAATTAAGTATTTCTTTGTTTTTGTTATTGCCATAAAACAGCCTGATACTTTGGTTTAGAGTACAAATATATGGTATTTTGGGTTGCTGAAGCCATTAATTTTAATAATCTAATGGATATAGAAATCAATCAAATAGATTGCAACCTTGGTAATAATATTAATACAATGTTTACGGGTTTAGAGTAGCTGTGTTCTATTTTGGTATTTATTATTGTAGATTTCAAATTTGAATTGAGAAATAGAAACTTGATGACCAATCAGGAAGCAAAAACCAAAAATAGCGATAAAATACTATAATCGTTAGCAAGCAATAAATTGATTGGGGAGGAATCGCGTACTTTTCAACTGGTTGTTAAACAGATTGTTATATCCACTTTGGTGCGAATAAATCTAATGCAAGAAAATCATTACATCATTGTATGAGTAATTGGGTCAGCAAATGGACCTCAGAAGAAGAGTAAAAAGGACGATTATTTCAGATACTACTTCTAAAATATACAAACTTGATTTTAAAAATTGAACCATTTATTTAAAACCAAGATCCCTTTTTTGATGAACTTCTAGATCTAGTGTTCAACCCAAGTGTGCCTAACAAGGTACGTACCAGGGTGGAAGCAACGGTTCTTCCTATCTGCCTTGATGTACTATTGTTTAACAATGTATCCAGCAGACTTTCATCATCCTTTTTATTTATTTTTTTATTAGCCGCTTCTTGTTGTTCTTTGAGTTGCCTTTGAGTTTCTTGCCCTTCAATGCTATTGATCTTACCGGTTAGAATTTCGTAGGCGCTTTCTCTGTTAATGACCTCATCGTATTTTGCTTTGATCCGGCTGTTACCTAATATATGGGCTATTTCAAAGTCTGTGAGCACATCCATCCTCGATTGAGGTGCACGGAGCAAGCAATGAACCAGTGGTGTCGGAACTCCTTTTTCATTCAGTGCCGTCACTAGTGCTTCTCCTGTGCCCAATTCGGTCAAAATAACTTCAGTATTGTAATAATCTGTCAACGGATAGTTTTGAGCAGTCAATCTTATGTCTTTTCTATCCTTTGCTGTAAATGCTCTAAGCGCATGCTGGACTTTCAATCCCAGCTGACTCAGTACTGCATCCGGAATATCGGTTGGATTTTGAGTTATAAAAAAGACACCTATCCCTTTTGAACGGATTAGTTTGATGATTGTCTCAATCTGATTCAGTAATGCTTTGGTAGCACCATTGAAGATCAAATGCGCTTCGTCAATAAACAATGCCAGTTTAGGTTGGTCCATATCTCCTTCTTCTGGAAAAGTATTGTAAATTTCAGCAAGCAATTGCAGCATAAATGTGGAGAATAACTTGGGTTTGTCCTGAATGTCTGTGACCCGCAAGATTGAAATAAAACCTTTGCCTTCTTCATTGTGTCTCACGAGGTCATTTACATCAAAGGAGCGCTCTCCGAAGAACTTATCAGCGCCTTGCTGCTCGAGGGCAATAATTTTACGGAAAATGGTACCTACTGTTGCACTAGAAATGGTGCCATACTCTGCTTTGATAGTATCTTTACCTTCATTGAGTACATAATTGAGTACTTTCTTGATATCTTCAAGATCGACTAAGGGCAGATAATTATCATCGCAATATTTAAAAATCATGGACATTACGCCTGACTGGGTGTCGTTGAGATCAAGAATCTTTGAAAATAGCACTGGTCCAAACTCTAAAACAGTAGCCCTCATCCGGAGGCCTGCATCATCTGATAATGTCAAAAATTCGACAGGGCTTCCTGAAGTACTGAATGGCAAACCGATGGCAGTATGGCGTTCCTCAATTTTAGCATTGGACTGCCCAGGCATTGCAATACCAGATAAGTCGCCTTTGATATCCATGACTAGGCATGGCACTCCTTTTTCAGACAATAGTTCAGCTATGATCTGAAGAGTTTTTGTCTTTCCTGTTCCTGTAGCGCCTGCGATAAGCCCATGCCTATTGAACATTCTCAATGGTAATCTGATAAATGTATCCGTCATGACTTCTCCTTCAAACTTAGGCGCACCGAGGATGATCGAGTCGCCTTTAAATGTATAACCAGTTTGAACTTCGCTGATGAACTTTTGTTTTTTATCCATTATTTTTGATTAAATATAACTTATATAACACCGTTTTTTAAGGAGTTTGTTTACAAAACGCTATTTTTTACTAAGAAGTTTCTCGCGTTCTGGCCCAGTACTTACCATTGAAATTTGCGTTTCAAGCAATTGTTCTAGTTGTGCAATATAAGACTTTGCCTTGTCTGGCAATTGGCTGAAAGTGGTAGCTGAGCTCAGTGATGTATTCCAGCCATCAAAATGCCTATACACAGGGTCTATTTTTTTATTGACAATATCAAATGGCAATGCTTCAGATGTAATGCCATCATATAAATATGAAACAGCAGCACTTATTTGGTCAAAAGCATCAAGTACATCGAGCTTTGTGATGATAATTTGAGTGACGCCATTGATCATAATTGTGTACTTAAGTTGAGGAATATCGATCCACCCACATCTGCGTGGACGTCCTGTAGTAGCTCCAAATTCCATTCCTTCCTTTCTGAGTTTTTCGCCCATTTCGTCATTGAGCTCGGTTGGGAATGGACCTGAACCTACTCGTGTACAATACGCTTTAGCAATGCCGATTACCTCTCTGATTTTATTAGGTGCGATTCCTAGCCCGCTACATACTCCGGCACTGATAGTACTGGATGAAGTGACAAATGGATAAGTGCCAAAATCAATATCCAGCATTGAACCCTGAGCTCCTTCTGCCAATATATTTTTGCCATTAGAAAGTGCATTATTGACGTAGTATTCACTGTTGACCAATTGTAAACTACGCAAAATTTCTATACTCTCGAAGAAGGCATGCTCTTGCGCCTCTAGATCAAAATCTACCTCAGGATACAATTTAAGTAGGCCGAGGTGTTTTTCTTTAATAGCGTTATAGCGGCTCTCAAAGTCTGAAGCGAGAATGTCGCCGGCACGAAGCCCATTACGGCCGGTTTTGTCCATATATGCCGGCCCTATACCTTTGAGTGTAGAACCGATTTTTGCACTGCCTTTAGATGCTTCTGATGCGGCATCCAGATATCGATGGGTGGGCACAATTAAGTGGGCTTTTTGAGAAACCAGGAGTCTGGATTTATACTCGAAGTTTTCTTTGTCGAGATTGTCCATTTCTCTAGCCATGGTGATGGGGTCGAGGACCACACCATTACCAATGATATTGATGATATTCTCACGAAAAATACCCGAAGGTATAGTATGTAGTACGTACTTTCTACCTCCTATTTTTAAGGTATGTCCAGCATTGGGTCCACCTTGAAATCTGCAAACAATATCATAGTTTTCTGCAAGATAATCAACTATCTTTCCTTTGCCTTCGTCGCCCCACTGGAGCCCAAGTATGACATCTACTGCCATGTTGTTATGGTATTAAATTTTTTTAAAGCCCAAAATTAATGAAATTTAGCGAAGCAGACATATATCAATCTTATAAATATAGTAATATTCACTTATTCAAGCTAGATTTAGGAAGGAGTTGGGTGGTGCAAAGTAAGGAGAAAGAAGGTTAAATGCCTGAATCATTTTGTTTTGATAAAATCAATTCAGATTCACCAGAGTCACTGCATCACTAATATATTGAATCCTGGAGTGTCCCAATAAAGTAGTCTTAATGCCGCTCTATCTCAATTAAGTTAATATGCGCAATCGTAAATATTTTTAATCTGAATAATGCGTTAGAAATAGAGTGCATGAGCGTTAACTCGGATACCTATTTCGGTACTCAATGATAAATCAAAGCAGTCATTTTAAAAGAGCGGAGGCGTTCAGGTAGCCGGAGGCATTTAGCTGAACTAGCGTTTTTTGGTTACTTTTTTTGGCAATGAAAAAAGTAACAAAGGTATTATTGAAATGCTCCTCATTAACTAACGAGCAAAATACATGAGCAACGAAGGTTTACCACGTATAATGGACTCAACAAGCATTAAACTTTAATCATTTGTGCAATTATTAATCTTACTTTTTCTTTTGTCTTGACACAAAAGAAACAAAAAGTCAAGGCTGTACCGACTCAGCCTAAAATCACTACGCAAAAACTAAAGTTTGACCCAAATTACCCATTAGAAATTGACTACATGAAAATGCTACTTCATATCTATTTCGGTACTCGTTTTTCTGTCCTCGACATAGTAAAACTATGCCTGCGGAATAAAAACTACGAGCCTCATAGCTATTTTGTATCATTTCCCTTCGCCACAAAGTCTAATGAGTAATATGGGTCTAAAAACTCACCCTGGTGTAAAATGCACCGTATAAGCATGTCAAGCACTTCGTTAATCTGCACTCGCACCTAGCTTGATTTTTGGCTCATGCAGTTTTAAATTTTTAACGTTTTTACTCCATGATTTTTTAACGGCTGATTCGCTAAGGCCGGATTTTAAAAAGCAATGATAAATCAAAGCAGTCATTTTAAAAGAGTAGAGGCGTTCAGGTAGCCGGAGGCAATTAGCTGAACTAGCGTTTTTTGGTTACTTTTTTTGGCAATGAAAAAAAGTAACAAAGGTTTTATTGAAATGCTTCTCATCAACTAACAAGAAAAACATTTGAGCAACGAAGGTTTACCACGGATAATGGAATCAATTAGCATAAAATTTTAACCATTTGTGCAATTATTGATCTTACTTTTTCTTTTGTCTTGACACAAAAGAAACAAAAAGTCAAGGCTGTACCGACTCAGCCTAAAATCACTACATAAAAACTAAATTTAAAAAACTCACCCTGGTGTAATGTGCACCGTATAAGCTTATGAAGCACTTCGTTAATCTGAACTCGCACCTAGCTTGGTTTTGGCTCATACAGTTTTAAATTTTTAACGTTTTTACTCCATGATTTCTTAACGGCTGATTCGCTAAGGCCGGATTTTGAAAAGCAATGATAAATCAAAGCAGTCATTTTAAAAAAGCAGAGGCGTTCAGGTAGCTGGAGGCATTTAGCTGAACTAGCGTTTTTTGGTTACTTTTTTTGGCAATGAAAAAAGTAACAAAGGTATTATTGAAATGCTCCTCATTAACTAACGAGCAAAATACATGAGCAACGAAGGTTTACCACGTATAATGGACTCAACAAGCATTAAACTTTAATCATTTGTGCAATTATTAATCTTACTTTTTCTTTTGTCTTGACACAAAAGAAACAAAAAGTCAAGGCTGTACCGACTCAGCCTAAAATCACTACGCAAAAACTAAAGTTTGACCCAAATTACCCATTAGAAATTGACTACATGAAAATGCTACTTCATATCTATTTCGGTACTCGTTTTTCTGTCCTCGACATAGTAAAACTATGCCTGCGGAATAAAAACTACGAGCCTCATAGCTATTTTGTATCATTTCCCTTCGCCACAAAGTCTAATGAGTAATATGGGTCTAAAAACTCACCCTGGTGTAAAATGCACCGTATAAGCATGTCAAGCACTTCGTTAATCTGCACTCGCACCTAGCTTGGTTTTGGCTCATACAGTTTTAAATTTTTAACGTTTTTACTCCATGATTTCTTAACGGCTGATTCGCTAAGGCCATTTTAATAAAGTAAAATTAAATCAAAATCTACTATCTAAAAAAGCAGAGGCGTTCAGGTAGCCGGAGGCATTTAGCTGAACTAGCGTTTTTTGGTTACTTTTTTTGGCAATGAAAAAAAGTAACAAAGGTTTTATTGAAATGCGCTCCATTAACTAACAAGAAAAACATATGAGCATCGAAGGTTTACCAAGAATGCTGAAGCAATTATTGGTCTTACCTTTTCTTTTGTCTTGACACAAAAGAAACAAAAAGTCAAGGCTGTACCGACTCAGCCTAAAATCACTACGCAAAAACTAAATCTGACCCAAATTACCCATTAGAAATTGACTACATGAAAATGCTACTTCATATCTATTTCGGTGCTCGTTTTTCTATCCTCGACAAAGTAAAAACTATGCCTGCGGTATAAAAACTCCGAGCCTCATAGCTATTTTGTATCATTTCCCTTCGCCACAAAGTCTAATGAGTAATATGGGATTAAATATTCATCGTGATAGATTATATGGATGACGAGTTCATTTTGAATAGTAATTTAATAAATGTTAATATGTAACCTTATCGTTAACAAAATAATGTGGCTTTATAGGTAATTTATTAATTTTTGTACCTTTGTGTTGTATGAGTGAGGGAAAATTAAGAACCATACTTCGGAAAATAGTTAGGATTAGTATTTTGATAATACTGCTGATGTTGTTACTTGTAGTAGGATTTATCGGATATGTATGGTATAGTGATGTTCCATCAAGTGTCATCCTCAAGTATCCTGTGATCAGCGAAGCATCACGACTATACGATACAAAAGGTAGGATGATCGGGATCTATCAGATAGAATTTCGCCATCCTATCACCTTTGAAGAACTCAATCCTTTAGTTAAGGAATGTGTGATTGCAGTTGAAGATAGCCGATTTTATGAGCACCATGGGATAGACTGGAGAGCCTTGGGCCGTGTTGTAGTGAAATCATTGATTCTAGGCGATAAGGATTCAGGTGGTGGCTCTACCATCACCCAGCAGCTGGCAAAACAACTGTTTCCTCGGCCATCTACAAGGGGAATGAATGCAGTAGAGCAAACGTACGCATTGATTCGGTCTAAGGTGCGAGAATGGATCATTGCGTGGAAGTATGAAAATCTATTTTCAAAGGAAGAAATTCTCACCATGTATCTTAATAAGTTTGAGTTTGTCAATGGAGCTCACGGGATTGATGCAGCTGCTCAAACTTATTTTGGCAAGCCTCAGAGTGAATTGACCTTAAATGAAGCGGCTACCTTAGTGGGTATGTTAAAGAACCCTAGTTTGTATAATCCGGTACGATTTCCTGATCTAGTGGTAAAAAGACGGAATGAAGTGCTCGATAAACTAAATCATCCTGACGCCGAATCATTCAAGAACATGGAGGCTGATTTTTCAAAGTTTAGTAGGATTACCACAAAAGATACTATTGTGCCTTATTTTAAAAATGCGCTTGAAAAGTATCTTGCCAACCTCATTCGTGAAAACAACTTAAAAAAACCGGATGGTTCATATTACAATATTTATGATGACGCGCTCACTATAGAGAGTACCATCGACTTAGACTTGCAAAAGTATGCTGAAGCAGCCACCCGAGAACACATGGAATGGATTCAAGGCTGGTTTGACAAGGACTGGTCAAAGAAAGATCCATGGACTTACGGTGCCAGCCAGGATGAATTGAAGATAAGACAAGCGGCACTTGAAGATAAAGCTAAGGCATCACCACGATATCAATATATGAAAAAAAGGATACTAGATCCGGTACTGACAGGAACATATCGCAACCTTACCGAAGCAGACCTAAAACTTGCCATCGACAGTGAAAAAGACGAGGTGCTGCTGCTTAGTCAGCCTCGTGATATCAGGAGTAAGATTAAAAAACTGCGGGCATCATCAGAATACAGCCGCATTCGCAAAGCATATCAGCAATTACAACAAACTTTTAAAGAAGTATTTAACCGGCCGGTCACGATGCAAATTTTTGATATCAAAAGCGGTAACAAAGAAGTAGTGATGTCGCCTATGGATTCTGTCAGATATCATGCCGAACTCCTACAGACAGGTCTGGTCGCTATTGACCCACATACAGGCGAAGTGAAGTGCTGGAATGGAGGACTGGACTTTAATTACTTTCACTTTGACCATGTACTATCGAGAAGATCAATAGGATCTACGGCCAAGCCCTTCTTATATACTATAGCAATGGAGCAAAAGGGTATCAAGCCTTGTCAGGAATTTAAAGATACATTATATACCATCATGCCAGGTGAAGGTGACTTTAAAAATAAAGAACCATGGCAACCTACTAATGCAACTAACCTGAACACGCTACTGATGTACAACCTCTACCACGGGCTTTTATACTCAAAAAATACGATCACGGTACGACTACTAAAAGAAATCGGCTCAGTAAAACCCCTGATTGACATGTGGGACAAAATGGGGATTCCAAAGGATGAAAGGCTAACAGGAGGGCGACTGGCTGTCCCTGACTTACCATCGATAGCACTCGGAGCAGTAGATATTACACTCTTACAACTGACTAGTGCCTACACGACCTTTGCCAATGAAGGAAAATATGCAAAACCCATACTGGTTAAAAGCATAAAGGATAAAGCAGGAAAAGTGATTTATCAGGCAACAACTCAAGCAAATCAGGTTATTCAGCCACTCTATAATGCCATCATGCTAGATATGCTTCAAAACAATGAAACCGGTGCGTTTAGTATGCATCTAAAATCACCCAATGGTGGTAAAACCGGCACAACCGATGATCAGTGTGATGGCTGGTACATAGGACTGACTCCTAACCTTGTGGTAGGTATCTGGACCGGTGGCGATGAAAAATGGATTCGCTTTCTTAGGGATGATGTGGGCCAAGGGTATTTTACTGCTCGACCCGTCTTTGAAAAGATGATAAAAATGCTGGAAAATGATACTATAGGCATTTATGATGTGCGTTCATCATTTGCTACACCACCTGATGGATTTAAAGAACTGACTGACTGCAGTAAGAAGAAAACTGAAAAAATACCGGAGATAGCCCATAGAAGCCAGTTGCCCGGCGATGGTCACTAAAGCTACCCATTCACTTGTGTGCTCCATGATTAATGATGAAGAAAGGATTGATAAAATCCTTCTAAAGTGCAAAACCGATTGTTATTTCTAGAACAAACATTGTGATACTTTCAAGTTTATCTCTAGCGTATCAAAGTACAATGCCCTCTAGCAGTTTGTTCTTGCCCTTTTTCATCGATGTATTTGACAATGTATGCATATACACCGGGTGGTGCATACTCACCTGTATTACTGCGCTGTCCATTCCATCCTTCACGATAATCTTGAGTCTCGAAAAGCATATCGCCCCATCGATTCCAAATGGAAAAATGATAAAAAGCGATACCTTCAAAACTTCCTACTGGGAGAAAAACGTCATTCAGTCCATCGTTATTGGGAGTGAAGGCATTGGGCATCTGAAATTTTATAAACGGTAAGATAGGTATGAGTGCTCTTGCTGTATCAGTACATCCACTTCTATGCAAGACTACTTGTTCTACTACGAATCTCCCAGTATCCCTAAAGGTATATGTTGGATTTTGAAGTAAGGAAATACCCAGTGTGTCAAAGGTCCATTGATAGGCTACGCCTCCGGAGGATTGATCTGTAAATTGTACTACATTATCAAATAAGTTGGGTTCTTCAGGCGTGTAAGTAAAGCCTGCAACCGGACTATCTACAATTTTTATAAGGTTTGACCATTTTTTCTCAGTAATACAACCAAGGGGCGATATAATCTTAAGAGACACATCATATACCCCACTTTCTGTATAAATGTGTGTAGGACTAAGTACATTTCCTGAGCCACCATCACCAAAATCCCATTCAAACTGATAGGTGCTATCAATGGGACTGCTCAAGTTGTCAAAAAATATATTTGCAGGTTTACAACCGGTAAAGGTGTTGGGTTCTACCACTAGAAGGGCCGGAATAGGAAAGTAATTGAAAGTTTGAATGCTGGTATCTCTACACTCATTGACATCTTCGGCAATCAGTCGCACTGTTTTCAATCCGGGTGCTTCAAATTCAAAAAACGGATTTTTAGCGCCGGATTTACCTTCACCAAAATCCCAGTTCCACTTGATCACTGGTCCTGCTCCACTTACTGATTTGTCTGTAAACATAACCGGAGCTACTACGCAAGTATCGTATTCAAATCCAAAGTCAGCGTTGATGGACGGGTATAGGTTGACAGTGATAGTGGCTGTGTCAGAACATTCTTCAGCAAATGGGATGTCCTTATTGAGTATCATTTTGCCGGTGTACTGCCCAAGGCCCGGAAAAGTGATGGATACGTCCCTCGTATTGTACGTTTCCTTTTTGCCATGAATGTCAAACTCCCAGTAGTAATTTTTGATGTACTTAACATCAGTACTTAAATTTTTGAAATGGATTGTATTATCTCCACAACTATTGATAGTGTAATTAGTACTGTCAGCTACTGATGCAGAAATATTAGCATGAACCGCTTGCTCACAAGTGGTGACATTAAATTGAAAGTCCCGTCTGAGCATTGATATGAGCTGGCCATTCCTATATTCTTTAACACAAACGCCTACAACATATTGACCAAGGATGTTAGGTGACCCCGTGATTAACCCTGTTGTCGGGTCAATTTTTACGATAGGATTGCCACCCATAGGTTTATCAAATGTAAACATAGGCGATCTGAAAGTGACTTCATCATAAGGTGGTGGACATCTTCTTGGGTCAGGCGTGACACCATTACATGAGAATGGATTACCACCGGTGGTACCTTCAGTACCGCCAGCTGTCAGTGGAGCACAAAATTCATAAACTAAGCTATCCCCATCGATGTCATTTGCAGAATGGTCATAATTGATAGGACGATTTACACAAATAACTACTGGTGGGAGTTTTTCAAATGTTGGACTGTTATTGCCCATCCGTTGTGCTTCGGCAGTGATTTCTGTTGTAAAAGCAGCTCCGGTACCTCCCGGATCTATAATGTTTAGGATGGTATTATTTCGACAACATCGTTGGAACGAAAGAAAATAACTTTCTGAAATAATGGGTAGCGTGATTTGAAAAACATAAGTACCGGATTCAACACCTACATTTAAAGGTATTAATATACAAGGATTTTCATTATTTATAGGAATCACTTTTCTGTTGCGAACAGGTATGTTTGTAATGGTTCTAACAAATTGCCAGTTATTGCCCAAGCCCCGATATATTCCAAATGATGCTGGATTGTCAAAGTCTGCACCTCCACTTTTTGTGTCTCTATACATGGTAAATGTAATCTCCCATCTCGCTTCTTTTCGTATAGTATCTAATGATAGACACTTATATGTGACATCTCCGCCTATAATGTGCAATCCGTACATATCGTACGGTAATGCGCAGGCTAAGCATATCGCTGAAATAAAAAGGAATTTATGTATTTTTGTCCTCATTTGCAGTGTGTATCTGGGTTGTTAATATATTGGCAGCCCAAAATTAATGGATATAAAGTATAAACCATAAAAATGCAAAAATATTGTTTTTTATTTGTTTTCACAACGACATTTGAAGGTAGGTTAATGTAAGAAGATGAGAGAAATTACGTTTTATACTATGAGGATGTACACTTGCTTGAAGTATGAAGTATGAATGTTGCTTTAGAATAGTTAAGGTCATTTTATTTATTCCTACCACCCATGATGCCATTATTATAGATTTAAAGCTAACATTTTAATTATATTCTTTTAAAGTACAAAAACTGAATATCAATATTATATTTGCAACCATAAAAATCAATTCTCGATCAACTTTTACATTGTGAGCAAACCCGGTCCGGATGTCTGAAAGAAAAATCAACCTACGAAAGACTGTCAACAGACTGATTCTCTTGATTAGCCTGGGTATTGCAGCACATATTATTTTTGTATTAAGTACTACAGAAAAGTCCTTACTGAGCTATCTTAACCGACTTGATGTTTGGCATGTTTTGATAATCATGGGGCTATTATTTACGCCCTGGTCGCTGTATGCACTTCGGGTATATATATGGTCTAAGTTTCTGGGTGAAAAAATAACCTATCGCGATTTACTTAGGATTGTAATTACTTCTGAGATGGCTTCTGCTGTAAGTCCGCCTGCAGTGGGTGGTGCACCTGTAAAGGCTGCGCTGTTGCTCAATTATGGGTTTTCTGCAGGAAGTGCGGGTTTTCTTCTCGCATATGGTGTGATTGAAGATATTATATTTTATGCGACGGGTATTTTGTTTGCTACATTTTTATCCATAGGTGTGATATCGGATATCAAAATAGCTGTCGGAAGTTTTGTGTCTGCTCATGCTATGTGGATGCTGATCGTCATTGGGATACTCATAGTCTATATATCTTTACTTAAATCAGGGAGAATGCCTCGGCAACTCAAGCTGACAAACTACTTTTCTGTTGGCATGAAGAGAAAATTGGTACAGTTTCAATCTAAGTTGAATGAAGCATTCACCGATTTACGGGCAAATTTCAAGATAGCTTTACAATCCGGCAAACTGGTCATGCTGGTCAGTATTTCTTTATTATTTTTACAATGGATGGCACGATTTTCAATCTTGCTTGTCATTCTCCATGCATTTGGGATTGATTTTGATGCTATACAAATGTATCTACGGCAATGGATCGTTTATGTTACGATGTTATTTATCCCGACACCTGGAGCTACAGGTGGAGCGGAGGCTTTCTTTTTGCTGATTTTTGGACATTCTATACCAAAGGATATTTCCTTTCTTATCGTTTCGCTCTGGAGATTTTGTACCTATTATCTAGTTCTGATGATGGCAGTAATCTTGTACAATGTTATTTCTTTTTTCTTTAAACCAACAGATGAAATTGTTATTGAAGAAAAGGATTAATTTAATATTGAGCCGAATATTTAACCATAATTTATATATGTGTAAGCCTATAAATATGAATTATTTGTATTTACTTTACACGGCAATTGAAGCAGTAATGTAATGTTGTCTATCGTTATACCTATTTACAATCAGGATGTCAGAAAGCTCGTTGATACGTTGATGAAGCAGTGTCAAAAACTGGACATTAACTTTCAGATACTTTGCTTTGATGACTGTTCTGAACCTAAATATCGCAAACTCAACAAAGAGCTTGCCTTCAGAATTAATGTCAATTACACAGAAATGGCTGAGAATCTGGGCAGAAGCCGCATTAGGAACTGGCTGGGGAAAGCAGCTTATTTTGATAACATACTTTTTTTAGACGGTGACACAGTCATTAAGAATAGGAATTTTATAAAAACATACGTGGATTACTTGCCGACTGAACATATTCTATGTGGAGGACGTAATTACAGCCTTAAGCCACCGCGCTCTAAGAAAAAACTTTTACACTGGAGATATGGAAGTAAACGTGAATCGCTACCATCAAAAAAGCGAAATAAAGACCCATACATAAATTTCCATTCCAACAATTTTATCATCCCCGAAAAATTATTCAAAGACCACCTTTTTGACGAAAATGTAAAGGGTTATGGATATGAAGACTTGCTGTATGCTTTTGACCTTAAAAAGAGCGGCGTCAACATCGTGCATATTGATAATCCTACTCTGCATGATGGACTGGAAGTCAATACGATGTTTATCAAAAAAACTAAAAATGCCATAGAAAATCTGGCCATGCTCTATAAACAGAAAAAAATTCCACACACTCGACTGATCAAAAGTTATGAAAAGCTGAAAGAATGGGATATGCTGAAGGCTTTTCAATGGTATTATGCACGTGTGAGTGACAATATAGATGCAAATCTGCTATCAGATAATCCATCGGTTTTTAAATTTAATCTATGGAAACTCCACCTTTTTATTGAAAATATGTATTAAAGTTTTGAAATCTAGTCCATGAATAATTATCACCGAATTAAGAAAATCTTGTTTTTAATACTTGCAATTGCAGCCGGTATCGTGATTTATCGGGCGTTGCCTATGCTTGCAATAGCGACCGGGTATGCCGCAAAACAGGTTTGTACATGTACTTTTTCAGAAGATCGTCAGCAGCCTGAAATCGAGAAAAATCAATTATACTTTAGTATCCTGGGGCAGGTGACTAATACAATTGATCACCAAGCACAAAGTGTAACTAGTTCGTTTCTGGGTTTATATCCCAAAATAGCTGAATATCGGCCCGGAATAGGGTGTGTACTATTGTATGGAGCAGATGATTATGATGTTCAATTTCCAAAATCGAATGCAGGCAGTGTGCGAGACAGTCTTTTTGAAAAAGTACAGGTGACACAAGGTTTAGACCTGGATCAATTAAATAAAGCCGTAAGTCATGCCTTTGATGCTGATAAACAGTTGGTTGATAAACGCACGACAGCTGTACTCGTGATACACAAAGATACCCTGATTGCTGAACAATATGCTCCGCCTTTTGGGCCAAATACAGTTCAGTTAGGATGGTCGATGACCAAGAGTCTTATGAATACTTATGCAGGCCTTTTAGTAGCACAAGGCAAAATGAAAATAACGTATGATCATCTCTTTGCAGAATGGGATGGTGATGATAGGAAGCATATTACTATAACGGATTTGCTGCATATGAATGCCGGCCTGAGCTGGGACGAAAATTATGCAGGTATCTCAGATGCGACGAATATGCTGTATCGATCAGAGGATGTTTCAGCGATTGCAAGGAGCAAACCACTCGAGCATCCGATTGGTAGCTATTGGTATTACAGTTCGGGTACCACCAACTTGCTGAGTCGATATTTTCGCAATGTTATCAACAATGATCACCTATACTGGACCATGCTGAAAGATAGTCTTTTTGACGTCATCGGAATGCATTCTGCATTTATTGAGACAGATGAAACCGGTACTTTTATAGGATCCAGCTATGGATATGCTACGCCACGAGATTGGGCAAGATTTGGATTGTTGTATTTACATCAAGGTATATGGAACGGCAAACGTTTATTGCCGGAAGGATGGGTGACGTTTTCTACCACACCGGCTGAAGGTAGCAATGGTCAATATGGAGCACAGTTCTGGCTCAATCAGAATGGCGTACAGTTTCCTGATGCACCTCACGATACCTATAATGCTGATGGTTTTCAAGGCCAATTTGTGTTTATCATTCCATCTCGTGATGTGGTTATCGTCAGAATGGGCACTGGAAAGGATGGCTTTAATGTAAACCAATTTTTAAAAGAAATTTTGGATGCGTTACCCCAAAAATAAATAACGATGTCAAGGAGCATTTTACTTATGTTTACCATTTTGTTGGTGATGCTACAATGCAGCAGAAAATACATGGCAGAGCGTGAACATGCACTATTTACTATTAACCAGCAGTGTACCATTGTACCTGGTGAAGGAATGGATTCACAAATAGGAAGCGTAGTATGTGGGGATCAAAACTTTACCTATGACTATGGCATGTATAGTTATCAGGGGCCATTGACAGAAGAAGAAAAATTTGCTAATTTATTTAAAGGGAAATATTATGCTGATTTTTTTAGTATAATTCATATTGATAAAAAATTATTTCGATTATATATTGATTCTGTACAAGTGATACATGCTGGTGCATTAAAGTCAAAGCCTTCAACTATGATTGCTAGATGTACAAATTGCAATAAAGAGGCACTTCTTCGATTCAGAAAAAGAGACTATATCTTTCCTTATGTAGCTGCGGAAGATGAAGATAACAAGCAGTATGTAATATACACAGACACAATAGGTGATTATCGTCGCAAAATATATATAAGTCATATGGAAGGACAATCAGGTTTGTTTATGGAACCGGTTGTTCGTTCAGTCCGTTCTCAAAAGCTGGCTTTATATACTGATCACACAGTAGATACGACGGAGATAAAGAAGATATTACAAAGTGTCAGGCTCATAAAAAATAAGCACGATAAGCATGAATAAAGACGTAAAAGCCATAGTATTTGATCTGGGTGGCGTGTTGCTGGATCTTGATTTTCAAAAGACATTTCACGCTATGTCAGAAGTGTTGCAGATGGAGTTCTCGCCTGAAAATATAAGTGACGAAACCAACAATCTACTCGCAGAATATGAAAAAGGTAAAGTCAGAACAGAAACCTTGATTTGGCATCTACAGCGACTAAACAAGGAAGTAATTGTACCTGAACCTTCAGCGATGATCATGGCTTGGAATGCTATGTTGGTAGGATTTAAGCAAAGTAAACTTGATATACTTAAACAACTGAAAATGGATTATCGGCTATATCTACTGTCTAATACCAATGAACTGCATTTGAAGCGAATCGACCAAATATTGCTTGAGCAATACCATATCCAAGACTTTGAAGGTGCTTTTTTTGATAAAGCCTACTATTCTCACCTGATAGGTATGCGCAAACCTGATTCAGAGATATACCATTTTGTAACTCAAGATATTGGCATTAGCCCTGAAAAAATACTTTTCATTGACGACAATGTTGCCAACATCTCAGCAGCTGAGCAATATGGTTGGCAGACCATTTTATATGATGTAAATACGGATTTAGCAGATAATCTTCAACATAGATTGAAATTTTTGTAAAAATAATTTGGTAATTACAATTATTCCTCTATTTTTGAAGCAGATTCTTATTAACACCCTTAATTATTGGCAGATCACAGGAGGTCTGCCATTTTTGTTATGGCCTACGATGATTTTGAACAAGACAAAAGAAAGACTTTTTGGACGGCTGACGAGGCAGTAGATAAGATTAGAAGATATTGTGCTTTACAAGAACGCAGCCATAGCGAAGTCAGATCTAAATTGCTGGATAATGGTATCTATGGTGATTTGCTAGAAGAGATCATCAGTGATTTGATTGCTGATAATTTTTTGGACGAGGAGCGCTTTGCCCGTAGCTTTGCTAGAGGAAAATTTAGGATGAAGAAATGGGGAAAAAATAAAATCAGACAAGAATTAAAATTACGACAGGTTTCTGATTATTCCATTAGGGCAGGACTGAGTGAAATTGATGACGCAGAATATATGGATGTCTTACATTCATTGTATGAGAAAAAAGAAAAGACTTCAAAATTTTTGAACAAGTATGACAAAATGAAAAAGTTGACAGACTATCTTTTGCAGAAAGGATATGAATATGAATTAATCAATGCATTGTTGAGAAAGAATGATACCTGACCATAAGCATCTATTGAATTGATGTAATCTTTAGACTATATCATTGACCTACGATCGGCCAGTATTGCGCACGCTTTCGCCATTATCCCATATTACTCGTTACACTTTGTTGCGAAGGGAAATGATACAAAATAGCTATGAGGCTCGGAGTTTTTATACCGCAGGCATAGTTTTTACTATGTCGAGGACAGAAAACGAGTACCGAAATAGATATGAGGTAGCATTTTCACGTAGTCAATTTCTAATGGGTAATTTGGGTCAGATTTAGGTTTTGCGTAGTGATTTTAGGCTGAGTCGGTACAGCCTTGAATTTTTGTTTCTTTTGTGTCAAGACAAAAGAAAGAGTAAGATTAATAATTGGACAAATGATTAAATTTTTATGCGATGATGCTAAAATTTTAATGCTTGTTGATTCTATTATGCGTGGTGAACCTTCGATGCTCATATGTTTTTCTTGTTAGTTAATGAGGAGCATTTCAATATGGCCTTTGTTATTTTTTTTCATTGCCAAAAAAGTAACCAAAAAAGGCTAGTTCAGCTAAATGCCTCCGGCTACCTGAACGCCTCCGCTTTTTTAAATTGTCTGCTTTGATTTCTCATTGCTTTTCAATATCCGGCCTTAGTGAATCAGCCGTTAAGAAATCATGGAGTAAAAACGTTAAAAATTTAAAACTGTATGAACCAAAAATCAAGCTAGGTACAAGTACAAATTAACGAAGTGCTTCATAAGCTTATACGGTGCACATTACAACAGGGTGAGTTTTTTAAATTTAGTTTTTGCGTAGTGATTTTAGGCTGAGTCGGTACAGCCTTGACTTTTTGTTTCTTTTGTGTCAAGACAAAAGAAAGAGTAAGATTAATAATTGCACAAATGATTAAAATTTTATGCTAATTGATTCCATTATCCGTGGTAAACCTTCGTTGCTCATGTATTTTTCTTGTTAGTTAATTAGGATTATTTCAATCATACCTTTGTTACTTTTTTTCATTGCCAAAAAAAGTAACCAAAAAAGGCTAGTTCAGCTAATTGCCTCCGGCTACCTGAACGCCTCCGCTCTTTTAAATAATCATTAAAATCGGCCTTAGCGAATCAGCCGTTAAGAAATCATAGAGTAAAAACGTTAAAAATTTAAAACTGTTTGAGCCAAAACCAAACTAGGTTCGAGTACCGATTAACGAAGTGCTTGACATGCCTATACGGTGCATTTTACACCAGGGTGAGTTTTTTAAATTTAGTTTTTGCGTAGGGATTTTAGGCTGAGTCGGTACAGCCTTGACTTTTTGTTTCTTTTGTGTCAAGACAAAAGAAAAGGTAAGATTAATAATTGCACAAATGATTAAAATTTTATGCTAATTGATTCCATTATCCGTGGTAAACCTTCGTTGCTCATGTATTTTTCTCGTTAGTTAATGAATAGTATTTCAATAATACCTTCGTTACTTTTTTTCATTGCCAAAAAAAGTAACCAAAAAAGGCTAGTTCAAAAAAAGGCGATTGCTAAAGCACCGTTCTCTCTCGGGCTCACCCACCCCTTTCGGGTTCCTTCGCTTTGAGCACTGTCGTGCTCAACCTAAAGGATCGCTCAGTCATATGCTTCTTCTATCGCATAGGTTAGTCGTAATTGATAAAAGAATAGAGCGATAGACGCAATTCCGATTCTTCGTTCACTATCACTGGTTTTTGAACGGGTTTATTCTTTAACATCTAGCCTTGATTGAAAAATAGTAAGTTCGATATGGTGGTTTGTGTCGTTTTTGCAAATCTTACGTGGTAAACCTTCGTTGCTCATATGTTTTCTTGTTAGTTAATGAGGAGCATTTCAATAATACCTTCGTTACTTTTTTTCATTGCCAAAAAAAGTAACCAAAAAACGCTAGTTCAGCTAAATGCCTCCGGCTACCTGAACGCCTCTGCTTTTTTAGATAGTAGATTTTGATTTAATTTTACTTTATTAAAATG
>WBZO01000785.1_pt1 | contig 59115 bp, 76 predicted proteins | sample 5204261 | NCBI WGS metagenome assembly WBZO01 (sample SAMN12412400, study PRJNA552823) | activated sludge metagenome | isolation source: activated sludge from anammox sidestream of wastewater treatment plant... | place: USA: North Carolina | collected 2017-09
AGCCCCGCCGCCGCCCGCAGCAGCCGCCGATTGCCACCAGGTCCGCGCACGATCACGCGGCGAGGTATCTGCCATGCATTTGCCCCCAATCCCGGATCTCAATCGATGACCAATCGCTGCCCGCCGCCGATCATCGTGTCTGCAATGTAAGGCTCCGGCGTCCCGTTCGCCCCTCTTTTTTTTCTGCCGTGACTTGCGTCAGGACATCATGAGCACGAAGGTGCGCGTCCCGGTTGATGGAGTGGCCACCGCCTCGGATGCCAGGACCTCGCGGACGATGCTGCCGGAACGGATGCCGAGGTTGTGCGTCAGCAGGATCTCGCGGACCAGGCCGGACGGCTGGACATCGGTGTTCGCGGGCGGCGAGGATCCGGAATTCGAAACCAGAACCTCGCGCAGCACCACGCCCGCGTTGATGATCGGCGGCCCGTCGACGAGGTTCTCGCGAACGAGGCCCGAGACGTTGGTGTCGGCGCTCATGAGGCGATCTTGATGCCCGATACGGCCGCGTTGACAGTGGAGGCCGTCCAGGCCGTGCCCAGGTTCGGGTCGGTCGGGAAGTTGGACCCGGCCCAGACGTAGGACGCGCCGACCGAGATCCCGGTCGTCTCACCGGATCCGGTCGTCGAACTGGACTTCGCCCGGAAGTCGACCGTCGGCGTGCTGCCGGCGCCGCGGCGGATGTTCCCTTTCACCATCATGCAATGGATCGTGGTCGGGTTCACCGACAAAGCCGGGAAGGTATAGAGATCCTCGTGGTTGACCGTGCTGTCGTAGACATAGGCGTTGTCGCCCATCGACGGAGCGTATTGCTCGGCAGACCAGTTGTTCGAACTGACGCCGGTCATGAGGCCATAGATGACCCAGCTTGTCTGGCCGGACGTCATGGTCGGCCCGGACGGCGCACCCGAGCCATAGGTGTTCGAGGCCTTGTAGCCGAGCGTGTTCGCATCGGACGCAGACAGCGCCACCGACGTGTCGGTGATGTATCCGATCCAGTATGCCGTCCCGCCGGTGAGCGCCTGCCCTGACGCGAATGGCAGCGAGAGGACTGTGCCGTTGGTGCAGCCGACCACCTCTGTGCCGGTCGCCACGGCCGCGCCCGACGGCGCCCCGCCGCTGTCGTTGTAGAGCACCGCCTTGAACTTGGCGGTCGCCGAGGACGCCGCCGGCAGTATCTGCACCGAATTCAGGTTTCCCGATGCCGGGCAGGTGTATTTGCGGAGGGCAAGTTGGTTCGCGCCTGGGGCGTTGGTCGTGGTGACGCCAGCATAGGCGCCGGCTGCGCCGATGACGCCAGAGCCGAAGCTGAACTGCACCGCGCTGTCGGCCGTCGGAAACTGCGTCTCGATCCGCGGGCTCGTGCCGGTGACCGCGTTGTTGTAGCTGCCGCTGGTGTCGAACACGTAGACATCGTCGATCGTGAACACCAGCGACGCGGCGACGGTCCGCCCGGCCTGGAACTGGATCGCGTTGGCATAGTTGTTGCTGCCGTTGCGGGTGTTCGCCGACGATCCGGTGAGCACGGAGACGCCATCGAGATAGATGGTATAGGCCCCGGTCGTGTTGTTGACCGTGATGTCCCACTCGATGTGATGGGTGGTGTTCGCCGTCACCGAAGACGCAGACGTTCCCAGGGCAGTGCCTGTCTCCGTGCCGCGGTAGACCGAGATCGTTCCAGTCGTCGTGTTGATGACGATCGAGCACTGCGCGGTGACGCCGTCAAAGAGGGTCACCACCGCAGGGTTGACCAGGCTGCTCTGAAAGCGGAAGCCACCAATCAGGCGGGCATAGTTGCCGGGCAGCGTTTTCTTGATCGACGTCACGTTCGAATTCGCGGAGAGTTTCAGCGCTTGTCCGGTCGACGACAGCCCGGTGACAATCGACAGGCCATCGGCGCCGGTGATCGACGACGATGTCCATTCCTGGGTGATGTAAGTATTCAGGACGGTCGCATTGTTGAACCCGTTCGGGCCGTATTTGTCGAAGCCGTCCATGAACAGCAGTGCCATGTTCGAGGGTCCTTACGAGCGCGTGGCGAGGATGGTGAAACCGCAATCGGCGAGGGTGGCATCCTGCGGCGACGGCGCGACCACCTTCAGGATCTGGCCGGCGGTCAGGTTGACCGCGCTCTGCGTCGAGAGGGTGACGCCGACATGCCCTGCCGTGAACTTGATTGTCCCGATCGACGTGTAGGTTTCGGGTGAACCGCTGTCGATGTATCCGATGGTGAACGTGGCGTCTGCGGTCGCCTGAGTGCCGCAGTAGCCGATGGCCCCCGACCAGTTTGCCGGGATCGTCAGATCGATCACCAGCGGGATGTGCAGGATCTGGCCGGCCGACGGCTTGTCCGAAAACACGACCGGGATCGGCACCTTCGAGGCCGAGGACGGCAGCGCGCTGTATGCCCAGGTCTTCGCGTCGACGTAGCTCTTGCTGGTGGCTTCGGCCGTGGTGCCCGGCGTGATCGGCACGGATACCGATGCCGCGGACCCGAAGTTGACCACCGTCGTCGTGCCGGTCAGCCCGATCGTCCCGGAGAAGGTTGGCGAGGCCTTCGGCGCCAGCCCGGCCGTCGTCAGATCGGAGAGCGTCACAGCGCCGGTGAGGCCGACCACCGAGAGCACGCCGGACTCTGCGTTGACGGCGGCCGAAAGGCAGTCGGTGCCGTCGCAATAGACGAACTGCATGCTGGACGGCGCGACCGTGACCGTGGCGCCCGTCGCTCCGCCAACCACGATGTCGTAGGTCGAATTCGCGTTATGCACCGCGAAGAACCGGCGAGAGAGCGGCACCGTCAGCGTCGCGGAGGCCGTCTGGTTGGAAGCGCTGAAGATGAAGTTGCCGGTGAACTGATCGGTCGTGAGGGTCTTCGCGTTGGCCGTGAAGGTGACCGCAAGCCCGCCCTGGGTGGCCTGGTCGATCCGCACGAAGCCGTTGTTGATCGTGGTCTCTTTCTGGTTCTGACCAGACGCGACCTCGGTGATCGTCAGATAGTTCGTCGTGGTCATACGACCTCCACAAGATCCAGGCGGCTGAAACCGCGGCCCCAGGTGTAGCTGAGTTGAACGACGCGCAGGTAAAGCTGCGTCGGGATGGGCGAGCCGAAGTCGGAGACGATGTTCGCGTGGGTGTAGGTCACCGTCGTCGCGTCGGTCACGGTAAGGGTGCGGAGCACCGTTGTCCCGGTGTCGTCATAGACATCGACCTCGTAGACCTCCTGGCCTTCATAGTTTGGCACGTCGCCGGTGCCGTCCTTCAGGCCGCCATCCAGGCGCGATCGCCGGACCCACGAGATATCGATGTCGGAGCCGGAGAGCGTGGCGGTCACCTGGACCGGCGCGTAGGGCATCTGGTCGCGCGGCTCGATCAGGAAGGGCGAGGATATCGCCTGCATCGGCAACTGCCCGGACGACACCGCGCGAGCGAAGATCGTCTTCTCCGCGGCCGTCGTCGGAAGCTGGGTCGGGAAGATCGTGTCGGTGTTGATGAACACGATCATTTCGCCTGGGGCGTGGTCATTCGCCATCGTGTCCGTGCCGCGGCATCCACGGTTGAGCGACGTCAGAGTGTATCGGTCGCCGCTGATGTGGGTCACCGTCAGGAACTGGATGACCTCGACCTCGCCGTTGGCCTTGATGACGGCCGCCGCGTTGTAGCCGTTCGCCATCTGCAGCAGCGTCACGGTTTCGAGGCTGTCACCGCCATAGATCATCTGCACGGTGATTTCCTGGTCGAACTGGGTCGAATAGGTGTCGTTCCCGTCCGGCAGGGCGGCTTCGAGGTAGCCGTAGGGCACGCCGTTGACCGCGACGTCGATGGCCGACCAGGCCGCCCCGTCGTCCGATAGCTGAAGCTGGGCGCCATGCCAGGACGTGGTGTCGCGATATGGCGCCACGCCCCAATAGAGGCGCAGGCCGATGTTCGACAGGTTGTCGATGTCGCGCAGCAGCGGCGTGTTCAGGATCAGCACCCGGCTCGGCTCGTTCCGGAAGACCTCTCGCGTCTGGATGCCGCTCGACGTTTCGCCGGCAGCCTCCGATGTCCACTGGCCTTCATCCTCGGCAATGGCCGCGACCTGCAGGGCATAGTTCGACCCCAGCGTCAGGGAGCCGAGGCGCATGCGGAGGCTCAGGCCATTGTTCAGTTGCACCGTCACCGGATCGGCGGGATCGAGGTATGCGAACTTCGGCGGCAGGTTGAACGCGAGGGACCGACGGGAAACCCATCGCTCGTAAAGCATGATCTCCGCGCGTTGCGCCGCCGTGTCGGCGTCCATCACGAGAGCGATCGCGACGTCCTCTTGCTGGTCGCTTCGGGTCGTCGCGGTCGGATTGCGCACCCGCGTGGCAGCCTGGGTGTTGGTCTGGAAGTCCTGGTTCGGGTCGGTGTAGGTCAGCGTGACCCGGAACGGCAACTCGCGCTCCGACCGACGCGTCTCGGACCACGGCAGGCCACTGTTGTCGCTCGAGGCGCCGTCGCCGCGGAGCATTTCGTCCTCGGTGATGGTCGCCACCGAGGCGCCGCCGCGCTGCTGAAAGACCAGGACATCGTCGCGCTCGACCACATCGATCGCAAAGAGATCGAGCAGGGGGCGCATTGCCTCGCGGGCAGACGTCCGCTGCGACATCACATAGCCGGTGATGCCGATGCTGGCTATGTCCGTCACGTCATAGTCGGCGCTGGGGATCGCGGCCTCGTCCATGATCTTGGCGCACATTTCAGCGACGGTCGCGGTGGAATAGTCCGCTCGACCGATCAGGATCTTCCAAAGCCGAGCCGTGCTGTCGGCATAGATGATCTGGTTCGAAGTCTGTTCATAAGCCTGGGGATACTGCTGGGCCTTGTCCGATCCCATAGCCGACGACCAGTCTTGCGTGGTCAGGACGCTGCCATCAGCGGCCGAGATCGTGACGGTCTTTTGTCCGAACGCGATCGACAGATCCGTTCCGGAGATCTTCGAAAGCTGCAAGCGGCCGGAGAAACCGTTGACGCCGGCCTCGGTGTGCAGGTCGGTTTTCCAAACCACGCCCGCGTCCTTGTCCACCTTGAAGATCCAGGCGCGCGGCTGATCACCGCTGGTCAGCAAGTTGGCAATGCAGATCGCGGTGTCGTCGGTCTCGTCGTAGACTATGCCGGCTGCGGCGACATACGAGGAATGCCAACCGGATGTCGTCGCATCGAAGTCGGTGGCCGCAATCTCCACCACGTTACGCACCCCGGCCGTGGTGGATATCGAAGCGCCCAGGAGGCCGACGCTGACCTTCTGCCCGACCTGGATCAGGTCGATATAGAGGGTCGCGCCATGGATGGTGTCGTCGTCCTTGACGGAGAGCGCCCAGCCTTCCCCATAGCCAACGCCGACCTGCCCGGTCGATACGGCGAAGCAGCCGCCGCCGAAGAGAGAGCCAGAGCCAGACGTCGGCGTGAGGACCTCCAACTCATACGCGTTCTGCGCGTCGATCAGATGGATATTGCGGGTGATACGATCCTGCACCAGCAGGAAGCCCTGCAGAGAACTCGTGCTGATGATCGCCATGGGCGCCATGGCGCCGCACGTCCCATTGTAGGGCGACACGGCTGCCAGGGTGATGTGGGAGATCAACTGCCAGGATGTCGGGTTGATCCGATACAGGTCCTCGTCGAAGCCGACCCAGAGGTGATCGTCCCCCCCCATCGTCATGTAGATCAGGTTCGTGTTGGCGGTATCGAGAGGCGATGCGCCGATGATCTCGGTGAAATAGTGCTCGGACCGGACGGACAGGTCATCGAGGCTGAACTCGATCAGGCCGTTGTTCGGGGTGGTGCCCAGGGTATAGCCGACCAGGCTGAGAGGGTTGATGGCGATGGAATACGCCTTCTCCTGGCCGAACTTGGTCAGCGAGACCCCGTTGGATAGCCGGTAGATCGGGAGGTTGTCCGAAGTCACGAAAGCAACCTCGACCTGGATGTTCGGGAGCCGATTTCCGTAGGCAGCAAGCGGCAGGTTGTCGATCACAATGTAGCAAATGCCGCGATAGGCGGGCACGTTGCCTGTGCCTAGGTGCGTCTCCATCACGCTGTCCGGCAACTGCGCTTCGTCGCCCGGATAGAACCGGAAAGTCAGACCTTCCTTGCGCATCACGCTCGATGACGTGGCGTCGTAGATCAGGTCCGCATTCGCCCAGATTTTCAGGATACGGTCGACCGGCCCCTTGCAGAAGGCGATCGCCCAGGTGCCGGCATAGGTGTAGGTCGTCTGGGTGACGGTCCCGCCCCCCTTGCGCCCACCACCCTTGCCGCCTTGGGCACGCTGAGTGGCGACATGCTTCGTCTCCTGGATGTCTAGCGCCCAGATGACGTTGCCGGAAATGCGGACCGTGCCGACGCCCATGGGCACGATCGCGCCATAGGTCGAACTGTCGACGGTCAGGTCGGTGATCCGCGACCCTTCCTGGTTCACGTTTGGCTGCTTCGGCGGGAACAGCAGGTTGCCGGCCATGGTGCCGACCGACATACCGATCGACGCTGCGGTCAGCAGCGACGCAGCCGTCGTCAGGCCAGCCGCGGCGCCAACGCCAATTCCAGCCGCGGCGCCGATACCTGCAAGCGCGAGAACAGCCATGCTTCAGTCCTCCACGCCTGGGAGCCGGTAGACCGCGACGAGCGGCGCCTCCGGCGCGAGCATTTCCTCGCAGACTTGCCGGCGGTTCATATGCGCGTGGATCACCGACGGCCCGCCGCGGAGAGTGGCGCGGATGCCGGCGTGGCAAGGGAAGCCGGACTGGTGAAACGCGATCAGGTCGCCGTCAGCCGCCAGCTTCGGGTCGATCCGGACGGCGCCGCCGGCCACGAAGTGCGACAGGAACTTCCGCGCGTCAGGATCTCGGCCGTAGGCGGTGCTGTCGTAGTCCGACAGGCCAAGGTCCTGGCAGACCCGCACGACTAGGCCGACGCAGTCCAGGCCGGCCGCTGTCCGCCCCTGGTGCCGCCAGCGAACCCCTAGATAGCTGCGCGCCTGGGCTACGACATCAGCGCGAGCGACCATGTCACGCGGTCTCCGGCGATTTCAGGAGCGCGTCGGTGCCGGGGACATACGGCTCGCCGCGGAAATTCTCCAGGTTGTCGAACTTGTCCCGGCAGGTGGTGAACTTCTTGTCGCAGCCAGGGTAGATCGTGAGCGTATCCCCGACCTGGATGTCACCCGGCATGCCGAGGAAGAGGACAACCTCCGACGTCGCCTGCGTCCAGGAGCGGACCTCCATCAGGCGGCCGTCGTTGTCTCCTGACGTCCACTCGACGACGCCCAGCCGGAACCATCCATCGACAGCCCGCGGTTCCGTCACCGAGATCCGAAACGTCTTGCTGTCGGTCACCGACGTGACGGTCGCCGTCTTCTTCCAGCCGCCGCCGGCAAGGTCGATCCCGCACCGGCTGTCGCCCAGGTCGGCCCGGCACATCGGTGTGTAGATCTCGCCCACGCGCTGCTCGAGCTTGTCGGCAAGGCCGAAGAACGTCGAATGGAACACGCCATTCGGCAGAACCACCACCTCGCCAATATAGCCGCGGCGAAGCTTCATGATCCCCTGGGAGAGATCGGCCCAGTTCACCATGAAAACCTGGACCTCGGCGCCGTCGTAGAGGCCGCTCTGCAGGTCCAGTTCCGTGATCGATGCGTCGTCGAAAATCCCGGTGATGTCGACATTGTCGATTGTCATATCCGGGTGGCTGTCGAGGGCCGATCGGGTGTAGCCGACGGCCGCGATGTAGGTATGGCCGGACACGACGAGATCGGTGTCGTGGTCAGTGAAGTAAAGTTCAACCCCATCGCGCCTGATGATCTTCCAGCAGGTGCAAAGGGACGTGACTTCCTCCGCCATGTGCGCCTTGAGCGCGACCGAGGCGGTCTTCATAGCCGGATCTCCACCAGCATGATCGACCCCCAGGCGAGCGCCTCGACGTCCGAGACCTCCACCTGCATGTCGTCGACGTCGAAGCGAACGGGCACGTCGAACTCGCACTGCATGGTGATGACCTTGCCAGTCGTCCCAACAAGCGGGGCGTTCAGCGTCACCACGCCGGTGGCGGTGTTCACCGAGAACGAGAAGGTCTCGACCGCATCGGCGAACAGGCGGACCGTGCCGGCCACCGGCTTCGAGATCGTCCGGGTATAGTTGTTCGTCCCCGAGCCATAGACCTTGACGATCTGGAAGGACGTCGTCGTGCCGCCGTCCGTCGTCATCATGGTCGGCCGCACATCGCCGTCGTTCGGCAGCTTGTAATCGGCCCAATCCTTGAACCGGAAGCCATAGGCCCGGCCGCGGCGCTCGTAGAAGAACGCCCGCAGCGCGTCCATCTGCGCCTGGGTCTTCACGGCATGCGAGACGTCATAGGACGCCCTGGCGACCTGCCAGTTCTGGTTCCGCCGTTCGTAGCCGGAGGCAAGCTGCAGGATCGTCGTGTTGAACGCCGGGCCGCCCCTGGCCCCATAGGACAGGGACGGCGGGAACTGCACCTCGTGGAACGCTGTCATCATCGCCCTCCGACGCGGCGCTGTGCCTGCTGCAAACCGCGCTGGGCACGTTGCATAATCTGCCCTTGCGATCGACGGAAGCTGTCGGCGTCAGGCGTCGAGATATTGAACGTCACGTTGATCGGCGCCGACGGCTCGCCCTTGCTCGACAGGACGCGATCGACCCGCCTCGACTGGTCGGCCGTCAGAACTCTCTCGCCCTTCTGCAGGACCGCGGCGAACTCGTCGTTGTTCAGTCCATCGTGGAACCGCGGCGCGCCGATCATCACCGACGGCGACACCGAGCGCATGAGGGTGGGCTGATCCGTCCCGACCAGGCCGCCGGAGTGGATTGCGCCCAGCAAACCGAACATGCCAACCCCGCCCGCGTTCAGCGCCTCGGCGCCGACGGCGATCGGCTCGGCCACGGCGCCCAGGCCAGCGGCCGCACCACCGCCCCCGAGGCCGAACAGCTTTCCGATGCTGCCGAAAAGGCCGCCCAGGAAGCCGGCGCCGCCGGAGCCGTTCTCGCCGGAGCCGCCAAAGCCCTTCCCCTCGAGGGCCTGGAACAGGCTGCCCAGGGTCGGGTTCTTCTGGCCGAACAACTCGTTCATCAGCGGGTTGATGACCGCCAGCTTCATGAAGGCCTGCAGGACCTGCTGCGCGACGCTGGTCATGATGTTGCGCCAGTTGATAGCGGCGCCGGTCCCAGAGAGCAGGCTGTTCGTGATGGCGTTGCCGATCTCATCGAAGCCCTGCGTGAAGGCGCCAGTGATCTCCTGGAGAGCGCTCTGGTTGCGCTGCAGGATCTGGGTCTGCTGGAGGACCGCATCCGTGGACGCGAGGTAGGACTGCGCCACCTGACTTTCGAGCGGGATGCCGGCCGCCTTCAGTTCCTGCTCGGCCTTCAGCTTCGCCAGAAGTTGCTCGCGCTGGTAGGCGTTCATGCCGAGGGTATCGTTCTCGACGCGGAGAAGCTCGACCTGCCGAGCCTGCGCGTCCACCTGCTGGGCGAACTGCGCCTCCTTGCCGGCGCGCGCCACGTCCAGATACTTCTGGGTCAGCGCTTCCAGCGCCGCCGCGAACTGCTGGGTGCCCAGCGGAGCGATCTTCGTGGCCTCGGCGAAAGCCTTGACGCTGGCCTCCGCCCGCTGGCCGGCGTCGGTCGACGACAGGTATCCCTCGGCGACCTTGCGCTGCTGGGAGATCTGCAGATCCAGTTCGAAGTTCAGCACCTTGTAGGCGCCGGACTGCTGCGCCAGGACCGCGGACATGGCGCGGGCGCGCTGTTCCTCGGTGGTCGCGCTCTCCGGATGCTCGCGGTCAAGCTGGGCAAGCTGCTGGCGCACATCGGCCAGCTTCCGGTCGGCCTCGGTGACGATGCCGGCGCTCCGGGCCTGCTGCTCGAACGAGCGGACGAGGCTCTCCTGCGGCGTGACCGTGCGATAGGTCTCGCCTTCCAGCGCTTTCAGGGCCGTCGAGTATTCGACGATGTCGCGCGTGTTCATACGCTTGCGCGCATCCTCGAGGGCGACGTTCAGCGCGGAGCGAGCGGCCGTCAGGCGGTCGTCGCTGTCGATCATCAGGTTCTGGGCGCGAGCGTATTCGCGCGCCTTCTCGATGGCCTTGTTGACGTTCTCGCCCAGGCCATAGTCGCCGGGGTTCGGTCCGGGAGCGCCGGGCGCGTTGCCGCCTGGGTTGGCGGGACCGCCAGGGACCTGCGTGGGCGGCACATAGGCCGGACCAGGCGGCTCCAGGGCGCTGGCGGTGCCGGGGGCGAAGTATCGGCCCGTGCCGGAGTAGCCGGCCGTCACGTTCCGCGCGTGGGCGAGGCCTGCCTCCGAGGGCTGCGCCCTGCCAGCGAGGATGGCGTCCACTCGCCCAGGTCCGTCGTGATAGGCGAGGACCGCCAAGGCCGGGTCGCCATACTTGCGCAGCAGCATGGCGAAGTAGCCGGCGCCGGCCGTGATGTTCTGGGCCGGATCGTTGACGTTGGTCAGGCCGGGGATCTTCGCGGACATCAAATCGAAGGTGCCGGGCAGCATTTGCATCGGCCCGCGCGCCCCGGCCTCCGACGTCTGCCATTCGCCGTTGGCGAACCGGCCCTCATGGCGCTGCAGCGACCGCAGCAGGGCCGGGTCGATGTCGAAGCGCTGCGCGGCGGCTTCCAGCAGTGGCAGGATCTCGGCCGGCGGCGTGGTCCCCTTGCTGGACCCGACCTCGGGAACGTGCAGCGTGCCGTCCGGGTTGCGGCCGGCCAGCTTGTTGATCAGCCCGTCGAAAAGGCCGATGGCCGAGGCGATCGCGTTGTTCAGCTTCGACCCGAGCACGGTCGCTAGGCTCTCGCCGTTCCCCATCAGCGTGACGAAGGTGCTGTCCAGCTTCCGCATCGCCTCCTGCAGCGGCGTCAGGTTGGTGGAGACGTCGGAGGTGACGGTCTTGAGCGCTTCGAGGATCAGCACGAACGCCTGATCCTGGCGGCCGAGGGCTTCCAGGCGCTGGGCCTGATCCACCAGCGAGAAGTTGAAGCCGCGGATGTCGCGCTCCGCCAACTGCTGCAACAGCTTGGACGGCTGGTCGAGCGCATCCTTCAGGGTGCTAACGTCATCGACTGACTTGCCGAGCACCGTGTTCAGCTTGCTGAACTGCTCGGCGATCGCTGCGGCCTGGTCCGGCGTGCCCTGGAAGATGGCGGACTGGTAGGTCGTCCCGATCAGGCCCTGGGCTTCCGGCACGCTCAGGTTCGTCCGCGCCGAGAGGGCGCGCGCGGCGTCACGGATCGGATAGGCCAAGCTCTGCGCATCCGGCCGGACGCCGACGAGGGTGTTCCGCAGCGCGTTCATCTGCCGGTTCGTGGTCTCGGCCATGAACGACAGAGCGCCGAGCGCCAGGGTGATGGCGCCGATGCCGAGCGCGATCGGGTTGATCGCGAGGAACGTGGCCTTCAGCCCGTCGGCGAACGAACGCAGGCCTGTGCCCTGCACCTGGGCGATCTGGGCAATCTGCGCGCCCTGCTGAATGAAGGTCGTCATCACCGGCGCACCGGCGGCAAGCTGGGAAAAGATGTCGTAGGACTGAATGCCGAGGTTGCGCATCGCGGTCGCGGCCTTGCCATTCGAGACCGCCCAGACCTCGTTTTGCTGCGACGCAACCATGAGCCGCTCGCGCCACAGCGTCATGGTCCGCGCGGCGTCCTCGACCGACGCGCGCTGGTTGTTCACCGCCCGCGTGACGATTTCCTCGACCTGCAGCAGCCGCTGCTGGGCCGAGTATTGCTGGTCGACCTGCCGCTTCAGGCGTTCGTATGCAGATCCCTTGTCGGTGAGCGCCCGCTGCACACGCACTGCGCTCTGCGTGACGCGATCGCCGCTCGACGCCATCTGCGCGTTGGCCTGATTGATCGCTTCGGCGCCCTGGCGATACCCGGTTGGATCGAGCCTCGCCCGAATGATGCTGATGCTTTCGGCATTGATCGCCATTGTCAGCTTCCTTCGTTGGACGCCTGCGCGACGAAATACTCCCGGTCCAGCGCCATGATCGCCGCCACCTCGGACGGACGAACGATAGTGCCGGTCAGGAGCGACCAGGCCAGGATGTCGAGGTAGGATATCGGGTTCGGGCCGAAGCCCGAGGACGAGCGGCCTTCGCAGAGCGCCAGGAACCAGACCCAGACATGCGCCCCGTCGGGCGGCATATCCGGACCGTCCAGGTCAGAGGGACGCACGCCCGTCTGGCGCTCAACGCTCTCGAGCGCATCCCGCATGGTCACTCCATCCGGCCCCTTCTTGGCCAGACGGAAGAACCAGCGGGCGTAGGCGGTTAGCTCGTCGACGAGGCCGCTGGATAGTTTCCCAGGTCGCTCGCGAACTCGATGGCCTGGTCTCGGATCCAGGCCGTCTCCGGCATGCTGTATAGCTCGCGTGCATTCGCCGTGCTGAACGGCACGTCGATCGGCTCGCCGTCGAGGGTGAACAGCAGCCATCCACGCGTCAGGATCGCGACCTTCTCGATCAGGTCCGCCTCGGCCATTTCGGCGGTGTATCGCGCGCCCCGCGCCTTGATCTGGCGATCGGTCACCGAGCGATCGTGCTGCTTGCCCACCTTGCCGGCGGCCGGCAACAGGTCGATGTATGCCTCGACCGTTTCCTCGGCGCCGTCGACCAGTCGCTTGCCGCGGATCGGCTGACGCGTCACCGGGTGCAGGATAGGCATGCGCTGGGGCTGTTCGACCTGCATGGCGAGGCCGGCAAATTTGCTCATCGGAATATCCTCTGTCGGGATGGAGTGGGGAGGCGCCGCCGACACAGCGCCTCCCCTTTCGCAGCCGCGAAGATCGGGTGTCGGCCCGATCTGATCAGACCTCCGTGTCGACGATACGGATGGTCGTTCCAGGCAGGCCGGCGGTGGCGCCGACATACTTCAGCGCCTGATACGGCGCGGTGATCACCTGACCGGACTGGCCGGAGAGGTTCACGTTCGCATCGCCGAGCTTGATGCGAGGCAGCAGGATCGACATCGCTGGGGTATCGGCCGCCGACGTCGCCGTGAGGTAGACCAGCAGCGAAAGCTCGGTCTCATCGTTGAACGCGTCGATGATCGTGCTGTCCTGCAGGAAGGCGGTGATCTGCCCGGTCACGTTCGCGGTGCCGAGGAAGACCTCGGGCGGGAAGTTCTGGCCGGTGACCATCGGAGCGTCGGCGGCCATTTCCATGTTCACGGTCAGGCCGGTCACCACGCCCACCTTGGTGCCGTCCAGCATCAGGACGCCGTTCACGGCGCTGATGATGCCGGTGGTGGTCTCCGCCGTCGGCGACGCGAAGTAGGCGCCCGGCGAGCCGTCGATGGTGAACATCGAGCGACCCATCACCGACGCCGTCATCGTCGTCATGCCGGTGGCCGGCAGCGACATGGCATACTTCGACAGGCGGCACTCGCAGAACACGCGCGAGAACTGGATGTCGGTGTGCGCGATCTCGATCGCTGCCTTCCGGCTGACGAAGCCGGAGGACGGGATCTCGGTGGACGAGCCAAGGCGGGCCAAGCCGAACGTCGTGTCCGCCAGCATGTCCACCGGCGCCGGGTAAACCGCCAAGTCCCGGTTATTCGTCCCGCTGAAGCCGGTGATCATGAAGTTCGTGTTCGCGTTCACCGACGTGCTGGTCAGGTTGATGATGTCGCCAACCCGCAGCCCGGAGGTGACCGGGTCGCCGCTGCCCAGCGTGATCGTCGACGTGGACGCATTGGCCGCGACCGACGTGAAATCCGCCTGGGTGAAAGACCCGCCGGCCGCCCGCGTGTCGCGGTGGCAGGCCTCGATCAGGTCGAACCAGGTCGCCGGGCTCAGTTCGCCCGCGATGTCGCCCTCGACGTGCGCGCCGCCGTGGCGATAGTCGACGATCTGCCGATCGGTGCGGATCTCCGCGGACTGGTAGGTCGCCTTCCGCAGGTTGAGCGTCGACGACACCCGACGCAGGTATTGCGCGCCGGAGGTGCCCGGCGACTGATCCAGCGTCTCGGCATCCATCGTGCCCGACGCATAGAACTTATAGGCGATCGTGCTTTGAACGCCTTCGGCCAAACCAGCCATGGCTAGTGTCCTTTCACCCGTTGAACCGATACTCGAAGACCATCATCGTGCCGCGGGCGAACCAGTTGCCCTGCGTCTGCGGCTCAACGTCGAAGCCGCTACCCTCGCCGATGAAAGAGAGGGTATTGCCGTCGGTGTCCGTCCAGGACTTGCCCCGGAAGACATCCATCGCGTTGCCCAGCCAGTAGAGGACCAGGTCGTCGCAGTCAGCGGAGACCAGCGGGACGAAACAACGGACCAGCAAGGATCCGAACTGCGCGCGCAGGTTCGTCCCGTCGCCGTTGCCATAGGCCAAGACCGTCTCGCGCCCGAACTCCACAGTGTTGCGGAAGAAGACGGCTTCGGTCGTGTTGACCTTTGGGAAGGCGTCGGTGCCGCGCCAATAGACCGTCCAGTCTGCCAATGACGGCTCCGCCGCCCAGCGATCTTTGATCTGCTGGCGGATCGACCAATAGGGCAGTGGCATCGTGGGCTCCTACGCGCTCCGCGGGCGGATGACGATGGTCGGGTAGCGCACGTGACGCTCGACCGTTTTGAAGCCAGGGTTGCGGCGCGGCTTGGCGTCGCGGCGCCATTGCTGGCGAGCATGTGACCACTCGCGCCGCCGGAGCGCCGCCTCGGTCTGAAGCTCGTATGCGTCGCTCAGGTCCGAATAGGTGAAGGACACGTCGGCGAGGCTTCCGAGAAGGCGCTTGGCGACGATCGCGGTCTCCTGCACCGCGTGCCACCCCATCTTCGAGAAAGGCTCGTGCGTCTTGGCCTTCCGACCAACCTCAAGCCGGCGCGCATAGGGCACGGTGACGATGAGCCTAGCCTCGGTGAAATCCGATGGCACATGCTCGGGTGGCATTTCGACGCCATCGACCATGACGATGATCGAGGCCTGCGCACGGCCTGTCAGCTTCGGCAGCCGGTTGTGGAGGGCGTTGTAGGTATCGAGGACGACCTCGAAGCCATAGGACCAGGCCAGCACGATCATGCCGTCCGGCCGCACCGACGAGAACGGCGCCCCGATGTTGCCGTCGACGATCTGGCGCAGCGCCGGCAGCGCGCCGCTGCGACGCAGGGACTGCGCGATCACGTCCGCCTTGACCTCGTTCGCCGCCCGCACCATCAGGTCCACCGCCTGGGCGTCTGTCAGGCCTGTGACGTTCACCTGCAGGTCGTTGACAAAGCCGCGGATGGCGCCGGTGTCGAACATCAGGCGCCCTCCACCACCAGGTTGTGCCGCATCACAACGCCGCCGACCTCGATCGTCTCGACGCCCCAGATTGTCGTCTGAAGCCCGTCGATCAGAAGCAGATCGCCGCGGACCGGCGGGCCGGGCCAGGACGCCTGCTCGATTTCGTGGTTGCTGATGATGACCGTGCGCCGCCCCTGGATGACCTCGTCCACCATCTCGTCCGGCCGCCAATGGTCGACGCGAGCAGCACACTCGACCGTCAGATCATGCTGCGAAGCCAGCCGACGGTAGAGCACGACCGTGCGGCCATACTGCGCAAGGTGCTGGGCGAATTCCTCTGGCGTCACGCGAGGATGGCCCGCACTGAGATCGTGGTCGCGGTATAGGCACCGATCGCCTGCACGACAGCCCGCATGCGCCGGCCGATGATGCCCGGCAGGACCGTATCCTCTGCCAGTTGCAGATATTTGCCCGACGTGATCGGAGCGTTGTCGCCAGGGTTGTCGATGCCATCATACCGCGACAGCTTGAAGATCTTCGTCTCAGAGGTGTCGGTGAACTTCACGCAGGCCACGTCGACGGCGCTGTTTTCGCCCTGGGTGTCCGTCTGGATGAACACCTTGATCCCAGCGTTACCCGTGCCAGCAAAGGCCGCCTCAACCGTAATCAGGGCGGTCTCCATGCCTTCGAGGTTGGTGATCCAGTCGCCCACGTAATTCCCGGCGCTGGTGATCTGGAAGTCGCCGCCATCCATCAGGAGGGCGCGCAGACCGGGCTTCCTCATACGACGATCCTCCGATAGCTACCGAGCAATGACGACGCCTCCGGCGGGAGGCCATCGTCGGAAACCTGACCGACCCAGAACGTCTCCGTGGATACGCCAGGGATCTCGAGGGACTTCAGCATCGGGTCGCGCGACCGCTGCGACCTCGTGTGCCGGATCAGCAGCAGGCAGGCCTCGGCCAGAGGCGCAGGGACCTCCGTCGGGTCCGCATAGCCGCCGGTGTAGGCGACCACGATCTCCGAGCCGCTCCAGCACACACGCGTGCGACCGGATAGGCGATAGAGGCCTCCGGTTCGGTCATCGACCTCGTATCCACTGGCATCGAGCACCGAGCCGTCGACGGTCACGCTATCGATCGCGACCGACGGATAGCGGTCGAGCCAGAGCGCCTTCGGCCGATCGCACAGGTTCAGCCTCCAGGTCTGCTCGACGGTCTCGGCGATGAACACCCGGTTGCAGTATTCGGCGATCCGGAGCGACGCGACCGAGATCCACCGGAGAAGCTGATCGTCGGTGACGCTGTCGGACGGGATCTCGTCCCGCGCAGTGTCCAGATCGACCAGATCCTGGCTGTCGGCCGCCGTGGTGACGGTGATGGTGCTCAGCATGTCGCCTCCGGGATCAGTCCTGCTTTTCGGCGGGCACGACGGCGACGTCGACCCGACGCGTGACGCGCATTTCGTAGAGCGGGCAGTCCTGGCCTTCGACTTGCGGCAGGCCTGGGCCGGTGATCCGGAAGGTCAGCACCTTGTTGTCGAGGGACAGGCCAACCCCGGTGATCGTCACGCCGGCAGGCAGTCCGAGGACGGCCTCGATCATTTCCCGCGACGCCTGCATGCGCCCGGTTCTCCACTCCTGCATTCGATGATCTCCTATGCCAGCAGGCGCCAGAGCGTCCCGTCGACCAGTTCGCGCTCGTCAAACTGGCTGTAGGCGAGCGACCGCAACCAATGGTCCCGGTCGGGGTAGACCGGGCTCTCGACATGCTTCAGGTCGGTCCGTCCGACCAAGGCGGCAGCCGACGACGGGTCGACGATCACCGGACAGCCGAGGATCGCCGCCTCGACCGCGGTGTTCGAGCCGTGCGCGACCAGGCAGTGCGCGCCGGCCAGATCGTCAGCCAGGGGCCGCTTTGTCTCCTTGTCCCGCACCACGATCTGACGGGACGTCAGGACCGCGAGGTTGCGCAGCGTCCGATCGGTCCAGCCCTCGATGCCATGGAAGCGCTCATAGGTCGGCGTCGGCATGGCGACCACGATGTGCGCTCCGCCTCGCTGCCAAGGCCGCACCGGCGGTGGACGCTTGCGCAGGCGATCGTCAGGCACATCCCGAAGCTGCTGAAGCTGGAAGCCGTTTAGGTGCCAGCGATACATGCCGCCGTTGTCGCCGCGCGGCAGCCACGTCGCATAGACCCGGAGCCAGTAGCCTCGGTCCCAATAGATCCACGCCCGCTTGCGGGCTTGCCACCCCTGGATCAGCGGACGCAGCGCCGGGGTGCAACCGACGATCGGGATCACCTCGTCCGGCAGCCGATCGAGCGCTTCGTGGTCGCCCTTCTGCACCCGCCCGCCGGCCCGGCGGATGGTCTCGCCGATGCGCTCGAACAGCGCCAGCTTCACCTTCCGCAATTCCGGCGGGATGAACAGGCAGACCCGCGCCGGGTCGATCATGCGACGGACGTCGCGGCCGAGGCGCGCACGATCTCGACATCAGATCCTGGCTCCAGGACCATCGCCGTGCAGCCATTCGGAATGATCGCCCGCACGTGCTCCTGGAGGCGCAACCTCGCCTCGGCGCGCATGCGCTCCGCCAGCTTCACGACGAGGATGTCGCCCGGCGACAGGGCCAGCTTCGCGACCTCGTAGGACGTCGATTTCGGCATGAGATCGACGATGTGCGCCTCGACCTGATCCCGAACCTCGGACAGCACCATGCGCACCAGTTCCGCCATATCGACGGCGGGCGGGCGGGCCACCGGCGGCGCATCCGGCGGAGCGGGCGGGACATAGGTCTCTTCCAGCCCTGGCGCCGCCACGCCGCCGGCATAGATGGCCCCGTCCGACGGCATAGCCGCGGTCTCAACCTGGGTCGCTGTCTCGCTCATACGCGCCAGTGCTCCTTGATCCATGGCAGGTGTTCGAAGCGCAACGGGTCACGCCAGCCGGGGAACACGACCAGGCGCGCGCCGGGCGGCAGTCGGTTGCCTGCCGGCCATCCCGGCTTCATGAAGGCATAGACGCCGCTGTCGGCGCCCGCCCGCCAGCCGGCCTGACGCGGCAGCACGGCGGCGAGCCAGCCCTGATCATCCGGAAAGGCATAGAACGGCGTGCGAGCGGCCGCCTCGAGCGAGAACGTGTCCCAGACGTGCGGCGCATAGCCGGCCCGCAGCATCATCAGCGAGCCGTTGTAGGGACAAGGGTTCGAGGCGTTGGCGCCCTGCAGGATGACGAATGGCTCGGGGCGGTCGAAGAGAGGATCGAGCGGGCCGGTTAGGACGCTGTCGAGATCCATGCAGACGATCCGGTCGCCTGGATCGATGCCCTGGCGCCGCTGCCATTCCGGGCTGAACATCCGCAGCCGCGCGAAGCAGCCCGGCCGTTCCAGCAGCGGGCCATCGTCCGGCTCCGGCGCGAAGACCATGAACTCGTGCGGCTGGCGAAGGTGGCGATGCACACCGGCCCGCAGCCGGTCGACGTAGATCCCGGCATACTTCGTGCCCCAGAACCACGTGCAGATGATCAGGCGGTCCACAGCACGCCGATCCCGTTGTCCTGCACGTCGTGCCGGATCTCGACGTGACGATATGCCGGCTTCAGCTTCTCCCAGAGCCGCGGCACGTCGATCATGCTGCCGGCATACCCCGCCGGCCGGTGCCATCCGATGTCGTGGAAGCCGACGCGGCGCCCCATCGGGCTGTAGTTCTTCCAGTCCTCGCATACGTAAGACCACGTATGGTTGGCGTCGATGAAGATCAGGTCATAGGTTCCGAGCGCCCGCGCCGCCTCAACCACTGTCGGGTCGGTGCTGTCGCCCCAGATCAGGTGCGCGTCCCGGCCGGCCGCCTTCAGGTCCTCGATCACCCGCGGTAGGGTGATCCTGGTCTCCGGCCAGGCCTTCGTCCCCTCCGGAAGGTCGATCGAGACGACCCGGCTTCCAGCCGGCATCGCCATTCCGACATCCCGCAGCAGACCGCCCCACTTCGAGCCGATTTCGAGGAACGATCGGATGCCCTCCGCCCGGACGAGATCCAGGAACTCGCGAAGCTCGGTGGGGTGTTGGACGACCTTCACACGCGGGACCATATCGCGCACGCTCCTAGCTCGGTTGACAAGTAGGACGTGTGCGTCCGGATCAGGCCATGCGGCTTGAGGACGCGGTCCAGGATCTGGATTTCCTCGTTGTTCTCGTCGTGCTGGTAGGACGTGCCGCGCCAGACGAAATGCTGCCGCGTCCACGAGCCGAGGAACCCCAGCAGGTCGTCGAGCTTGTCCGGATCCATCGCCCGCCGCAGCTTGTGCACGGTCGCCAGGATCACCATCAGGTCGAAGCCGGCCGGGCCGAAGGCCTGCACCAGCGGCGCCCGGCCTTTCGTCAGGTCGATCACCTCGAACTGCGAGGACACCGACCGCATGTCGGCAAAGATCTCGCGGGCGGTCTCGATGCCCTTGGCATAGTTGTCGACGCCGCAAACCCTGACCGCGCCGAAGTGCGCGAAGTCCCAGGCGACGGCGCCGCGGTTGCAGCCGATGTCCATCACCGAGCGCCCCTGCGCGCGATGGAGGATGTCCCGCATTCCATCCAGGCGCATGTCGTGCATCCCCGCGACCCTCCGCTGGATGCCATGCGCGTCCCGATCAACCATCAATCGATCCCCAGAAGCTTGGTGGTGGCGTCCCAGACCTCATCGACACTGATGCGCTCGAGCGCCTCGCGGCAGTGCCGGCATGGCGAGAGCGAGCCGCAGGCCTCCGCTCCCCCGGTCAGGTTCGTGTGCGTCTCGTATCCGGTGACCTCGGGCGGCACGAAGCCGCCGAACAGCACCACGCCGGGCTTCCCGAGCGCCGCTGCTGCGTGATGCAGCCCGCCCTCGGCGCCGATGTAGGCTCGCGAGCGCTCCATCAGCGCGCAGGCGTGCCGGAACGTCGGCGTCGAGATCACCTGGGCATGCGGAGCCTGATGCCTTGTCTTGCCGGTGCGGAACTGCAGGACCTGGATGCCCGCCTTCCACAACCGGCGAACGATCTCGTCGTAGCGCGGCGTCGGCCATTGCTTGTTCGGAGCCACCGACTTCCAATGAGGCACGTCCGGCTCGATGACCACGAAGCCGGCCGCTCCGACGCCGCCAACGAAGCCGGCGGCCCAGCGCCGCTCGTCCGGGTCGAAGTAGATTTCGCCTGGGATCGGGCGGAAGTCATAGTTCCAGACCCAGCGGTTCCGCTCTGGGTCGTGCTGGTTGTAGATCCGGTTGCCCTTCCGATACTCGTGCCAGATCAGATCGCGGCGACCCTCCTGCCCTGGCGCAGCGATGTTCGGGTTGTTCCGGAAGATCTCGGCCGAGTGCTGGTCCCACATGATCTTGCGGCCGTCGCCGAACGCCATGCGCTGCCCGCGCGCGGCCGTGCCCTTGGCGAACCCCGTCGCCATGATTTGATCGCCGTATCCCATCAGACACGCATCAGAAACGGCGCCGGCCCGGCGGCCCACCGGCGCAGTTCGTCCCGCCATTCGTCGGCATAGGGCACGTCCTGATACCCGGTCATGTCCGGCACACCGTCGGTGAAATGAACGATCCGCGGCATGACGGCCGGGTCGGTGATCCCGACGAGGAAGTTCCAGGATGGATCGAGATCGCCGATCAGGTCGTCGTCCAGCCAGGAGAACGCATGCAGGTCCCGTCCTGGCGCTGAATTCAGCAGTTCATCGGTCAGCCCGTCCCGGATCGCCGGATGGTCGCAGTTGAAGATCATCACCGAGGACCAGTTCTTCCGGTGGTATCGGGTCTGGATCTGGCCATCCATCTTGGTCTCATTGTCCGGGATGTGCCGGTGCTTGACGCAATACACCGCGATGTCCGGATCCAGGTCCTGGAACAGACGCATCACGTTGTCGCGCGCCATCACATCGCCGTCGGTGAACAGCGCCCATCCCGAGCCTGCGAGCCGCGGAACCCAGAACCGCGCGCAGGCGTGCTGCGTCGACATCGGAGCGCCGGACTGCACGTCCCACATCACCTGCCGACCATCCATCCCCTCGCGCCACGTGATCGGGCGTCGGTAAAGTCCAAGCTCCTGCAGGTCGCTCAGGACCAGGCCGGACACCGGAACCGGCGCAGTCAGCCGGCGCCGGATCGAGGACGTTGCCACGGCGAAGGCGGATGCCTCGCGAGGATCCCAACCGACCCAGATCGTCAGCTTTGGTTTCACGTCCACCTCTCCAGGACCCGCGCCAGATCCATCTTCGGGAAACACGTGAGTGCCGACGCCGCCGAGGTATTGATGACCTCGGCGCCGGCCGCCCGAAGGTCAGGCACCGCCGCCGCGTAGGCTTTGACCCACCGCACGAAGTTGTGCTGGTCGGGGTTGTTGGCCCCATACCAGCGGTTCCGCCCATACCAGTGCTCGCGGCCGTGTTCGACCCGCATGTCGAAGCCCACCAGGGCAATCCGGCGTGCGCCCGCCTGCAGGGCGATCGCCAGCGCCTGGAAGCCGCTGTTGCCGCCGCTCGCCACCCTGCCGCCGGGCGTCAGGTCCAGCTTGTGGTTGTGCGGCTCGATCCGGACGAGGTTGATGTCCGGGAAGGTGCTGCGGAGCGCCGGGTCATATCCGACCTTGATGCCGCCGAACGCCGGCAGTCCGTGCACCGAGCGCCACCATGCGAAATCGCAGCCGTAGACCAGGTCGCACCATGGCGCCAATTCCCACGACGCCTTGATGGCGATCACCGCGGCTCGATCCTTCGTCAGCGCGAGAGGGGCGTCCTTCGCGCTCGGCCCCGATGCCACGATGACCACCGGGCGGCCGGTCCAGTCCGGCAGCCAAGCAGACATCAGCCAATCTTCACCGGCTGGTTCGGGTCGCGGGCGATCGGCACCGGCGCCTTCGCGTCCCTGCCCTTCCGCGTCACCATCTGCCAGTCCGCGCTGACGCCGGGCCGCTCGCTGGTCGGCTGCTTCGCGTGCCACGTCGAACCGTCGAAGGTGACCACGTCGCCCTCGTCGTATTCGGCCTCCTTCCAGACGCCGCGATAGATCATCGCTGGGATGGTGAAACCGAACTCCTTGACCTCCGCGCCGCGGGCAAAGCGCAGCGCGAACTTGCGCCCGCCGTCATGCACCACGATCAGGTCGTCGAAGCCGAGGCCGTCCTGCGGTCGCGGGATAGCGTCTACCGCCTCCTGCACCATGGCGCGGACCTCGGCCGGCTCAATCGACCGGCCGACCACAGGCCCCAGGTTGCGCACGGTGCCGTCAGTCATGGTGATGACCAGCGCACCGTCGCGGTCGATCAGCGCCGCGGCCGCGCCGACGCCGTCCTTCGGCACCGGGATCTTGGCCACGCGCTCGGCCACAGCCGCCTCCACGCGGGCCAGCACGGCCTCCATGTCCACATCCTTGCCGTCCCGCCCGTCGGCGCCGTCGCGGCCGTCCTGGCCGGCTACCGGCGGCGGCAGCGCCTGGATGGCGGCAGCCGCTTCGTCGCGCGCCAAGTCAGCCACCAGGCCGCGCACCTCGTCTCCCAGCGCCTCGGCGATCTCAGCGGCCGTCGGCGCGACCGGAACCGGGATCTCCGAGACAGCCTTCTCGACCGCCTTCGGCACGAGCAGTTCGACGGACCTTTGAACATCGGCCAAGGCCGTGCCGATGTCGGCCGTGGTGATCTCCGCCTCTGCGCGGATTTCCGCGATCGCGTCCTCGCGCGCCGTCTGCGCGTCCGCGATAGAGCGCTGGACCTCTTCCGTCATGCGCGCCAGGGCGGTGGCAATGCGCGCCTCCACCGCCTCGACATCGACGCTCACACCGTCGGCGCCGTCGCGCCCAGGCTCGGGAGGCGGCAATGCAGCGATCGCGCGGGTGACAGCTTCGGTGACCATCATCCCGATGTCGGGCAGATCCACCTTCGGCGGTTCAATGGAGGTGCGAACCACATCGGCCACCTCGCTGACGAGCCGGTCGCGATCGCCCAGCGTGACATGCGCTGCCTCGCGCGCAAGGTCAGCCGCCTTCGGCACCGCCAGCCCGTCGATGGCCTCGTCGACGATCGCCGACACCTCCGCCGCAGTGATGCCGGGCGCGGGGATCGCCGACTTCAGTCGTGCGACCTCTTCGGTGAGACGGCGGATTTGCTCCAGCAGGGGAGCCGCGACCGCTGAGATTTCCGAGGCAACGGTCTCGGCGATGTCCTCAAGCGACAGGGAAACGAGCATCAGCGACCCCCGCGTTGTGCAGTTTCGCTCGCACCACGAGGGCGAGCAGATCCTTGCCGCCGGCTGTCGGCGCCGGGGTATCGGTCGGTGGCGGCGCGGCCGGCGTCGTCGGCGCCAACTGGAACGGGTCGGCCTTGGCGTCGCGCTTCGCGAGCGCCTCGAGCGAGAATTGCTGCTGCTGGGCCAACGGCGCGTCACCGCCGGGTTTGGGCGGCAGGTTGAGCCGCGCCCGCGCCTCGTTCGGCGCCTTGATCGATCCCTTCACCAGTTCGGCCTCGGCCTGGGCCATAGCCGCCTGGTCCATCCGCAGCAGGTCGTCCAGGTCGAACTCCGTGCCGTAGGTCTTACCGATCACCGCCGTCAGGCCAAGGCCTTCATCCAGGCAAAGCTCGATGCCCTCGATGTGGATCTGCAGGCATTGCGTGTAATATTTCTGCTGCAGCGCATCGATGTTGTCGTATTTCGGCATTTCGCCGACGCCGACCATGTAGCCGGGAACGTGGAACGCTGTGCAGACGTCCCGCTGGTCCCACTGCAACTGCTCGATCAACTGCGCGTCGACCGCGTTCGTCGAGATCGCCTTGTAATCGAGGCCGCCGCCGAGCACCGCCGTCTTGTGGGTGTTGGCGCCGCCATAGTTCTCTTCCCACTGCTCCTTGATCTGGGCTGCCTGTTCCGGCGTGAGCGTGCCGGGGAAAACCAGGATGCCAGCCGGGCGGGAATAGTTCTGGAAGAACCGGGACGAATTGCTCTGGATCTGCATGCCGTTGTTCGCCGCCATCGCGCAGGCAGCGATCGGCGAGATCCCGCAGAGCGGGTGATAGAGCGCGTTGATCCGGTCGTGGATGATCTCGGTCGAAGGAACGACGATCGATGCATCGGTGACGCCGCTCAGGTTGTCGCGGCCGATCCGATAGTAGACGTCTCCAGTGTCGGTCACGAGCGGGGCGACCTTGCGCGGGTCCAGCACATAGAGCGCGGTCACAACGCCACGGCCATCCCGCTCCTTCAGGACGTAGGCGTTGCCGCTGGTCAGCTTCGAGACCATCCAGCTTTCGAAGAACTGGATGCGGTTCTGGAAGCTGTTCGGCTTGGTGAGCACCGGGCTGAATGCGGGCGACGTGGTCTCCCGCCAGAGGCCGTCGGCGCCCTGCTCAACCAGCCGCATGCGCATCTTCGAGACGTCCTGCGCGATCCTGGTGATGCAGGCAAACACGCAGCCGAACGTGGCGAGGCTGTCCTGCGACAGGGGCCTGTGCTGCTGCCACGCGCCCTGGAACGGCTCGGAGACCAGCGTCATCAGACGATCCCAGCCGCGCGACGAGATCGGCGAGCCGTAAAACTCCCGCTGAACGTCAGTCGGCAAGTTGGGGTCCATAACCTGCACGGCTCCGCCGGACGGCCGGCCGAACGCGCGTCCGATGAAGTCGAGCAAGCCCATGTCAGTCCTCCGCAAGGAGCGCCCTGGTGAGATAGCGGCGGCGGCGCCGCGGCATCGCAGCGGGGCTGTCCGTGGCTGCGCTTTCGTCCGTCGCCGCTTCGCTGGCCGCAGCAGGGTCGTCGGCAAAGACCGGCGGCTCCGGTCGTGCAGGTGGCGCCGGTGGCGCCGGTGGCGTGATGATGTGCTCGACGGGAGCGATCGAGGCGCGCTGCCGGCGCACCAGCAGATCGGCTTCGCGCTGGTCGCGGGCCATAAAGTGCATCCCCTTCGAGACCTCGTATCCCTCATCCGGGCGATAGACCCGCGTGTGGGCCAGCATCCTGATCTTCGGCATGGATACCTCCTACGTGGAGGCCCCAGGTCTCCCCAGGGCCTCCGGGCGGCGATTACTTGTAGTTCGCGCCGCTGATGTAGGCGACGGACGTGGACCGGGCCGCCTTCCAGTTGATCATCCGCGTGCAGCGGATGCCGACCATGTCGTTCTGCCAGAGCGACATGTAGACGGTGCTCGCAGTCTGGGGGCTGTCCGGCGCGCTGTCGGCCTGGATCGACGCCTCGGTCGAGACGTCGACCTCCACCTGACCATCGTCAGCCAGGAGGATGTCCCGCGCGTTCAGCGCCACGAACAGCGTGCCATCGGCCGGCGAGCCGGTCGGGGCGGCGATGTTCTCGGACGTCACAACCGAGAAGCCCTCGATCGTGCCGCCATTGGCGTTGATGTCCGGGAACTCGCGCTGGCCCAGGTCGTTGCGCATCAGCGAGAGGCGCATGGCCTGGGTCTGCGTGGTCACGAACACCAGACCGGCAAGCGACTGGTTCGTCGAGGTGTAGGCGGCGAGCAGCGAGCCGAAGTCCGCCCGGAAGGCGTCGGCGGTGGAGCCGGTCGGGGTGATCGACGTGGCACCGTTCGTGATGGACGCCGGGGAGACGCCCGTCACCGCGGTCTTGGTCGGGTCGAGGAAGTCGCGATCGACCAGATAGGTGATCGCCTCGACCAGATTGTCCGTCAGAAGCTGGTCGCTGTTCGGCTGGGACAGCCGCATCAGTTCCTTCGTCTGGAAGGTCAGACCCGCGGACTTGGCGAAGTCCAGGGTGACCGTGTCGAAGGAGCCGGCCGAGACGTTGATCGGCGAACCCTGGCCGACCCAATAGGCGGTGTTGCCGGTCAGCCCGCGCGGCAGCTTGGTGTTGAAGGGCACGCGGCGAAGGCCGGGGATCCGGGCGATGATGGACGCCGGACGCAGCAGTTCGATGAACTCGTTCTGCAGGTTCTGGTAGACCACCAGCGGCCCGGCCCAGGCGCTGTCCGTGGTGTTCGCCGCGGCGATCGCGGCGCGCTGGACGATCTCCGCCGGGACCTTCAGCGCGGCCACGACGTCATCGCCCCAGCCCTTCTCCTGGGCGATCTGATGCGGCGGCATGTAGGTCTCGCGAGCGATGTAGCGCGCGGCCAGCATGCGAGCAAAGCCGTTCCGGTTGCCCTTGCGGGCTTCGGCCGGGACGCTGGGGCGAATGCCCGGCACACCGGCGCGGGAGGCCGACGCGGCTTCCGCGGTGTCGCCTTCGACCTGCTTCGCCGTGGCGACCAGGCGCTTCTCGCGATCCTTCAGCAGAGCGATGTGGGCGTCGATCTGCTTGATCTCGGCGTTCAGGGTGTCGACTTCCTGCATGTCTTCGCCGGACAGGGTCTCGCCCTTCTCAGCAGCGTTGTCGAGCAGTTGGTCGATGCGATCGTTCTTGGCGATCCGCGCCGCCTCGAACGCCTTGATCTGTTCAGCAATGGGCTTCGGCATGATTTTCACTCCGGCCGCTCGGGCCTGTGGGGTGATTGAGGGAGCCGCAACGGCGGCGGGTGCACGACGACCAGGCGGGGGCGTGGTGCCGGACGCGGCAGCCTCCCGCTGATCGAACGATCGGATGGTCTGGATGGTGGCCTCCGCGTTCGCGGGGATCGTCACCAGGGACAACTCGAGGACTTCGCCGGCAATGAAGTGGATGCCGCCGCCGTCCATGAACGAATACTCGGAGGCCCGGAAACCGATCGACACGCCGCGGACCAGTCCGAGCTTCACTTCCTGCCACGCCATATCGACCCGCTCCTGCAGGTCGCCGGGTTCATCGATCTTCGGCAGCGTGGCGGTGAACGGGATCCCGCTCTTCGTCGCCTTGCCGAAGGTCGCGGTCCCGACCGGCTGATCCGCCTTGTGCATACGCAGCAGCGGCAGCGGGTTCTTCCAGGTCAGGCCCTCGCTGTCGATGATGTCGCCTTCGCGGTCGGTGCTCGGGGTCGTGGCGATACCACTGATGACCCTCTCGTCCTCATTGACGGCCTTGACGGTCAGCACGGCATAGGCCGTGGCCTTCTTTATCGACATCAGGAACCTCACACGAACAGGAGTTGCGCCACCGGGTCCTGCGGCTGGACCGCCAAGTCTCGCGTCTTGCAACCAAGAGCCATCGCCGTTGCGACGGCGCCGTCGATCCGGAACCTCGTCGCGCTCTTGTCGAGCTTGCGGTTGCCCGACGGGTCCATCGTGGCCACCGCGTTGGCGAAGCACATCGTCAGCACCGGGTTGTCCGGGTGTTCGAACCGACGCTCGAGGATCGAGACCTCGAGGGCGTCGATGGCCGGAGCCATGTCACGGAAGCCCTGGCCCCATGGGACCAGCCGGAGCGCGCCGGCCCGCGGGTCCTCCTTCCCCTCAATGTAGGCGTCGACGCCGAGGCTGTTGAACTCTCGCAGAAGCTGCTCGATCCGCCAGCGGTCATAGGCCACCGCGACGATGTCATACTCGCCGGCCGCCTCGGCCAAGCGCTGGGCGACCAGACCATAGTCGATCGCGCGGCCCGGCGGCGCCTCGATCCAGCCCTGCCGAACCCAGGTGTCATAGGGCGCCCGGTCGCGGTCGGTGTGCAGGCCGATCAGGTCGCCCGGCTTCCAGAACCAGGCCGCGACGCGATCGCCGTCGGTCGCCGACAGCGCCACCATGGCGGTCAGGTCGGTCGTCGCCGACAGGTCGAGGCCGACATAGATGCGCTCGCCCATCCGCAGGGAGCCGCCCGGTTTCGAGCAGGCCGCCCACTCAGCGCGCGGGATCAGAGGCGAGCGGGCGTCCACCCGCTGGTTCAGATACAGGTTACGGAACGGCGCCTCGAAGGACGGCATCCGCTGCGCCCGCTCCGCCTGCTCCCGCATGTCCTTCAACGATCGGAAATCGCCGAGCGCAGGGTTTGCCAATTTCCAATTGCGCTCGTCCCATGGGTCCGCCTCGTCGGGGACCGCATAGAGGTGCGTGACCGTCGCGCCTTCGGTCGATTTCAGCCCGTCGTCGATCAGTTCCGAGAGGATGTGCTTCGGGTCGTTGCTCTGGGTCGAGATCACCAGGAACAGCGGCTCATCGCGCGCGCCCATCGATGTATCGAGCACGTCATACAGCGCCCGGCTCTTCGCCTGCGCCAGTTCGTCGTAGATCACCACCGACGGGTTCAGACCGTGCTTCGATCCAGCCTCGGCCGAGATCGCCCGATAGACCGACCCGTTCTCGACGCACACCATGGTCTTGGTGCTGTCGACCACCTTGAGGATCGCGTTCAGTTCCGGATCTGCCCGGACCATCTGCGCCGCGACCTTGAACACGATCGCCGCCTGCTCCCGCTCGTTGGCGGCCGAGTAGATCTCCCCGTTGACGATGCTCTCCGGCCCGACCAGGTGCGCCAGCACCAGCGCGGCGACCAGCGCCGTCTTGCCGTTCTTACGGGCGATCGAGAGGACGGCTCGGCGGATACGCCGGCTGCCGTCCGGCAGGACCGGCTCATAGATGTCGCGGATCCAGCGCTTCTGCCAGGGCCGCAGGATGAACGGCTCACCGGCGCCGACGCCGGAGGGGACGGTCAGGTTCTCGATGAACCTGATGACGGCTTCGGCGCGAGCCCTGTCTCGCTTACGAGCGACGGCCACCAAGCAACCCCGCCCACTTCGAACCGGGCGCGGCTTGGCCGTTCGTGTCGATCCGCGTCCTGGCGCTCGGCGTCATCCCGAACTCGGCGGCATAGCGCACCATGTCGGAAGCCGCCTTGTTCGCCGTTCCGACAAGCGGGTTCTGGATGGCGTTGCCGTTGTGCGTCTTGATCATCAAGCCGCCGGTCAGCATGTCGCGCTTCGCCATTTCGGCGATCGCGCGCTCGGCCTGCCGCCAGCGCGAGTATGCCATGCAGTAGGCAGCCAGGGCCGCGACGTCGCACGGCGCCAGCAGCTTCAGCGCATGGAGGCCGGGCGCGATGCGATGCCACTCGGCGACCGCCTCTTCATTCAGGTGATCCGGCGGCTCCGGCACTTCGGCCATCGGCACTTCGACGCTGCGAGACAGCGCGCGCTTGCCAGGGTTGCCCTTGATCAATCGCAGGTGGGTCGGCTGTGGCTTCCGTCCCGGCTTCATGGTGCACCTCCCGCATCAGCGGTGGAATGGGTGCCTGGGATCGACCGGGTTGCCCTTGTCATCGAAGCCGACGGTAAGCGGCACGCCTCCGCGCTGCCGATTACCGAAGCCGCCGTCCACCATGGCGGTCTTGCGGTTGTGACAACGCTGACACAACGCCTGGAGGTTGGCCGGCGAGAATGCTGCGCCGCCGCTGCGCATGGGAACGATATGGTCGATATGGCTCGACGGCGCCGAGCATCCGGGCGACTGGCACACAGGACGCGCGGCGAGGATCTTGGCCCGAAGCGTCCGCCATTCCGCAGTGCGGTAGATCGACATGGCGATGTCCTCGGGGGAACGCTCATGCTGCGGAGGCTATTCATGAGCGTGTTCGCCCGCTACCAGATGTGGTGTCCGCCCGTCAAGCGAAGCCACAACGCGGCGCCGGACCTCGACCAGGCCATAATGGCCGGCCAGGACGCCGAGGCACGCGATTAGGATGCCTTGAGCATGCACGTGATGGATACTCCTTCCGTTCCAGCCCCACCGGGAGGCCCACTCCCGGATTGAGGCCTCGAGGCCGAGGACGAACCAGGCGCAGGACCCGGCGGCCGACGTCATTCCGCCCAATGCCGCCAGGGCCTCGTGCACCGCCTCGCGCGCCCGGACGACACCATCGGTGAGGCTGTCGCCAGACGACCGCGCGACCCGCAGGATCTTCGACGTCCCCATCCCGTCCATGGCCGCGCAACGGAAGTGCTCGCGGAAGATGTCGCCGGCCGCTCGCATTTCCGAGGTGATCGTGCCGTTGCGTTGCATTGTGCCGAGCACATCGATGGAGCGGCGAACGACGGTCACTGCACCGTCGACAGGGTCCTTCGTCAAAGCGGCCTCGAATTCTGAGTGCTGTTTCCGCCAGCGGCTTGGCTGTCCGGAATGCTCCACCTGCTGTGCCTTCGCTCGGACCCGCTTCGCCATAGCCCCCTTTCCGGCCCCCAGGATGGTGTGCGTATTGCAACACGTCAATGCCGGCTTGCAATGGGCGAACTGCTCGGGTGGCGGTCATGACGGGGCCGGGACGCCATCGGGACGGCAGGGGGATGACCCCGGTTGGTAAATCGCGGGCGATAAATTTCGACCCCCGACGCGGTCCGGCCCCCCGCCGGCCGGTAGCGGGACCCTCCCCCCCCGGCCTACCTGTGGGTGCTGTCGGGCGGCGTGACACTTCGTGTGGCGGGACTGCAGTTGCTTGGTGCGGTGCGACGTGCAGTTGCCTGTCGGATACACCGCGCGGGAGTTGCGGTCGTCGCGCGGGTGCAAGTCTCGCCGGGTGGGACGCGCATAGGTAGGTCCTGCGGGAGGTAGACTTCCGACGGACGTTGGTAGGCAACTCGTGCGCGACTTCCGCGCGGGTAGACTTCGCGCGCGGTAGGGTAGGCAACTCCGGCGGGCTTCGGGTCGGTCCGGACCGCGCGGGCGGGCGGGCGGTCTACCAGGCCGGGCGTCGGCGGGCGGGCTGCAGCTTTCGCGCGCGCCGCGGCGGGTCGGCTACCGGGCGGCGTTGCTACGGCGCGGGATCGCGCGGTCCGCGAACTCGGCGGGTCGGACGACTCGTGCGCGAGTTGGCGTAGAGCTACGGGCGGGCCGGGCGGGCCGGGCGGCCGCGCCTACCTACGGCGGGCCGGACGGGCCGCTACGGCGGGCGGGCCGCGCCTACCTACGGGCGGGCCGCCGCGCGCGGTATAGTATAACGGAAGTCCGCGCGCGCGTTGCAAGTAGAGGTCCAAGTCCGAGCTAAGTCGGGCGTTATATAAGCACAAAGTTCAGCGCTACAAAGCACTGTAATTGCTTGGTATTTTTGCGGGTTTTACTCGACTTCGGGCGGCCCGCGCCGTAGGTTCTACCTACCGAACGGGAAAACCCCGGAACGGCAAACCGGAAGGGACCTACGAGATGCGCGCCTTCTACGCGAACGCCAAGACCGACCTTGCCGACGAAATCGCGACGCTCCGCTACCGCCTCGCCGATTTGACGGCCGGGCTTCTCCCTACCGTAACCCGGCGCGGCGGGCTGACTTTCGTAGCTTGGGGCCGCTACCGGGTCTCGTATAGCCGGGTTTCCTACGCGAGCGAGCAAGCGCGCATCCGCAACCGCCTCGGCGAGTAGGACCTACCCTACCCGAAGCCGACGGCCCGCTCCGGCGGGCTTAAGGCAGTGGGAGCCGGGGTTTTCCGGCTCGCTTGACGGGAGAGCATGAATGAAGCCGCAGACGAAGAGCAACGCCAAGCGCAGCGCCGAGGCCGCGGAAAAGCGGACCGGACTGCCGCACGAGGTTTTCGAGGTGGAAGGCGGGTGGAGCCACCGGCCGAAGATGGAGGCGGATGCAGGCATCACCTGGGGCGACCAAGATACCGGTCCCGACGACGAGGACAGCACCAGCGCGGATGCGCTCGCGCGACGACAGGCCGAACGCGCCGAGCGCGACGCCGAGCAGGCTGCGGCAGCGGCCGCCGAGAAGGCTGAGGCCGAAGCCGAGGCGCAGACGCGAGCCAACTGGCTCGCCACCTATACCGACGACGTATTCCAGTCGCTCGGCGGCCGCTATGACCGGGCCACGGTCGAGGCGAACCAGGAAGCGATGGACTGCATCCGGCAGCGCTTTGAATACGGCGAGCACGCGGAGGAAGCGGCCGGCGACGTGCGCGAGTTGCTGGCCCTGGCGGGCACTGGTCCGAGCCACGCCGACGCGCAGACCGAGAAGGCGGCCGCAGCCGGGCCGGACACGGCGGCTGACAAGCTGACCGGCCGGGTGAAGCTCCGGGACGCCGCAGCCCAGGTCCTGGCCGCCTGGGAGTTGGACACCGACACGGCGGCGGGACGCACGGCGATGGCCGAGGCGGTCGAGGCCCTGCGCCGCAGCCTGCTGACCGGGGCGGCCGCCGGGCCGAAGAGCGGCACCAAGGGCGAGATGGTCATCCAGGCGCTACGCGAGCCGGGCGGCGCATCCTCGCTGGACCTGATGGAAATGACCGGCTGGCAGAACCATACCCTGCGGGGGTTTTTCGCCGGGCTGCGGAAGAAGGGCATCGAGGTGGTCGCTCTGCGCCGCAACACCCGCGAGGACGGGATACCGGCACACACGGTCTACCACATCGCGGAAGCGACGACCGCCGAAGCCGCCTGACCGGCGCGCTCCGCGGACCAGCCCCGACCGGGAGACCGGCGGGGCCTGGGCCGGTGAGGCCGGATGGTTCGGCCGATAGGAGCAACGTGGCGATGCAGATAACCCTGCACAGCATTCTTGTGGCGGCAGCCCTCGCCGCCTTCTGGTGGAACGGCCCGCCGCGCCGGCCGGCTTCGGACGAGCAGGCATACACCGTCCTCTCGCGCCCTTGCGCAGCGAAGCCTCCGGCCGGGCGGCCGTTTTTCGACGGAGGGAAGGTCGGATGAAGATGTTCACCTATCGCTTCTGGCATCCGGTCCGCCGGAACTGGCTGACGCTGGACTGCCCGGCCGTCGACCGGGAGGCAGCGCAGCGGAGCGCGCTGCGTTTCATCAACAGGGAGAACCGCTGGCTCCGCCGCGTGATGGGGCGGGGCGCCCGGCAGCTTCCGGTGCCGAACCACCCCAACTTTCTGAGGGAGGAACCGAGCCAGTGAGCCGCCCCTGCAACTGTGGCTCCGGCCTATATCGACGCGATCTGGTGGACGCGCGCGGTATCTTCTGCACATTCATCTGCGATCGATGCGAGCGCGAGAAGCGCCAGCAATACCGGACGGAGGTTTTTCGGGATGCCGATTACGAAGCCGACGAGGACATCGACGGAGAGCGGTGGTTCGGTGATGACGACGAACTTTGAGCCGGTCCGCACGCTCGAGGACCTGGACAGCCTGGACCTGGACGAGATCGTCGCGGGTTATCGGTCATACGAAGCAGGCGACCCGGAGCCAGGGCCAAACCGGGGGCGGGCTTTCTGGCACGGCTGGCGCAACGGCCGGGAGGATCTGACCGGCGAACTGGACGACGCGCAGCGCGCACTGGCGGCTGAATATGGCGCCAGGATGCGAGCGGAGGCGGCGGTCAACGGCCGGCGGAATAGGTCCTGAACACCAGATCCCAGAGCGGATGGCTGACGCCGAAGTTCCGCCTGGGCGCCTGGTCGTGATGCACGTCATGCAGCCGACGCATCCAGAAACGTCGCCAGCGCGAATGGCATGCCGTGTGGCTCGTGATGTATCCGATGTAACCGACCATCACGCCGACGAGCATCGAGGCCAGACCGGAGGCGAGGCTCAACCAGAACAGCAACTGCGTCACGGCCAGCGTCGGCAGGCTGGACACCCCGGCATAGTCCTCGGGATGCAGATGGTGATGGGCATGCTCCGCACGGATCGAGCGCCAGCGGCCGTGGAACACGAAACGGTGGAGGGCATACTCGGCCAGCCCCCACGCAGCCCAGCCAACCGGAACCTGCCACCACACGACGTCCGTCAGGCAGACGAGCCAGACCGCCTGGGCTGGGAAGAGGACGAAGTCAGCCCAATAGTTGAGGGGCGACCGGACCTTCCAGAACCGCATCGGCGATCACCACCGATCGGGTTTCGGGGCCGGCGGACGAAAGCCGGCGCCGTCGCGCGGGTCGCCGCTCGAGCGCGACACGGTAGGCGGCGGGAGGGGGCCGAACGATCGCCAGTCCTGGGAGGCCCGCACGTCCGGGAGCGGGTATCCGCCGTGGTCATAATGACGCGGCCCGCGCGCGCCGCAGTCGCCGCATGCGATCTGCGAGCAGAAGAACCCGCGGATGTAGGTTTTCCCGGAGCCGCAGTGAGGGCACACCGGCAAGGGCTGCAACCGGCGGCCCATCAGAAGGGCCTCCGGCGCGGCCGCGGCCACCGGACCTGATGGAGCGGGTTGCCGGTCGGAGGTTTTTCGGAACGGTCATTGCCGGCCACCCGGATGACGAAGCCGATCGCGATGCCGACGACCAATGAGACGATCATCCAGACGGTTAGCCAGAAAAGCACGTCCATCATGCCGCTTCCTCCGTGGCTGAGAGGCGCTCAAATCGCGTGACCTGATAGCCTTCGCCGGTCGCCTCCAGCACCGCGGTTCGGCCGCTGAACTGCTCCCAGCGCAGCACCGCCATGTCGACGTATGCAGGGTCCAGTTCCATGGCGAAGCACTGGCGGCCGGTAGCCTCTGCCGCGATGATCGACGTTCCAGATCCGCTGAATGGCTCGTAGACCGCGTCGCCGCGCTTGCTGTTGTTCAGCATCGGGCGCCGCATGCACTCCACCGGCTTCTGCGTGCCATGGGTCTGGACGGCGTCCTCGTTGCCGTCCTTCGCGCGCTGGGGGATCGCCCAGAGCGTCGTCTGGCTGCGGTCGCCGGCCCAATGTCCGCGCTTGCCCTCGCGGACCGCATAGATGCACGGCTCGTGCTGCCAGTGGTAATCGCCGCGCCCGATGACCAGGCGGTTCTTGGCCCAGATGATCTCGGCCCGCATCGCGAACTTCGCAGCGATCAGGCTCTCGATCACCGAGCGGGAGTTGATGGCCGCGTGCCAGACATAGGCCACGTCGCCAGGGAACAGCCGCCACGCCTCGCGCCAGTCGGCGACGCCGTCGTTCTGGACTTTGCCGGTCCGGGCGCTGTTGTTGATCTTCGCCGCGTGCCGCCACGTCGGGTCATAGTTCACGCCATAGGGCGGGTCGGTGACCATGAGGTGCGGTTTCGCGCCGAGCAGGAGGGCCGCGACATCGGCCTCCGAGGTGCTGTCGCCGCATCGGATCCGGTGATCACCGAGGATCCACACATCGCCGCGCCTGGTCGTGGGGTTTTCAGGCGGCGGCGGCGCGTCGGCATCCGCTGCCTCGTCGCGGGCTTCCTGATCGGCCGGGAACAGCGCAGCAAGGTCGTCGGCGCCGAAGCCAGTGAGCCCGAGGTCGAAGCCCACCTGCTGCAGGTCTGCCAGTTCGAGCTTCAGCAGCGCCTCGTCCCAGCCGGCATTGAGCGCGATCTGGTTGTCCGCGATCACGTAGGCGCGGCGCTGTTCCTCGGTCCAACCGCGAGCGGTGATGATCGGCACCTGCTGCAGGCCCATCTTCCGCGCGGCGGCGAGCCGGCCGTGGCCGGCGATGACCTGGTTCTGCTCGTCCACCAGGATCGCGTTGGTAAAGCCGAACTGCTCGATCGAGCGGACGATCTGGTTGATCTGCTCGTCGGTGTGCGTGCGCGGGTTGCGGGCATAGGCTTTGAGGGAGGCCGGGCTGACCATCCTTGGCTTGACCGCCGGCCAGGATGCTTCGGGTCGCTGCGCCATGTGGATCTCCGATGATGTGCAATTTGCAAATCATGCCACGGAGCTTGCCGAAAAAAAAGCGGGCCAGCGACGATGCTGACCCGAGGCCTCGATCCCATCCGGATCGGTCGATATGCGTTGGCTCCCACGCCTGTCGCGCGGTCCGCGAAAAAAAGATGGGCCGGGGGAGCAACCCAGCCCGGCCCATCAATCCGTGGAACTCCCGAGGGACCGACACGGATGCCCATAGGGCGCGGTCGTCATAGCATCCAGTGTAGCGGCCTGGAACAAAGAAAGGCCGGGAACTTGTCCCGGCCTGAGTTGTCCAACTTAGGAGACTTCATGCGCCTCGCAATCTCTATGCGCGGCGGCGGGAACTGTCAACGCAGATTGCAAACCTGTCCGTTTCGTCCTTCGTTCAGCACACGTCCTGGACCACGGTCTTCGGGTCGGATCGAGCAGACCCGACAAGCTCGTGAAGATCCAGCCGCAGGAGCCAGACCGCTGCCTTGCTTGATGGCGCTGAAGCCATGAGCAGGCCGGCCAGCACCTCGGTGAGGCCAACCACCTGCGGCGGGTTTCCGCGGCCGGAGCGCAGCAGGATCGCCGCCGCGGAGCGCAGGTGCTTCGGCCCTCGCGGTTTCTTCATCGGGCAGGCGGCGCCTCGTCCCATATCCGGCCGTCAAGCATCCGGCCGGCCGATGCCTTCCCGACCCGCTCCATTCCGCCCAGGCCATGTGCCCATTCACCCCACTGCTTGAACAGGAACGGGACGCCCATGTTGGCGCACTGGTCCCTGGCTTCCCGAAACCAGGCCGGCTCCGGCGGCCTGGCACGCGGGCCGCTCTCGCCGCCGGCTATCACCCAATCGGGCGAGTTGTCGGCGCCGAGGGCCAGATCGCCGATCGGGCCGAGGGCCGGCTCGTAGCTGAGAAAGCGCCGCGTCGCCGGCACCGCCGCCAAGAAGTGCCAGCGGTTCCGATAGGCGCGCTCGTCCTCCGCGGTCGTGCCAAGCCAGACGTGCGGCCAGCCCTCTCCCCAGGTCGGCGGCAGGCGCTTGAGGATGTTCTGGGGCCTCTTCGTCAGCAGGAGCCACGTCAGTTCCCTGGTGCTGTCGATCATGGTCCACATGTCGGCCCGCCAATGATCCGGCACCTGATTGTCGAACACGTCCGCCAGCGACGCAACGAACACGCGCGGGTGAACGCCCTCGGCTTTCGCTCGCTTGTTCCACCGGAGGGGCTGCCGCCAGTTAGCCTCGGAGGTGCGCCGCCGGTCGCCGGCCCAGAGGGTCTCCTGGCCGGTTCGCTTGGCCCAGGTCTCGGCGTAGCAATGGTCGCAAGCAGCCGATACCTTCGTGCAGCCGACCCACGGGTTCCAGGTGTGCTCGGTCCACTCGATCTTGCTGTTCTCAGCCATCGGTGGCCTCGCGTTCGATCTGACAAGAAAGCCGATAGAGCGCAGCCGCGTGGTTGATCAGCGCCATGGCTTCTTCAACGGTGATGTAGCCGGCGTCCGGCCACTGATAGCACCGGCGCCTGAATTCCCAGGCTGGATCCCCGACGGGATCACGTCCGACGCCAAAGCTCCACCCGTCGCCGCGCGACCGGAAATAGAACGCGGTCCCGTCAATCATGCCTTCGGCCTGGACCGGACAGGAGCCGTAAGGCCCCTCCAGGATGAAAATACCGTCAGCCATCAGACCCGTCCTCGGACGCTGGTGCAGGATCTTCGGCCTTCGTGATCGGGCCGATCGGAAGGGGCTGGAACAGCGTCGGCTTCCTAATCTCGTCGATGCACCAGCCCGCATACTGCGCAGCGGTCACCATTGCGGGCAGGCCTGCGCGCGGCGGCGCAAAGACGATCACCCAGGAGCCGTCGGTCGGAGCCTGCTCGATCGGCTGCCATGCCTCGGCGAGATATGCCTCGATCGCCTGGGTCGTGTTGAACAGCCGCAGCGCCTGCTCGAAAGCCGAGAATTCGTCCCAGCCCTTCCAGATGCGGCGGACCGCTCGGTGGACGGTGTCTGGATTTACAAAGGTCGTGGTGTCGCGCATCAGGTCACTCCCAGTTCAGGATGGTTTCGACGGACGTGGGGCCTTGCCCGGCCACCGGCGGCTGGATTGGCCGCATCGGGTCGGGGATGAGGTGCAGGTTGTCGGGCGCCCACTTGGTCACGATCGCGCGGAGCATCCGGAGGCCGGCTTGCACTTCGGCCTCGGTGGGCAGGCGGACAGGGCCGTCGTCGTTCAGGCCCATGATGTTATCGATTGCTCGTTGAATGGTGTCTGGTCGGGACCATTCCTCCGCGAGCGCACCGATCGGACGCGGAGACCAGCCGCGCGCGCGGGCGATCTGGAACGCATCGACATCCTCCGCGAACAACCAGCCGAACGCGGCCCCGCTGTATCGACGGATCGTGCTGAGCATGTTCTCGCGCTCGTGTGCCGCCGCTCGGCGGAAGTTCCGGCACCAGATCTTGTCCTCCATCGAGAGCGAGGACGCGGCGATGTCCGCCGGCATGTCGTTCGGATCTTCAGGCGCGTGCGTCGCCCACCAGCTTTTCAGGGCGGTGGAGATCGCCGCGGCGCCCGGCTCGCCGGTCGTCTGGTTGAGGACGTGCGTCAGGCTCTCCGGCGTGAAGGCGGCGTCCGGCAGGCCCTGCCCGACTATCCCGGCGAGCGCCTGGGCGCGCTTCACCGCCTCGCGGTCCTGCACGCGAATGGCGATCGCCGATCCGAGGTTCTTGAGCCAGGAGCGGACGAGGCCGAGGTTGCGCCTGGTCGTGCTCATGATGGGCCTCCGGTCTGTTCCAGGTCGTCGACGCCGATGGCGAGCGGCCGTTCGCCGGCCAGCAGCCCGGTCAGCGAGATCAGCAGGGCGCGGCGTCCGCGGTGCAGGTCCTGCAGGAAGGCATGCAGTTCGGCGACCGCGGGCCACCGCGGGAACCGGCGCAGCGCCATGACGAGGGCGTCATCGGAGAAGATCGCGCCGTCGATCGGATCGGCACTGGTCGGGTCGTCGAAGATCGTGTCTTGGCAGGCCAGCATGAGCGCAGCGGCCCGGCCGATGATCGCCTCATCCTCCGGCGCATCGTTGACGCCCGACGCCAGGGTCCGCAGCCATGCCACGATCGTCGCGGGATCCAGCGCGGGCGCTTGGTCGCCGATCAGCGCTTTCGCCTCGGCCGTCAGCCCTTCGTCCAGAGTGACGATCTGGCCGGCCTGATGCATGGCGATCGCCATCCGCAGCCGCCACGAGATCCCGCCGCTGAAGGTCGGGCCTTCCTGCTGCTGTTGCCCCTGCGAGCGTTCCTCGCTGGTGCGCTTCGCCACCTGCCGCCGGTGGGCGAGGGCCTTGCTCATTGCTGGCCGCGGCGGTGCATCCGCTCCAGGGCGTGAACGGCGCCGTCGCGCGCATACCGCGTCGCGCGCTCGGCCTGCAGGTCTCCGCCCGCCCGCTGCTTCAGCCGGGTGTAGAAGCCCTCGAGGATGCGGCCGAAGGAACGCTCCTGCACCAGGAAATCGAAATCGGCCCGCCAACCGCGATCGTTTGCCCCCAGGAGAAAGGGAGCGTTGGGAACGCTGATGATCGCCTCGACGACGCCCGCGAGGCCGTGATCGCGCACCCTGGCGCGTAGCCGGGCGAGGCGCTGGCCGGTGATGGTCCTGGCGGTCGGCAACCCGTTCGCTTCGGCGATCGAGTTCCAGAGGTTTCGGATCTGCAGGATGTCGTCAGCGGTCAAGTCACGCTTGACGACTGCTTGCGAACCGGATGGGACGAGGCCGCTGGAAGGTGGTGCGGGTAGGCGCATCTGAATGCTCCGTGGCGGTAAGGTTTGCGCTCCGCACACTTTGCATTTTGCGTTTACAGACGGCAAGTCGTCTCAGGGACAGGAAAGCCTCGTCCGGTAGAATTCCCAGAGCACGCAGGCGTCGCCCATGTTGTGCGTGCCGACCTTCCAGCCCCGTTTCCAGCACCAGCGGACGACTTCCTCCTTGGCCTTGCCCTTGGCAAATCGGCCGGTGCCGAGGACTTCCTTGCGGACGGAGTAGACGTCCATTTCGTGGTAGCGGGCCGAGGCCCGGTATGCTTCCGCGAGAGCGAATGCGCGGAGGCCGATCTGCTGGAACGCCACCTCGCGGTTGTTCATCGCCTGGAGGGACAGCGGCGCCTCGGTCACGATGTGCTGGGGCTGGTAGAGCACGACCTGGTCGGCGATCTCATTCTCGAAGCCGACGAAGCGGGCGCCCTCGCCGCCGGAAATGGTCCGGAGGATCAGTTCTCCGAACACCGGCCCGCTGTTATCGAGCGGGTGGCCATACGCCCATCCGACATTCGAGGACAGGTCGTATGCCAAGATCCCGCCGGGCCGACCGGCCATCAGTTGACGACCGGCGGCGCCTCGTCCCAGGTCACGCCTTCGTCGACGGCGCCCTTCGGTGTCTTGCCGGCGCGGCCGGTCTTGCGCCCGACGGCGGGCTGCGGCTTGTTCTCGGGCGGCCGCTCCGGACGCTTCCGCGACGGGTTCGCGGCCTTGGCGTTGTCGCCGAGTTGCTTCGCCAGCGCCTCCTGGCCCTTCCGCCAGCCGCGGTCCCACTCGGCGTGTTGCTCGGAGCCAGCCGCGAACGGATTGTCTTCGCGGAGGCCGTTGCCGGTGCCGGCCTGATAGCCGCGCTGCTCGGCGTCGTAGGCATCGTCCTCCGGCGTCGGTGCCGGCGTCTCCCAGCCGCCATAGACATCATTCGCGGAGATCGTGACGCGGTTGACGTGCAGCGCCCGGACATAGTCCCGAAGCTCCTGGGCGATGACGGTCTCTTCCTTGCGCTTGGCGCGGAGCGCAGCCAGGATCGCGTTCGGATTTACCCCGGCCGCCTTGGCCTTCTTTACCACCGCGCGATGAGCGCCGGAGGCTTCCTCGAGTTCCCGGAGGCTCGCGTTCAGCAGCTTCGAATACTCGACCCACGTCTCGTGGGACACGTTGGACTGTCCTTTTGTCATTTATTGCCTCGATTTCAGGTGGTGAAACTGGACTGTGCTCGCTTGTCGGGCTATGCGTTTTGCAACAGATCAGGCCGCGCCTTGCCTTCCGTTTTCAGCGGCTTTTGCCAAGCGAGAGTAAGTGACGCCTTTGACACCAAGTTGCCTTGATGCCTGTTCGATCGATCGCCAGCGACGCTCTGGAATGGAGCCTCGAGATCGCCAAGAGGCGATCGTTCCATACGGAACGCCGATGACTTTCGAGAGCCCGATCAGGCTGGGGAACAAGGCGAGGATATCTTCGAAGGTCTCGGGGACGCCCGCCCCGATCCCCTTCTGCGCGTCGCCGGGCGCTGCTGGTGTGACGTCGGCCATGACCGACAACTATGCAGATTGCAAACCTCAGTCAATCCCATGTGCAGGGCGCGGGCAAGGAAACATCATGTCGGGACCAGAAACAGTCGGCCAAAGGCTGAAGAGGCTTCGCATCGCAGCCGGCTACAAGACGACTGAGGCTTTCGCGAAGGCTGCCGGCGTCGCAAAGGTGACATATCAACATCACGAAAATGGGAAGCGAACAGTAAGGCTTGCCACGGTCCGTCACTATGCAGACATACTGAAGGTGCCGGCGGGTTTGATCTCATACGGAGAGCAGCTTTCGCCGGCCAATCAAGCGAACCTCCGCGGGAGGATCGTTGGGGATGGGAGAGTTCATATGGACGCCGCCTTTCAGGGCGTCGAGGCTCCGCCGCTTCCAGGTTCGGACGGATTATCAGCCATCGAAGTTGAAACAGACCAATTATGGCCGGCTTACCGCCCAGGCGAACTGGTCTATTACCGAGAAGCCCCAGCCAGCCCTCGCGAATGCAATGGCCGGGATTGCGTGGTCTTCCTGACCGACGGATCGATCGTGATCCGCATGTTCACCGCCGCCGGCCCCAATCGGGCCACCCTGGTGGCGTTTTCCGGCCCGCCGATGCTGCAGGTCGAATACACAGCGGCGTATCCCATCGTCTGGATGAAGCGGGCACCGGTTCCGATCGGCGCCTGACCAGGCCACTCAATCAGTCGGCGGCATCATGCCGTCGGCCGACGAGTATCTCCGAAATCCGCCCCTGATTGACGCCCAGGATCGTCGCAATCTGGTGCTGGCTCAGCCCTTCGTCCTCCGCCAGTTTGAGCACACGGGCGCGAGTATGCTCGTCGATCTGACGGCTTGATCTGGGCGCGCGCCGGGATGGTGATCTGTTGGGAAGCTCACCGATCAAGGTCTCAATGCCGGTCTGGATCTGATCGAGCGCCTTGGTGGTGTTCTTCAGGATCTCAGCGGTCGTCCTCTCGATCTCGGCCCTCAGTGCCTCGACCTGACCGTGGAGGTCTATCAGCCTGCTGATCGCCTGTCGCTTGGTCAGCCTGGGTTCCTTCGCCATCGGGGTTGCTCCTGGCTATCTGGTATCTCGGGTGGTGAGTGGGGAGCGAGGGCACAGTTACCCCTTTTCAGGGGTCGCCGTGCTTTCGAGGCCGGCGGGCATCAATCCCGCCGGTGATCCCGGTGTGGAGCCGTGTTTCGCTCAAGCACATCGCGTTGCAGCATCCTGACGGGGATATCCGATTATGGCGCCCGGTGCGCGCGTCTCGCGCTCGCTGCAGAGTTACGTCCTCGCGGACATGTCGGTCCCGGCGGAGCCACGCGATCGACCGCGCCGGTTTGGGGTCAGCGGGTAGCTGTTGCCCCCCTTGAGTGCATCATCATTGCGCTCTGTATTCGTAGCCGGGGCTTTTTTCGGAGTTCGCGCATCGAGCGCGCCGGGGGCCGCGTGTAGCAATCCCAGCAGGCCGGCGATGCACGCTCCGGTCCTGGCCTGGATGCCCCAGGCCGCTCCCTCTTGCACCGACCCCTTAGATGTGCAGAATGCAAATCCGTCGACGGGTCGGTCGACACCGGCGTCCCCCGGCCGGGGGTGATGCCAGAACGGGCCGGACGGAGGGATAACGTCCGGCCCGTTTCACGTTCAGGTTTGCGCGAAGCACACCGCCCGTCAAGCCCGTCTTTCCCTAGCCTATCCAAGACACCGCTGGATCGGCGCAACACCGGGCCGAAAATCCGGTTTGCGTGTTGCATTTTGCGTTGCGAAGTTTGCCGAATGACGCCAACGTGGCGCCAGTTCGCAATTCGCACACTGGCATCCGATGACCGAGGAACCGAGAGGGGTGGAATGGCCCCAGCCTGGACATTTCCGCATCCGCCTCCGGCGGGGCGCTTGGCCGGTTCCGGCGGCGATCGAGCAGAACGAGGACGGCCAGTGGCGAGCGGTCGTCGACGAAACCGCCACCGGCTGGTTTCGCGACCCCTGGCACTGCGAAGAGATCATCCGGATTTGGACCTACGGGCGCCGGATCGAGGACTGGGAATATCTCGACCTGATCGACCTGAAGCGGCGCGCTGAACGCGAGACGCCGGAGCATCCCTGCCTCCACCCGCTCAAGCCGATGAACCCCATGCTGACGCCAATCGTCCGGCGTCGCTTCGCCCACGGCAGCGCCATGCCGTTCCCCCGACCGACATCGAAGGATCAAGGATGACAACCACGGACGCCTTGTCGCCGCTCGCTCTGCTGGAACTGATCGATGATCCCGACGTTCCGGCTTCCCGGCGGCTGATGCACATCGCCGAGCAGTTGCAGCGCATGGTCAGCGCCAACGAACTGCTCGGCGCCGACCCGCGCGCGGTGGCGCTGATCCGCCTCATTCCGATGCCGCTCCTGCAGATCGCCGCCGACGTGCGGCTGCTGGAAGACGATGCCAAGCGGGGGGAGAACGCCGATGTCTGACCAGGCGCCTCAAGTGCGGCCAGGACCAGGCCACAACGCCCCTCCGGCACCAATTCCTCTGACGGCGGAACAGGTCGTCGCGTGGCTGGAACACAGCCTCGCAGCGCTGATTTCACGCCGGCAGGAGGTCGTGAAGGCCCTAGGCGACTTCGCCCCAGGCGGCGAGACCACGATCGTCAACGACCAGGATCAGGCAGACGCCGCGGACCTGCGCAAGCAGGCCGAGACGCTGCTGCGCGTCGCCGAGCAGAACAGGAAGACATCGCTCGCCCCGTTCAAAGAGGCGACCGAGGGCGTCAACAACTGGTTCAAGCAGTTCGCCTCGGTCGTGCAGGAAGCGATCAACCCGATCCGCGAGGCGATGAACGTCTATGCGCGGGCCGTCGAGGAAGAGCGCCGCAAGAAGGCCGAGGCAGAAGCGGCGGCGCGACGCGCGGAGGCTGAGCGCGCCGAGCGTGAAGCCGCCGAGAAGCTGAAAGCCGCTCTGCAGAACGACGACACCGTCGGCGCCGAGGACGCGATCGCCGCCGCTGACCGCGCCGCGAAGAAGGCCGAGCGCGCAGAGACGAAGGCCTCGGCGAAGCCGGCCGAACTGTCGCGGGTGACCGGCGTGCTCGGAGCGACCGCCTCGCTCCGGGAGACCGTGCAGATCGAGATCATCGATCCCGCTGCCGTGCCGCGCCACCTGTGCACGCCCGACACCGTCGCGATCCGAGCGGCCGTCATGAAGCTCTGGAACGAGCCGGAGACCAAGGAGCGCCTCCGGCGCGGCGACCAGCCCTACCGGGGCGTCCGAGTGACAATCAAGAAGGAGACCTACGTCCGATGAGCGAGACCACGAACCGCCCGCTTGCCAAGTGCGAAACCGTCGCGCAGGCGCTGACCACCGTCGAATTCAGGCAGCGGATCGCACAGAGCGTGCCGCAGCATGTGAAGCCAGAGAGGCTTCTGCGCGTGTTCTCGCTCGCGGTGACGCACCAGCCTGAACTGATGAAGGTCGATATGCGAACCTTCGTCGGGGCCTGCCTGTCGTTCTCCCAGCTTGGCCTTGAGCCGAACACGCCTCTCGGACAGGCATATCTGATCCCGTTCAAGCGGAAGATCTACAACCCGGAGACCCGCAGGCGGGACACCGAGATCACCGAAGTCCAGCCGATCATCGGATACCCAGGGCTGATCGATCTCGCCTATCGCTCGCCGATCGTCTCCGCGATCTCGTGCAACGTGATCTATGAAAGCGACGATTACGACTTCTCATACGGCACCGACCTGTTCCTCCGTCATCGGCCGATGGGCCGCCAGCGCGATGGTGAAGATCCCGAGTTCGCCTACATGGTCGCGAAGCTCCGAGACGGGGTCGCGATGGAGGTGTTGCCCTGGCGCGAGGTGATGCGCATCAGATCCGGCTCGCAGGGATATCAGCGCGCGTTGCAGGCCAAGGACGATGCCGAGGCGAAGGGGTGGTCCATCCCTCGCACCTATACCGAGGCGCCCTGGATCAAGCACAAGATCGCCATGGCGCGGAAGACCGCGATCCGCGCCGGGGTGAAGTATCTCCCGAAGTCACCGGAATTGGCACGCGCCGCTGAACTGGACGAGATGGGCGACAACCGCCAGCGCATCCAGTTCGGCGCCTGGACCGAGGCAGTCACATACAAGGATGAGAATGGCAAGCAGCGCGAGGACTATGTCGGCTCGGTGATCGATGCCTCCGGTTCCTGGGAGGACGACGACCCGCGGGACGAGCAGATCCACCAGGAGCGAGGACTGGCGACCCGGACGCAGGTTCAGGGCGCCGACCTGGGCGCGGGCCAGCAACAGCAGCGCCAGCAGGAGCAACAGCAGGCGGCCAGGACGCAACCCAGGACGGCTGAAACGCAACCTCCGGCGGGCCAGACGCAACCGGCAACGGGCAGAACGTCAACCCGGACGAAGACGGCCGACGCCAAGCCTGCAGCCCGCAACAAGGCCGGGGATCCGGCGACGCAGCGCCAGCCGGAACCACAGCGGCAACAGCAGCAGGAGCAGCAGGAGCAGCAGGAGCAGCAGGAGCAGCAGCAGGCCGCGGATGAATTCCCGATGCTCGACCAGTTCGGCGAGCACCTTCCGGCGTCGGGCATCCAGGACAACCATGACGATCCCGAGGCCTGGGCGGACGCGTTCGCGAAGGTCCTGCTCGGCCTGAAGCCAGACCAGCGGTCGGCATTCATCGAGCACAACACCGACGTCGCTGAAGCCGTGCGCAGGGCCTCGGCGAAGGCTTCGAAGGTGCTCGAGGACGCAATCGCGGTGGCTACCGAACCTGCGTCCGAAGTCGAGACGCCGGAGTTCCAGGCGCTGATGCCGCCCATGGACCGCGGTGGCCCGAGTTGGTCCCGCTACCGGGACGCGTTCGAACAGATGATCGCCGACATCCCGGAAGGCGAACTGCTCCAATGGCTCGATGCGCAGCGGACGACCATCGAGACCATCCCGGATGCGATCGTGCAGATGGGAGTGATCCGGCGGACGGCGCAAGCGCTGGCTGATTTCGGGATTGCATCGCCGGAATGGCTCGCCGAGGTCGGCAACAAGCTCGTCGGGGATGACGTCTCGCCGCCGGCCGAGGCCGGCACGCCCGCCACGAGCGCCACACAAGGCGCGCAATGGCCGCAGGACCAGGAGGCCCAGCCAGAGGACGCGAACCCGGCAGCAGGCGAGCCACCGCCCGACATGTGGCCTGACGACCAGCAGTCCTCCGCTGCGCCCGAAGACCCGCCACCGAGAGACCCGGACGCCGAGAGGGCAGAAGAGATCCTGAACACCCTCGCCCAAATCAAAACCCGCGATGAGGTCCGCGTCTATTCCCAGAACACGATCGTTCGGCGGCTGATGGTGGGCGGCCCAGGAGCGAAGGGTTGGAAGGAGACGAGGCCCGATCTCTTCCGGCTGGTCGCGGCCGAATTCGACCGGAGGTCCAAGGTATGAAGATCCCTCTCTCGCAGATCAGGCCGGACCCAGCAAACGTCCGGCGCGTCCAGCCGGCGGACCGCGCTGCCCAGGCGTTGCAGATTTCGATGAACGAGATCGGTCTCCTGCAGCCGATCGGCGTCCGCATCACCGACGACGCCTCCCTGGACGATAAGCCGATCTACCAGATCGTGTTCGGCCACCAGCGCTTTGCCGCGGCCGAGCGGCTCGGCTGGGAGGACATCGACTGCACCATCGTGTCGGCGACGACCGACAACGATGCGATCGCGCAGACGGCCGAGAACATGGTCCGCCTGCCGATGCATCCGGTCGACACGTGGCGAGCGATCCACACGATGATGGAGCGCGGTTCAAGCATCGAGAACGCTGCGCTCGCGCTGGGCCTGGACGAGACAATGGTCCGGCGCCTGGAACGGCTCGGCGATATCGCGCCAGAGATCCTGGAGGCGATCGCGATGATCCCGGAGACGGACTTTCCCGATCAGCACGAGCTACGACTGATCGCGAATGCGCCTCGCGAGAAGCAGATCGAAACATGGGAGCGGGTCCGCGGGGACGATCCAGGCCCGGCGATCTCGCGCCTCGCATCCGCGCTGCGGGTCGTCCGCATCCCGAAGGATCGAGCCAAGTTCCCCGCCGACCGAATGTCCTGGGATCTCGACCTGTTCGCTTCTCCGGATGATCCGAACCGCGAGACCACGTCGGACATCGAGACCTTCATGGCGCTGCAGCGCGAGGCGGCCCTCGAAATGGTGGCGAAGGAGGCCCGCCGCTACGAGGTGGAATTCATCGAAGGCGGCGACCCCGGCTACAAGGGCATGGTCTACACCTCGGGCCGGCCGAAGAAGGGCGGCGATGTCGTCGAGCGTGTGTTCATCCATCAAAGCGGATGGCACATCGGCGACATCGACCGCCGCCAGTTCCTGAAAGAGCCGCAGGCTCGGAAGGAGGCATCCTCGGCGGCCGCCGGCTTGACGGTCGACGACGACGAGACGCCGCCACAGCCGACGCGCACCATGACGGACACAGGCCTGCGCATGGTGGCCGCGGCGCGGGAAGTGGCGATCTCCCAGGCGCTCGACAGAATGCTGGAGAAGCCGATCAGCGAACCTGGGGCCTGGATCGACCTGCAGACGAACCTGCTGGCCGCGCTGCTCATAACGATGGCCGGCGGCAACGTGGAGATCCGCGGCGAGCGCGCGACCGCCGAGCCGGTGCCATTCGCCGGATATGGGCGGAACCGCGTCTATCGGGTGGTGGCCTCCATGGTCGAGGCGATCGAACACACCACCGACGGCGATACCTACAGGGCGGCCATTGCGAAGGCGGCAGCCGAGGCTATCCGCCTCACCCTAGTCTCGAAATATCCGAAGAGCACCGGATCGAGCGGCGCCTGCTGCGATGAGGTGGGACGGTTGCTAGATGCCCTCCTTCCTCGCTTCGACACGGCCGAATTCCTTGGCCAGTTGCGAGGCGAAACCCTGCGCGCGGCCTGGTCGATCACTCAATCAGGACCGCCCCCTGCGAGCGTCGCGGCCCTGCGTGCCGGGCTGGTCGGGAAGGCCGAATGCTGGGCTCCGGCCGAGGCGAGGTTCAGCGCCAGGATCGAGCCGCCGGAGCCGGACCCGACGGTGTCCTGGGACGACGACGAGGTCGGGGAGGCAGCCGATGCAACCGACTGACGACCCGGCTCCGTTCCGGACCTTCGGCGTCACGCCAGCGGAAATGCTGGCGGACGCGGAGCGCGAGTTGCGGCACCGCCAGGAGATCTACCCCAGGCTCGTCTCGGCCGGGAGGCTCCGCGAGAAGATCGCGACGCGCCGGATCGAGGTGCTGCAGGCGATCGTCGATACGCTTCGAAAGATCGCATCCGGTGGCCCATGAAAAACTGGCAGCACTCAAGCGCGCGGATCGTGGAGGCAATCGAAAACGCTCCGCCGCACGCCGTCCTGATCGCGGGCAAGGAGGACACCCATCGATCGAGCCTTGGCTTGGTCGAATGGCTCGATCGCCTCGACATCACGTGCCTGCGCCAGGAGGCCCTCGACGAAAGGGAGGCATGGAGGGAGGCCGATCTTCCGATCGTTCTCCTGGACGATGTCCGAATGACAGAGCCGCGACTGGAGGTGTTTCGAGAGGTGAACCGACGATGGCGCAATCGACGCCTTGCCAATGACTGAACCTCCGCGCTGCGCGACGTGCCGCGCGTGGGCCTCGGACTTTGATCACGGCGGCACACGCTGGGGGCGATGCATCGAACGAGGATCAGCCTGCTTTGAAATGATGTGGCCCGGCTGGTGGGGATGCGACCAGCACGATTTACGAAAGGGAACGACCGATGAACCAGGAACGAATGCAGATGCTGCTGGAGGTCCTGCAGCGAGTTGAAGCCGACGGGAGACCCTTCAGCCTCGAAAGCTGGGTGTGGGTATCGCCAAACCTGCACGAATGCGGGACGGTTTGCTGCGCAGTTGGGTGGGCAGCGCAGGACCGGCGGATGAACAAGGAGGGACTTCACCTTGTCCGCCACAGCACCGACGCTTCTGGCAAGATTGTCGGAAACCGATGGATCTCCGTGACAGACCTGCCGAAAGCCGCCGCCGGGCAGCACTGGGGGCCGGAGGGGACATACGTCATCATGCCGGCTTTCCTGGAAGCGATCGGCTTCGATGCGGTTGAAGCCTTCTTCGGGATTTCGCGTGATCAGGCCTGCTGGCTGTTCGCGTCATATCGATACCCGAGGGAGAACGCGACCAAGATCGGTGAGGTCATCGAGCGCGTGCAAGCGATGATGGCCGGCGGGGAGGATGTGCCATGAACATCGAGCGAATGGAGAGGATGGCGGAGATCCTGCGCGCTGTCTGCCAGGAGCGCCGCCGGTTTTCCCTGGCCGTATGGGTCGATTACGTGAAGCTCTGGGGTAAGGGAGAACCCGAGTGCGGCACCGCGTGCTGCGCAGTGGGATGGGCAGCACAAGACCCATGGATGAATGCCGAAGGCCTCAGACTGCGCGCCCTGCGTCAATCGGCTCATGGCGGCACGATAGAAAAGAGGATCCTGCCGGATGGCCCTGTGCCCAGCGAACGCTTCGAGCCTTCCAATCCAGGAGAGGTCGAATTGATCGAGCCGGTCTATCTCGGATCGACTGGCTTCGACGCGGTCGCCCGCTTCTTCGACATCCCGAAGGCCACGGCGGACTATCTGTTCCTGCAGGACAGCTACGAGGACGGGGACGACACCAAGCCCGAAGACGTCCTGTCCCGCGTCGAGCACGCCATAGCCTTGGCAAAAGCTCGTGGCGACTGATCGCCTCCCGCCGCGCTTCCTCTCCCGCGACGAGGCCGCCGCCTACCTCGGCGTGAGCGCCCGGACCTTCGACCGGGAAGTCGCGCGGGGACTATGGCCGGCGGCCGTCCGCCGCGGCGCTGGCCGGCTCCGGCGCTGGGACCGGCATGCCCTCGACCGGCACGCAGACGGCCTGTCCTGCGCGCCGACGGCGCCCTCCACGTCGGAGCCAGACCACGCTATCGACGAGGCGGTAGCAACCGCCCTGGAGCGCGCCTCCCATGCCAGCCCCCCGACGAACCGGCGTCAACGCGGTCACCCGCACCCTCGCTGACGGATCGACCCGGACCTACTATTACGACCGGCGCACCCGAGCGCCCCTGGGCACCGATCGGGAAGCCGCCATCGCCGCCGCGCTCGCCGCCGAGGCTGAGACCGAACGACAGCCGGAGCACAGGCCAGGGACGTTCGGCCGCCTGGTCGCCGATTACCTCGCGTCATCCAGGTTCAGCAGGCTCGCTCCGAAGACCCAGGACCTGAACCGCTTCTATGCCGGGCGCCTCTCGGAAATGTTCGGCGATCTGCCAGTGCGCGCCATCACCCGCCCGGTCGTGGTCCGGCTCCGCGAGACCCATTCCTCCCGACCCTGGTATGCGACGCATCTGCTCGCGACGCTGCGCCTGCTGCTGCAGAGCGCGGTCGACGCCGGCATGCTGGAGGTGAACCCGGCGATGCGCCCCGGCGGCGTCAAGCCGCAGGCCAGGCACACGATCTGGTCCGTCGACGAGACCCGCGCGCTGATCAACGGGCTGCGCGGCCAGCTACGGGTCGCAGCCGCGCTGATGCTCTACACGGCCCAGCGGCCCTCCGACGTTCTGGCGATGACCCGCGCGAGCCTGCGGACGCAAGGCGGCAAGACCTGGGTGCTGGTGCGGCAGGCCAAGACCGGCGAACTGATCGCCGTGCCGGCGCACACGGATCTCGTGGCGGTGCTGGAGGCCGAGCCGGCGCGGTCCACCCTCCTGGTGCCGGCGCCTCGCGGCGGGCTGTGGAGCTACCGGAACTTCAGCCGATCCTGGGACCGCGAGATCCGGAAGCTCGGGATGCCGGAGGGCAAGCAGCGCCGCGACATGCGCCGGACAGCCATGGTGCGGATGGCCGAGGCGGGAGCCTCGATCCCGCAGATCGCCGCCGTCTCCGGTCACACGATCGAGCAGACGGCGAGGATCATCGACACCTATGTGCCGCGCCGATCCGAGGTGGCTGCCGCCGGCATCGAGGCCTGGGAGCGGGCGCCGACGCGCGAAAACGTGATCGTCTCGCTGCCGACGCCGGCCGCTAGGCGCCGCAAGCAACCGTAGGGCGAACCAGGCCGCCTAGATGGGCGGAGCGCGTTGTGCCAAAGGTTGTGCCAAACGATATGCCAAATGGACGGGCCTGAAATCGGAAAGTCGTTGGTGCGCCCTGCAGGACTCGAACCTGCGGCCCACAGCTTAGAAGTTTGTGGACCATTCGGGCAGAAAACGCCGGATTTCCGCCTGTTTGGCGGTTCAGCATTTGGCACAACCCCATGACGGGACCATGCCAGCAGTAGGCAAAACCCACGGTTGAATATGCAAAACGCACATCGCGCGACGAGCCGAAAAATACCGAGGAATTTGAATTTTCGGCCTTAATTGCGGGTTGCCTTCCTCCGCCAGTGTTGCAAACTGCAAACCGACAGCCAGACAAGGGCGGTCGGCAAACAGGAGAGCAACATGGCCAAACCCAACAGGAAGTCCGCCGGATCGGTCGAAGAGATCGAACTGGAGCAACTGCAGCGAGGCGTCGTCACCCTGCACATCGTCGGATCGACGCCCATGATCTCCAGCGCGATGAGCCAGAAGGCCAAGGAAAGCCTTCTGCTGCCGGAGGTGCGGCAGCGGAAGACCAAGGCTCAGCGAGCGGTTTCCCTCAAGCACAACGTAATCGAAGAGTATCGGGAGAGCGTTTATCGAGCGGACGATCCCTGCGGCGCGCGCATCACCATGCCAGCGGCCTGCTTCAAGAACGCGATCATGACGGCCGCGCTGCGATCGGCAGGCCAGACGAAAGCCGAGATCGGGCAACTGACCTGGGTGGAAGGCAGCCACGTCGAGATCTACGGCGCTCCGAAGTTGCTGATGATGGTGACGCGGTCCGCGGACATCGCGAAGACGCCGGATGTTCGAACCCGAGCAATCCTCCCGGAGTGGTGCTGCAGCGTCACCATCAGCTTCATCGAGCCGAACATCCGGCTCAAGACGGTGGTGAACCTGATGCACATCGCGGGGCTCGTCAGCGGGCTGGGGGACTTCCGCCAGGAGAAGATGAAGGGATCATTCGGCCGCTGGCGGCTGGTCGATGGGCCGAACGATCCGGACTATCAGCGGATCATGCGTCAGGGAGCAGCGGTGCAGGATGCCGCTCTCGCAAACCCCGTCGCTTACAACGGCGAAACCCAGCGGCTCTGGGATTGGTATGAGAGCGCGGTCGCTGCTTACAACGGAAGCAAGAAGCCGGCGCACAGCGACGAGGCCGTGGTCATCCCCTTCGAGGCAGAAGGCATCGAGCCTGACCTGATGCCGACGCCGGCCAAGCGCGGACGCGGCCGGCCCCCGAAGAGTGATGTGTTCCACAACGGGGCGTCTGCGTGATGACCAACCGCGAGGAAATCCTCGCGGTGCTGCAATCCCTCGAACAGCACGGCCGCCTGACCGCGGCGGCCGTCGTCGAGGAAGCGGCGGACCCAGCTTCCCCGCTCCACGGGCACTTCGAGTGGAACGACACGGAGGCCGCCCGCAAGCACCGAGAGGATCAGGCCCGAGCCTTGATCCGCTCCTACAAGGTCAGGGTGAAGGTCCACTCCTTCGAGCTACTGGCGCCGAGGTTCGTGAAAGATCCAAGCCGTGAGGTTGGATACACGCTCACGACGCGTCAGCGGGTCGCGGACGACCGACAACGCGAGATCCTGGTCGCCGAATTCACCCGAGCGTCAGCCGCACTGAAACGCGCCCTGGCGATCGCCCAGGTCCTCGGCCTGGAAAGCGACGTCGGCAGCATCCTCACCCAGATGGACGCGGTGCTGACCCTCGTCCACCGCAATCAGCACCCGCCAGGGCATGCGTGATGACGCTTGGCCGACAGACATCGATGGAACGGAACGGCCGCAATGGATTGGATTGGAAGGGAAGGGATCGGACCGGCCGCACCGGACTGGATGGGGGCGGATTGGATCGGACTGGCCGCACCGGAGGCGAAGGGCAAGGACCGGAGGGGAATGGATCGGCCGCAGCGGAAAGGAGTGGTCCGGAATGGAATGAAAAGGACCGGCCGCAACGGACAGGATGGGCATGGGATCGACCGGAACGGCCGCAGCCGATGGGACACGAGAAGCACGGAGTGGACCGGAACGGCCGCACCGGAGCGGATGGGAATGGTGAGGCTTGGACTGGCCGCAAGGGACTGGAGCGGCACGGACGGGAGAGGAAGGGCTCGGCCGCAAAGGAATGGAGAGGTCCGGCAAGCAGCGGCAAGGCCGCAAAGGATAGGCGGGGTTCGGAGTGCATTGGAGAGGACCGGCCGCAGCCGAGGGGACTGGATGGGAATGGAAAGGCCGCAAAGGATAGGCGGGGTTCGGAGTGCATTGGAGAGGACCGGCCGCAGCCGAGGGGACTGGATGGGAATGGAGTGGACCGGAACGGCCGCAAAGGAGTGGACGGGAAGGGACAGGCGTGGATCGGCCGCACAGGACGGGACAGGACGGGATCGGAAGGGAGTGCACTGGCCGCAGCGGACTGGATTGGAAGCGACTGGACAGGTTCGGAACCGAAAGGCCGCAGCCGATGGGACTGGATGCGCATTGATTGGAACGGAACGGCCGCATCGGACTGGACGGGAGGGGATGGGATTGGATTGGCCGCACCGGAGAGGATGGGTTGGGACAGGAGGGGATTGCAGAGGCCGCATTGGCTTGGATGGGATTGGACAGGACCGGACGGGAACCCCCGCAGCGGAATGACAAGGCCTGGGTCGAAGTGGATAGGACTGGCCGCAGGGGAACGGATGCGAGGGGAGAGGACCGGAGAGGACAGGCCGCGGTGGAATGGAACGGAACGGACCGGAAAGGCCGCATCGGAGAGGACTGGAAGGGACTGGAAAGGCCGCAATGGATTGGCCTGGTCTGCAATGGAAGGGATGCGAGCGGCCGCATTGGAAAGGTCAGGACTGGAAGGGACGGGATCGGCACGGCCGCAACGGAAGGGAATGGAGAGGCAGGGAGCGCCGAGGCCGCATAGGAGTGGACTGGACAGGAACGGAAAGGCCGCAGCGGAACGCAAGGGTTTGGATCGGCTTGGACAGGCTAGGCCGCACTGGACAGGACTGTCTCGGATAGGTGAGGCAGGGAGAGCAAAGGCCGCACCAACACGGGGGCGGCGGCAATGACCACCGCCGCCCTCACGCCTGCCTGCATGCATTGTGGCGGCGATGCTCGCTTCGTGGAGCACTCGGCCCCATACCGCCAGGGCATCGAACGCGGACCGATTTGGGTCTGCGATCCATGTGACGCCTGGGTCGGATGCCATCCCGGCACCTCGATCCCGCTGGGACGACCGGCAGCGGCTTCGCTCCGCCGGATGCGCAGCAGAGCGCACGCGGCTTTCGATCGCCTCTGGTCTGAAAAGCTGATGTCGCGGCCGTCGGCATACCGATGGCTGGCAGACAACATGGGCCTTGATCCGAAGGACGCGCACGTCGCGCTGATGGACGAGGACCAGTGCCACCTCGCCGAGGCTCTGGCGCTCTGGTGGATCGAAGAGGGCCACAAGCCACAGAAGCGGACGCGGAAGAAGGCAGAAGCGGTCTCGACAGGCCCGGTCGGCCCCAACCCGCAATGCCCGGCATGCCACGGCCGCGGGAACGGCGTCGCCCTCGTCGACGGCACCGATCCCCAGACCGGACGGCGCCGAGGATGGCAGGTCGCTCTGCCTTGCGCCGAGTGCGCCAAGGTCGGAACGCCGGAGGTGGGCATCGCATGGTGACCTACACCTTCCCGCGCCGGTTCTCGGCCGCGATCCTGACCGGCGAACTGCGACAGACGATCAGGCCGCCGAGGAAGCGCCACGCGCGCCCCGGCGACACGCTGCACCTCTTCGTCGATCTGCGCACCAAGGCCTCGAAGCTGATCGGGACCGCACCCTGCACGTCGATCGAGCCGGTGACGCTCTATTTCGCCGCTGGGTCGGTGCTGCTGTCGCCGATGGACGATGAAGCGGTCCGGACGCTGATCACGCGCCAGGACACAGACGAATTCGCGCGCCTCTCGGGCTTCGCCGATTGGGCGGACATGCGCTGGTGGTGGGCGAGCGTCTACCCGGACAGCCGCATGCGCTGGTCGGGTGTCGTCATCCGCTGGGGCGAACTGACCCTGCCGCCGGTGAGCGCGCAGGCATGACGCATCTTCTCAGCCAGGAGGACCATTCATGAGACCCGAGAACCTGACGGACGAGGACGTCGCCGGCTTCAAAGCCGCCGGCCTCCCGCCGCCGCCAGCGCACGCAGTGTTCTACACGGCCCTGAATAGCCGGAACTGGTGGGTCGAGATCCCGCCGCCGGATGAACACACGCCCTCGACCACCTTCCGCTGGGAGCACGCTCTGAATGTCGGACAGCGGCCCGGCGGTCTGTATCGCCTCACCGCGATGGCGCCAGTCCAGATGAAGCGAGGGCATTGGATCAAGAGCGCGCTCTATCCCAACGAGATCCGCGCGGCGCTTGAGAAGCACGGATTGGCAAACCGGCAGACGATACCGGGCTGATATCAACCGAAGGAGGACAAGCGACATGATGATGGCCGAAAAGCGCATCGAAGCGATGCGGTCAGCGCTGGAAGCTGCAGCAGCGCAGTTTCGTCGATACGCCGATCACCACACAGAGAAGGGAGCCTCCGACAAGGCGGAGACCAACAGACACTTCGCCGAACTGTGCGAGCAGACCGCTCGATCCGATGGATGGGTCGGGGTGAACTCCGATCATCCGGACGAGCAGGAAATGCACGAATGGCTGACCGCGACTGCCTCGCTCTTCAAGAACGTGTTCAGCGGCGCGGCCGCGGTGCGCTTCCAGGTCTCCGGTGATCGCTGGGATACCGATGTGCGGTGGACGGGGGCTGCGTCCTCGATGATGTCCTCGCGATCGCCGGCCCAGGTCAGCCGGCCCGCCACTGCAGAGGATCAGAAGTCGTGATCCTGGAATTGATCTTGGTTCGAAAGACGGGAGGGCGGTCATGACGGACGCCCGCTGGGACGGGTTCTTCCTCGATATCGCCCTGCGGTGCGCGGCGATGTCGAAGGACCCCAACACGCGCGTCGGCGCCGTGCTGGTGGGCAAAGGGCATCACATCCTCGGGACCGGGTTCAACGGGCTGCCGCGGGGCATCCAGGATCGGCCGGAGCGGCTCAACGATCGCGAGACCAAGAACCGCCTGGTCGTGCATGCGGAAATGAATGCCATCCTGGCGGCCGCGCGCAACGGGATCTCGACCGACGGGTGCCTGCTGTTCCTAGCCGCCACCGACGACACCGGCGCGGTCTGGGGCGGGGCGCCGTGCACACGCTGCACGGTCGAACTGATCCAGGCCGGGATCAAGAACGTCGTGAGCTACCCGCACAAAGGGGGCGATAGCCGATGGGCTGTCGACGTCACGAACGCGCGAATGCTGCTGGCCGAAGCTGGCATCGGATACAGGGAGATCATCCGTGAGTGCTGACGATTTCGAGATTGGGCCGGTCCGCATTTTCCCGGATCTGGCGGTCACCAAGATCCAGAACGGGTTCCTGGTCTACACGGCTGCCGGCGGCGTTTTCGTGCAGGAGCTACGCGAACTGCACAAGCTGATGGACGGCATGTGGGCGCCGCCCGCGCCGACGCCGACGCCCGAGCCGACGCCCGCAGCCGATGAACCCCAGAAGGAAGTATGCCCGCGCTGCGAGGGCGGCGGCTGGCTCTCCTACGGCATCGGCGGCGGCATCGACGACCCGCACTTTCGAGAGTGCGAGGAATGCCACAACCCTGAAGGGATCCCATCACCGTGATAGACCAAGACATCGAGCCGCCGCCGGTTCGGCGCTTCTTGAGAGCGATCCTGCGCCGCTTGCGCGCCTGGATGCGCCGCTGGCGCTGCCAGCACGCGCTCCAGCCGGTCTACCATTCGTGGGTGTGCACGCGGTGCGGCAAGGTGGTCCATGACTGAGGCTCGCGGCAGCAAGCCCCTGACTGTCATCGATCTGTTCGCCGGCATCGGCGGGTTCACCCTGGGGCTGGAAGCGACCGGCGGCTTCCGCACGATCGCGATGGCCGAGACAGACCCGTTCTGCCAGCGCGTGCTGGCCTCGCTCTGGCCGGAAGTGCCGAACCTGGGAGACGTGCGAAATGCTCGATACCCGAAAGCCGACGTCATCACCGGCGGCTTCCCCTGCCAGGACGTCAGCCGCGTCGGCAAAGGCGCCGGCTTGTCCGGTGGTAGCTCCGGGCTGTATCGGGAGGTTATACGAGCCATTCGCTTGGTTCGACCCAGATACGTCCTGCTGGAGAACGTGGTCGACCTGCTCTCGCGAGGGATGGGCACGCTGGTCGGGGATCTGGCCCAGGTCGGCTATGACGCGCAGTGGGATAGCGTATCGGCTGCGGACCTCGGAGCGCCCCACTTACGTGAGCGCGTCTGGTGCATTGCATGCCGGCGTCCATCGGCCGGGCCACAACCGCTGGCTCACCTTGCTGCCGGACGTCACGATCGAATTCAGCGAGCGGTTGCCGACGCCGCTCGCGCGCGACTATCGCAGCGGGCGCTTCGCCAGGAAGGAGGTGCGGGGCTTCTGGCCGCATCTGCCGGAAGCACTATGGGAACTGTCTGGGCGGACGGCTGGCCTCGTGAACCCGCGCTTTGCGACCTGGATGGTCGGGTTCCCGAGCGAGTGGACCGAACTCGCGTCGCCGGCAACGCGGCGATCCCGCAAGCGGCCTATCTGATGGGCGAGGCCGTCCTGGCCATGGAGGCCATCCTATGAGCGGCACAGGCATAGCGGGCGCGCAGGACTATGAGCCGGCCGGCAGTGGCGGAGGCCGCCGCTGTTGCGCCTGCAGGCAGGCGCTAGGCGCCGGAGAGGGCTGGGCCGCACGCGCTGCCCCAGGCGGCATGCTGGAGGCGTGCAGCCGCGCCTGCGCCGCCACGCCGGCCTTTGCCGGGCGCCTGGTCCTCATTCCACAACAGCAGGAGGCAGAGGATGAACGGCGGGAAGGGTAGACCGGCCGAGTGGGCAACGCCGGAGCGGGCCGCTTCTCCTGGAGAAGCTGCTCATGGAGGAACCGTCGACCGACAAGATCAAGGCTCTCCTAGGCGAACTCGAAGGTCCGCCTCTGCCAACGTCCTGGGAGAACATCTATGCGGTGGCCCGCTGGCGCGGCTTCCGGAGGAACCCCGCGTTCACAAACACGTCGGTGATCAAGCTGGCGAACGCTGCCTATTGGCGCGAGCAGGGCAAGACCATCCCATCGGTCGCCGAGGCGCGCAAGACGAGGGAGCGATCGAAGGCCGAAAAGGCGCAGCCCGTCACCTTCGCCCAGCAACGACCCTGCGCTAATTGTCGCTCGATCTTCCGTCGAAGCAGCCCCTACTTGATCCTCTGCCCGAACTGCCGGATGGCCGCCACCGGCATGGTCGCGTGATCAGGGGATCTGCGTTCGGACCGAAGCGCCCTTTTCGTCCGGCACCACGATCGGGAATGGCCCAACGCTAGACGACCGCGAGATCAGGCCAAGCGGCGGGCAGTGCTGGAACGATCGTATCCAATAGTCCCAATGCCCGGCGGGCGTTGTGCGCGGGATCATGAGGGGCTTGACCCAACTGATCGCATAGGGCGCGAGGCCTGGGCCGTTGAGGGTGCTGTCCAAGGTCAGGAAATGCGCCCCTGGTTCATAGCGTTCAGTGCCGGCGACGCGCTTCCCCTGGACGATGACGTGCTGAAGGATGCGAGTGCAGGCGTTGCCGTTCGTCGGAGCCTCGGCGACGACCCGGATTTCCCAGCCTCCGGCCACTTGCTTGACGTCGTGGACCCGCGGGGCTTGCGGCAGCATCGACTGCCAGTAATGGCCGACGAACCATCCGATCAGCAGAAACAGGACGCAGACCGTGGTGAAGGTCCAGCAATAGACCCGGTCGCTGCAATACCTGCCGGTCTCTCGGATCAGAGCAATCCAAGAGCGGCGAGGATGCGCGGCGCGTAGATCCCGAGCAGCACCGATGCCCCCGCGCCGATCGCCCCCAATAATGCCTTCGCCCGCCATTCCGCCCTCCTATCGGTTCGAGCCAGATGTTCTCCTGCCTGCTGCCACAACTTCCCCAAGCG
>WBZO01000786.1_pt1 | contig 59014 bp, 56 predicted proteins | sample 5204261 | NCBI WGS metagenome assembly WBZO01 (sample SAMN12412400, study PRJNA552823) | activated sludge metagenome | isolation source: activated sludge from anammox sidestream of wastewater treatment plant... | place: USA: North Carolina | collected 2017-09
CGCAGCGGCGCTGCTGTCGGGATGCTGGGGCGGCGGCGGAGAGAAGTCCGGGCAGGCAACCGCCACGGCGCCCGGCACGGCGACGGCCAGCGCATCACCTTCACCTGCTTCCACACCTCCGGGAACGCCTGCGACGACCCCGAGCCGCACGGCAACGGTTGTGGTCACAAGCACGGCCACGCCGGGGCGCGTTGATGGCACCGTCGCGCCGCAGAACCCCGGCAGCACGGAGCCGGTGACGGTTAAGGCGAACCCGGACCCGCCGGGGCGGCAGGCATTACTCACCGATGTGCGTGTGGGATCGCACCCGGAAGAGGGCGGCTGGGACCGGATTGTGTTTCAGTTCCGCGACGTGCGACCGCCAGGGGTAGTGGCGTACACCAGCGCAGTAGCGGCCTGCGGATCGGGGCAGCCGGTGCGGGTGGCGGGGCAATCACTGATCGCCGTGCGCTTTACCGGCGTGGACGCCCATACCCAGGCCGGACAGCTCAGCATCCCCAGCACCACGCTGGCCGGCCCCGGCGGCGCCATCGTCGAGGCCCGCCAGTTCTGCGACTTCGAGGGCCACGTGGACTGGGCGATTGGTGTCACCGGCGTCAAGCGCTACAAGGTGACGCTGCTGGAAGCGCCGGCCCGCGTGGTGATTGATGTCAAGTGGTAAGCAAGCCACCAGCGGCCAGCACTGAACGCTGACACGGCATGCCCGCGCCGCTCACGTGTTGCCTGGCGGGGGAAGCTGACACAAGCCGCAGCCTCCCCCGCTTGCCGGCGGTTGATCGCGCGTTACCGCTTCGGTCCCAGCAGCCGCGCTACGGCGCCCGCGGCCAGACCGGCGAGGGTGTACCACGTGACGGTGAGTGCGGGTGTCAGTGCCCCGCGCGCGTCTGGCTGACGCCCCAGCCCCAGCGGCTTGGGCAGCCAGGCCGCTCCCGCGCCGGCAGCCAGACCGATAGCGCCCCCCGCCGGGATGGAACGCCGTCCACCGGCCGCGGCCAGCGCGTAATAGGCGCTGTTGCTGAGCAGGTCGCCCGCCAGCGAGATGCGGTAGCGCTCCTTGTGCTCAGGGCGCCTCAGCCCCAGCGCGCCGGCTGTCTTGGCCACCGCCCGCCCGCCGATCAGGTCCATCCTTGGCGACTGCGGGACCAGCCGCCGCCCTGCCTCGTTGAGTGCGGTGACGACGGCTGCGCCGGTGACGCCCGCCGCCAGCGCCCGCACCGCCCAGTGCATACCGCCCGCCTGCGCCTTGTCGCGCTCCTGCGCCATTGGCTCGCCGGGGACGGTCTCCGCTGCGACGAATCGTGGATCATCCGGAATCACATTGTTCTTGGGGGTGGCAGTGATCGTGTCCGCCATGGGACAGCCTCCTGTTCGGTTCCTCCTTTCGTGATAGCGCGTAGCAGCAGCGCGGCTGCCCCCTCGTTCGGGTGAAATCGGCCCTACGCTTCTAGGGCGGCGTACCGAAAGCAGCCGGTGGTGTGGTCGTTTACCAGCCCCGCCGCCTGCATGAAGGCGTAACAGATGGTGGTGCCAGTGAAGGTGACCCCCCGCCGCTTGAGGTCCTTGCTCAGCGCGTCGGAGAGCGGCGTGCGCGCCGGTACCTCCTCGATTGACGCCCAGGCGTTGCGCAGCGGCGCGCCGTCCACAAATGCCCACAGGTAGGCGTCAAGGGAGCCGAAGGTGCGCTGCAGCTCCAGCACGGCCCGGGCGTTGGTGATGACGGATGCGATCTTTCCCCGGTGGCGGATGATGCCCGCGTCGCCGAGCAGCCGCTCGATGTCATGCCCACCCCAGCCCGCCACTACCCTGGCATCGAACCCGGCGAAGGCGTGGCGATATCCCTCCCGCCGTTTCAGCACCGTCTCCCACGACAGCCCGGCCTGTGCACCCTCCAGCGACAGCAGTTCAAACAGCGCGCGGTCATCGTGCAGCGGCACACCCCACTCTGTGTCGTGGTAGGTGATGGACGGCTCTCGTGCCGCCCAGGCGCAGCGTGCCGGTGGGATGTTCACAGCCATTCCTTTGTAGCAGGGCAGTGGTTAGCTCTCAGCGGACAGCGGGGCCGCGCCCGGTCTATCGCTCCCTGCTTCCCCATCCCCCCGCATGCCCGACGCCGGCTGCCGGCTACCGGTCCACGCATCGGTGGCAATAGCGAGGGCGGCAATGGCGGCGGTCTCGGCCCGCAGGATCAGCGGTCCGAGCGAGACCGGCACGGCGCCAGCCGCGCGGGCGGCCTCGATCTCCTCTGGGGCAAAGCCGCCCTCTGGGCCGATGAACATCGAGAGGGCAGGCGGCGGGCCGTCACGTACCGCCGTCCGGAGCGTGTCGCCCAGGCGGGGGGCGCTGGCGCGTTCGCGCTCCCACGGGAGCAGCCGCAGCCCCGGCGCGGCGGTGAGGGCCGTCTCCAGGCGCAGCGGCGCGCTCAGGTCGGGCACGGTACGCCGCCCGCTTTGCTCGGCAGCCTCCGCCAGGATCCGTCCCCAGCGCTCGCCGCGCACCGCCCCCAACTCCTCCGGCCGCACCTGGCAGCGCGCGGAGATGATCGGGCGGATAGCCGCTACACCCAGCTCCGCGGCCTTCTCTAGCAGCAGCTCGAAGCGGTTGGGCCGGATCAGCGCCTGGTACAGGAAGAATGGCGGCGCCGGCGGCGCCGGCGGCAGTTCGGCGGTGATCATCACCGTCACCGAGCCTCGTTCTACGGTGCCGATTACGGCCTCCACCTCGCGCCCCGTGCCATCGAACAGCCACAGGGTATCCCCTGCCCGCATCCGCAGCACGCGCGCCGCCCGGTGTGCAGTGTCCCCGGTCAGCACCAGCGGCCCATCTGGCGGCAAGCGGGTGGCACAGTAGAAGCGCATAGCAGTCTCTCAGCGGGCCGGCTTTGCCGCGCGCAGCGGGCAGCACAGCACGTTTGGTTTCCCGTAATCCGCCACACGGGAGGGGGCTGGGGGTGAGGGTCCTCGCTCATCCCCGGTGCTTGCGCGCCAGCAGCGCCCGCCAGTCGCCTGACTCCCGCACTTCCTCGATGTCGAACCCGGCGGCGGTAAGGGCCGTCAGCACCTCGGGCAGGCGCTCGCCGATGATACCGGAGGCGATCAGCACTCCGCCGGCACGCAAGACCGCAGCCAGCGCCGGGGCGAGCGAAGCGACGGCGGCAGCAGTGATGTTGGCGGTGGCGAGATCAAGGCCGGATGGCGGCGGCACGGGCCGTGTCCAGCCCTCGCCCAGCGAGCCCAGTTCCACATCAACCGCGGCGGCGACACCATTGCGCGTCGCGTTTTCGCGGGTCACCTGCACGGCCTGGGGCTCGATGTCCACGGCCAGGCAGGAGGCAGCGCCCAGCTTGATGGCGGCAACGGCGAGGATGCCGGAGCCGGTGCCGGCGTCCACCATCCGCGCACCGGCGGTGACGTGTTGCTCCAGCAGTTCCAGGCACATGCGCGTAGTGGGGTGCTGTCCCGTGCCAAAGGCCATACCGGGGTCGAGGACGATCACCACATCGCCTTGGTGCGGGTCATAGGCGCGCCACGAGGGGCGGATCACGATCCGCTCACCGAACCGCTCAACGTGAAAGTGCTGCTTCCAGGCGTCCGCCCAGTCTTCCTCCTGCACCTGGCGTGTGCGGATCACCGGCCGCAACTGCAACGCACCAAAGGCGGCGTCGAGTTCTCCCAACCGCTCCCCCAACCGGTCATCGACGGGTAGATACGCCTTCACCACCGAGGGCCGCCGCCGTTCCAGCCGTACCCCCTCCTCCGGCCCCAGCGGTACGACAGGGTCCTCGATGCTCACGCCACCGGGCGCGACGAGGCGCAGCGCCTCGGCCGCCAGCTCGGCCTGCTCAACCGGGACAGCAACGGAGACTTCACACCAGGTCATAGCGGGCAATCTACCTTGAGCGTTCGGCTACGAGCTTACCGCGATTGGCTTGCAGCCGTCAGCGCGGAAGCGCTCGGCGCTGGTCGGGCGAGAGCCCCACCGCCGCCGGCGGCAGACCGCTGCTGGCTGCAAGCGGCTACGCCTCCAGCGCCTGAATCTCCGTGCGAAGCTGAATGACCGAGAGCAGAGCGGCGCGGGTGAGCAGTCCGGCGGGCAGGCCGTCTTCAATGACCAGGATCTGGTTGATGTTGTGCTGGGCCATCAGCTGGACGGCAGCAAGCGCGTCAATGCGGGGTGTAGCGGTGATCAGGCGGGCGCGGGGGGTCATGGCGCGGTAGACCGAGGTGGCGTCCCACTCCTCATCCGGCACCTTGTGCAGGTCGGCCAGCGTCACCAGGCCGAGGATATCGCCCTGCTCGACGGCGGCGACGTAGAAGGCGCGGCGGTTCTGCTTGAGGATGTAGTCATGCGCCAGCGCGCGCAGGCTGGTATCCGGCGACACGCGCGGCACATCGCGCTCGATGGCCGGGGCAACGCCCAGCCCCTCGAAGCTGCGCTGAATGATCAACTGCTGATAGCTGCTCTCGGCCGCGTTCCACAGAAACCAGCCGATGAACACCATCCACAGCCCGCCCACCGCACCGGCCACCACCGAGAGGATACCGAAGGCGATCAGGATGCCGGCCACCGCCCGGCCGGCGTTGGCGGCGATGCGCGTCGCCTCCAGCATGTTGCGCTTCGCCCCCCACACGAGCGCCCGCAGTACGCGACCGCCGTCCAGTGGAAAGCCGGGCAGCAGGTTGAAGATGCCCACGGTCAGATTGAGCGAGGCGAGATAGCCGGCGATTGCCTTCACGACATCGACATCGGCTGAGCGCGCACCCAGCCACACGCCGCCACAGATTGCCGCGACGGCAAAGCTGGTAAGCGGCCCGACAACGGCAATCCAGAACTCATCCCGTGCGCTGCGTGCCTCACCGCCGAGGGAGGAGACACCGCCGAAGATGAACAGGGTGATGCTGCCCACGGGGATGCCGCGCCGCCGCGCCATCACCGAGTGCGACAGCTCGTGCGCCAGCACGCTGATGAAGAACAGCAGGCTCGTCACCGCCCCGGCTGACCACCGCTGCCGCGCCGTCCATTCTGGATAGACGTCCGGCAGGTACTCGGAAGCAATGCTCCAGGTGAACAGCGAGAAGATGATCAGCCAGGACCAGTGGACAAAGACATCGAAGCCGAGGATGCGCCCGGCACGAAACGCCCCGGCCATTCCGGCTCCAGCCGGCGGCGTTCCCGGCCCAGCCGGCGTTGGCGGTGATGCCATGGCGATGTCCGCCTTGCGTCATTCGGATTGCGAAGGCGCACCCTGATGCGGGCCGCCCCCACAATCCACCATACAAACCACGCGCTACCCCGTGAACAGGTCCTTGAATTTCTCGAAGAAACCCTTCTCGTGCGGCTCGTCTGGTGGAACCTCGGTCTGGCGCTCGCCGAAGCTGGTGCGGAGCTGTTCCATAAGGCGGCGCTGCTCGGTGCTGAGGTTGGTAGGCGTCACCACACGTACGCGCACGAGCTGGTCGCCACGGCCGCCGCCGCGCAGGTGGGGAACGCCCTTCTCACGCAGCACGAAAACCTTGTCTGACTGCGTTCCCGCTGGGATCTTGAGCAGCACATCGCCATCGACGGTGGGCACACGCTTCTCCGCGCCCAGCGCCGCCTCAGCAACGTTCACACCCAGTTCGTACAGGATGTCATCTTCGTCGCGCTTGAAGTGCTCGTGCGGGCGGACATTGATGAGCACGTAGAGGTTGCCCGGACCGCCACCGTGCGCGCCGGCGTCGCCCTCACCAGATAGCCGGATTTGCGAGCGGGCGTCCACCCCCGGAGGAATCTTGACCGCCAGGGTGCGGCGCTTGTGCTGGCGGCCGGCGCCACGGCACTCCTTACAGGGAGAGGTGATCACGCGGCCTTCGCCGTGGCAGCGCTCGCAGGCGGCGACGTTGACGAACTGGCCAAAGATGCTCTGCTGCACCCGCCGTATCTCGCCCGTGCCGTTGCAGGTGGGGCAGCGCTCCGGCCGCGAGCCGGGCTCCGCGCCGAGGCCGCCGCAAATGGCGCACTGCTCGTTGCGCTCCACCTCAAGCTGCTTATCTGCGCCGAACACCGCCTCTTCGAAGGTGAGGGTGAGGTTGGCACGCAGATCTGCGCCGCGGGCCGGGCCACCGCGTCGCTGTCGGGTGGCGGTGCCACCGAAGAACGCGTCGAAGATATCGCCGAAGCCGCCGAAGTTGAAGCCGTCGAAGCCGGCCTGTCCGGCGCCCATTCCGCCCACACCGGCGTGGCCGAACCGGTCGTACGCCGCCCGCTTCTCCGGATCGGACAGCACCTCGTAGGCCTGGTTGATCTCTTTGAAGCGCGCCTCGGCCCCCGGCTCCTTGTTGCGGTCCGGGTGGTATTGCATCGCCAGACGGCGGAAAGCCTTCTTGATATCCTCGGGACCGGCCGACCGGTCCACACCCAGCGTCTCGTAAAAGTCCTGTTGCTGCGTCGCCATCTGCACCGCTCGAACGTCCCGGTTCGCCGGGTATCCGCTCTATCGTAGCATCGGCCCGTATGCTGCTGCCACAACACGCAGGCTGCTTGATAGCGTCGTTGCAGGGGTACGTGTCAGACTCCCCCGTCCAAGCTGCCGAACCGCTCACGGTAGCGCGCCAGTTCCGCCGCCAGCGCCTCGGCGCGCCCGCGCTCGGCTTCGGCGCGCTCACGCTCGGCGGTCGCGGCGCGCTCGGCAGCGGCTTCCGCCTCGGCCGCCGTCGGGATCAGCGTCCCATCCGGCGCCGCCCAGCGCAGCCATGTCGCGGTCACGTCGTTGACCGCACCCGTCCAGCGCACGAGGCTCAGGCCGAGCAGCGGGATCTGCAGGCGATCCGCGTCGTCCGGCGGGATGCGCTGGTACTCGCCACCGTGCAGGAGAAACCCCTCGCGCTCCGCCGTGAACGGGTGAAACCAGACGTACACCGGCACGCGCAGCCGGGTGGCGTAGATCTCGCGTTTGACGGTGCGATCGGTGTGCGCCGTGCTATCGGACAGCAGCTCAATCACGACGTCCGGCGCCTTCCCCTCCTGCCATGTCACCCAGCTCTTGCGCTCGCGCCGCACTGTCCCCGTCACGATGAAGACGTCTGGACCTCGGAAGTCGTGGGTGAGCTGCTGGGTAGGCGAGAAGTAGACGAACATGTCGCAGCCCACGTAGACATCATCGCGGTCAGCGAAGTACCGGCGTGCGGTCTCGGTGAGCAAGCTCATCTGGTGGACGTGGCGTTCCGTCTCCAAGGGCATCCCGTCCGAGTAGGGCAGATCATCCTCGGTTGGGGCCTCCAACGGATCATCGATGCCCGGATGGATCACCGTCATGGCGGCTCCTTGTCTCCCGCGGCGAGCCCCCGCCGCCGCTCGATTGTACCGCGCACCCGTGGCCCTTGTCCGAACTCCGCTCCCGTCCTACCCTGCCCCCAATCCCGTCACGAGGCCCGCCTATGCCGCTGCTCGATGTCGCCGGTGGCCGCCTCTACTACGAAACGGCCGGCTCCGGCCCGGCGCTGATCTTTGCCCACGGCCTGGGCGGCGGCCACCTCTCCTGGTGGCAGCAGGTCCCCGCCTTCCGTAACCGCTATACCTGCGTGACGTTCGACCATCGCGGCTTTGGCATGTCGGAGGACAGCGATGGCCGCGGCGCCGATGCGTTCGCCGATGATCTGGCGGCGTTGATCAATCACCTCGGCGTCGAGGATGTGCGGTTGGTGGCGCAGAGCATGGGCGGCTGGACCAGCCTGGCCTATGCGCTCCACCATCCCGGGCGGGTGCGGGCGCTGGTACTGGCTTCCACCACCGGCATCGCCACCGCACCGGAGATTGACGCAGCCTTCGCCGCGCAGGACCCGGCGGCCGGTGCGGCACTGTTCGCACGCGGCATTCACCCGGCCTGCGGTGAGCGGCTGGCGCGGGAGCAACCGGCGCTGCATCATCTCTATCTTGGTATCGATGGCCTGTCGCCGAACCTGGACAAGGAGCGCCTGCGGCGCACACTCGGCCGCATGCGCGCCACGCCGGTGGAGCGGATCGCGGCGCTGAGGCTCCCGGTGCAGTGCATCACCGGCGACGAGGATGTGGTGATTCCGCCGGCCGCCGTGGCTGCACTGGCGGCGGCGCTGCCCAACGCCCGGCTGGAACGCATCCCGGCGGCAGGACATTCGACCTACTGGGAACGGCCGGAGACGTTCAACCGGCTGCTGGCTGCGTTTCTGTCAGAAGTAGACGGCTGAATACCGAGGAGACAGCGATGGCGGGTGCACTAAACGGCGTGCGAGTGGTGGACTTCGGCCAGTACGTGGCCGGGCCGCTGGCGGCGATGCTGCTGGCCGACCAGGGTGCTGACGTGATCCGCGTGGAGCCGCCCGGCGGGCCGCGCTACGACACCCCCGCCAATGCCATCTGGAACCGAGGTAAGCGCAGCATCACGCTGGACCTGGCGCGGCCGGAGGACCGCGTCACCGCCCGTCGCCTGGCGCTAGCCGCCGATGTGGTGGTGGAGAATTTTCGCCCCGGCGTCACGGAACGGCTGGGCCTCGGCGCCGAGGAATTGACCGCCGCCAACCCGCGATTGCTGTATCTATCGCTGCCCGGTTTCGCCGCTGACGACCCGCGCGCCGCCCTGCCCGCCTGGGAAGGGGTGGTAGAGGCGGCGGCCGGTCGCTACCAGCGGCCGGGACCGGCGGAGCCGGTGTTCAGTGCTCTGCCTGTCTCGTCCTGCTACGCCGCCTTCACCGGCGCGGTCTCGGTGACGATGGCGCTGATCGCCCGCGGGCGCGATGGGCTGGGGCAGCGCATCGTGACGCCGCTGTATGATTCCACCTTCACCCTGATCGGCTATCAGGGGCAGCGCATCCACAACGCGCCGGATACGCCGGCGATGCCGCCGATCGCGGGCCCGCGCGCCGCCTGGTTCGGCGAGCATCTGTGCAAGGATGACCGCTATATCTACTTCCACCTGGGCAACAAGAACGCCCTGGACTTCATCATTGCTGCCGGCGCGGGCGAATGGTGGCAGGAGCCGGAGGCGGCCGAGCAGGTGCAGGCGCTGTTCCGATCCCGCACGGCGCAGGAGTGGGAGGACCTGGCTGCCGCCACCGGCACCGAGCTGGTTGTCTGCCGCTCCAGCGCCGAATGGCTGCGTCATCCCCACGCCCGCGGGTCGGGCATGGCGGTGGAAGTGCAGGACCCGCGCTACGGCCCGATGCTTCAGCCCGGTATCACGGCGCGGCTGGCTGATACCCCCGGCGCGATCCGCGGCCCCGCCCCCGCACCCGATGCGGACCGCGCCGCCATCCTCGCCGAGCTGGAGCGGCCGCGCCCCGCTCCTGCCGCTCCCACGGCGCCGCCGCTGCGGGCCGTGCTGGACGGCGTCAAGGTGCTGGACCTGTGCATCGTGCTCGCCGGGCCGACCTGCGGGCGGACGCTGGCGGAGTTCGGCGCCGATGTGATCAAGATTGATGGCCCAGCCCGGCCCAGTATCCTCGCCGCCGGCCGCCCAGCGGCGGACATGCCTAACTCCTTCAATCTCGAGGTCAACCGCGGCAAGCGCAGCATTGTGCTGGACCTCAAGACGCCGGAGGGGCAGGAGGTGTTCTGGAAGCTAGTAGAAGACGCCGACGTAGTCGTCGAGAACTACCGCCATGGCGTCATCGACCGGCTGGGAGCCGGCTATGAGGCCGTGCGTGCCCGCCGCCCGGACATCATCTATGCCTCACTCAACGCCTATGGCTACGAAGGTCCGTGGGCCGGGCGGCCCGGCCACGAGCAACTTGCTCAGTCCACCAGCGGCATGGCTGTCCGCTTCGGTGGTGAGGGCCAGCCGCGCCTGCAGGTGAGCGGCGCGCTCAACGACTTCGGCACTGGCCTGATGGGCGCCTACGCCGTCGCCCTCGCCCTGCTGGAGCGGCAGCGCACCGGCCGGGGCCAGTTCGTCAATACGGCGCTCGCCTACACGGCCTGTACGCTGCAATCGCTGTTTCAGTATGACATCGCCGGCCGGGTGTGGGATGAGCCTGCCGGCCAGGCGGCGCTGGGCTTTGGCCCGCTCCAGCGGCTGTACCGGGCGGCAGACCGCTGGCTGTTCCTCGGCGCGCGCGAGGAGCAGTTGGCGGCTCTCACCGCCATCCCGGAACTGGCCGGCGCGGCGGGGCTGACCGGCGCAGAGCTGGCGGTTTTCCTCGCTGAGCGCATCGCGCGGGAGGCCGCCGCCGTGTGGGTGGCGCGGTTTACCGAGGCGGGCGCCGGCGCGCATATCCTCACGACCACCCGCGAGGTGATGGAAGACCCCTGGGCGAAGGCGCACGGGCTCTCGATCACCCGCGAGCACGAAGGCTACGGTCTTATCGACACCATTGGCCCGCCGCCTCGTCTGTCTCGGACGCCGGTGACGCCGGGCCGCCCTGCCCCCCGCTACGGCGCCGACACCGACGCGATCCTCGCTCAGCACGGCCTCGCCGCCGAGCGTGAGCGGCTACTGACCTCCGGCGGCGTGCGGCTGTCTGTTTGAGGGGGCCGGCGGCTGGTTGAGGGGTCAGATGTGGCTTGCCACCTGCCCCGAAGTCAGTCATGCTTCCTGGCCGGGTCACGAAGCTGATCCGCCCCTGGCAGAAAGCATAGGGGGCCTGCTATCGCCCCCGCCGCAGCGCCCGCCCCGCCCGCGCGCCGGTGTGCGCGCCATCCCGCGCCACAGCGACGCCGTTCACGAACACCGCACGGATGCCCTCTGGGTAGCGCTTGGGCTCCTCATAGGTGGCGGTGTCGCGGATGGTGGTGGGGTCGAACACGACGATATCGGCGAAGGCGCCGGGGCGGAGTACGCCGCGATCCCGTAGCTGGAACTTGGTGGCAGGCATCCCGGTCATCTTGTGTACTGCCGTCGCCAGGTCGATCACGCCTTCGTCGCGGGCGTAGCGGCCGAGCACCCGCGGAAAGCAGCCATACAGCCGCGGGTGCGGCTTCTCGCCCGCGATCAGCCCATCCGAGCCGATCATCGTTGTGGGGTGGCGCAACACGGTACGCACGTCGCCCTCATCCATCATGAAGATCACCACAAACGCTGCTTGCCCCTCGACATCGAGGATGCGCTCGGCGGCGTCCTCCGGCGGTAGGTCCCACGCTTCGGCCAGCGCCGCCAGCGTCTGCCCTTCCCATTCCGGCCGGCGCGGGCAGGAGGCGAACAGTACATCCTCGGCGCGCACCGTGCCGAGACCGCTCTCCTGCGGCTCGTCCGCCGCCTTGGCCGTCTTGCGGAAGGCGCCATTCTGGACGACCGCGTAGAACGAGGTGCTGCCGGCGGTGTAAGGGTACTGGTCGGCGGTGACATCGACGCCCCGCGCCCGCGCTTGCTCGATCAGGAGCAGCGAGTCGCGCACCCGTCCCCAGTGCTCCGGACCGCTGGCCTTGTGGTGGGAAATCTGCACGGGGATGCCCGCGGTCTCACCGACGTGAATCGCCTCGCGCACGGCGTCCAGCAGCCCCCCCGCCTCGTTGCGCATGTGTGAGGCGTACAACCCACGCCCGCCCGCCAGCTCGCGTGCCAGCGTGACGATCTCCTCCGTGGGGGTATAGCGCCCGGGCTCGTAGATCAGGCCAGTGGACAGCCCGACGGCGCCGGCGTCCCGGCCCGCTTGCACCCAGGCAAGCATTTGCGCCAGTTCATCGGCGGTTGCCGGCCGCCGCTCCAGGCCGGCAGTGCCCATCCGCAAGGTGCCCTGCCCCATCAGCACCGCCACGTTGCAGCTCGGCGCGATTTCGTCTACGCGGTCAAGATAGCCGGGGTAACCGTCCCACGAGGGCAGCGTCAGGCCGGGGTACATGCGGCTGAAGCGCATCATCCCTTCGCCGAAGGGGACGACGCCGGAGCCGCAGTTGCCAACGATATCCGTAGTGACACCCTGCATCACCTTGCAGGCCATCTCCGGCTCCAGCAGCACCGCGATGTCGTCATGGGCATGGACATCAATGAAGCCGGGGGTGACGGCCATCCCAGTGGCATCCAGCTCGACTGCCCCACGGCCGGCGATGTCACCCACCGCCTGAACACGGTCTCCAGTTATGGCGACATCGGCGCGCACGCCGTCAGCACCCGCCCCGTCGTACACGGTGCCGCCCCGAATCACCAGGTCATACGCCGCCATCGCCCGCTCCTAGATGATCTGAATCCACAGCCGCACCAACCGGCCATCGGCGCAGCGCACGGCCAGTTGTGCCAGGCCGGGTAGGTCCTCCTGCAAGACACCGAATGTGATCACGGCCACGCCGGCCGCGCTACCTGCGGTCTCAATCCGCTCCCAGCGGATGGACGGTCCGGCGGTGGGGATATTGACGCCGCCTACACAGGCGAGATACGGCCCGGTGGCAATCTGTACCTCGACCAGTTGTGGCCGGGTCACCCGCTCCGGTGCGGAGATAACTGTCCCTGGTGTCAGGGGTGGTGCGTCAATTCGTGGCGCGGGCAATAAGAAGGCTGCGGCGGCGCCCACGCACAAGAACGCCGCTTCGTTGCGCGTGCCAGTCACCGTGTAGTCGTTCAGCCCGGTGGGTGCGCCCGGTGAGAAGGCCCGGAAGCCGCCGCCCTCCGCCCGGAAGATGCCGCGCAGCGCCGCGGCTGGCTGCACATCGGTGGCGATCCGGGTGAGCGGCGTGCCCGCGGCGTAATCCAGCGCCACCGTTGTGCAGCCCGGCGTCAGCGCCAGCGTGTTACGCGCCGCCGGCGCTGGTGTAGGTGTGGGGCTCTGCGCGTAGACCGGTTGCGCCACGCCGGCCGCGACGGCGAGCAGGAGCGCCAGCGCCGGCCAGCAGCGTCGGTTGAGCATGTCCCGGCCTCCCTGCCTCGAAAGAGTGAGGGTAACAGGGCAGAGGCTCCATGCCGCTTCCTCCCTCAGCCGTTCGAAGCGGTATTCTACGTGCTCGCGCGCGGTGGCGGCAGATGGGCGCTTCATCGACACTGGAGATAGCGCGGGATTGCGGCCCCGCGCGTAGCAGCGCGTCCTTGGTAGAGAGGGCGCGCCATGGGGAGGTTCCATTCATGGCAGCGATTGAACGCCGGGCACGGGTGGCCTGGAACGGCGACCTGATGAGCGGCAGCGGCACGTTTTCAATGGTCAGCAGCGGCGTCCTTACCGATAGCCCGGTAACGTGGGCCTCGCGCACGGAGCAGCCGGACGGTCGCACGAGCCCCGAGGAGTTGCTGGCAGCGGCGCACGCCTCCTGCTACGCCATGGCCTTCGCCGCCACCCTCGGCCGGGCCGGTAGCCCCCCGCGCCGTCTGGCTGTAGAGTGTGTGGCCGGCTTTGAGCGCCGGCCCGAGGGCGGCTTCAAGGTCGCATCCTCGCAGCTGTCCGTCCGTGGTGTCGTGCCCGGCATCGATCAGGCCCGCTTCCAGGAGCTGGCCCAGCAGGGCGAGCAGGGCTGCCCCATCTCCAACGCCCTCCGCGGCAACGTCGATATCTCCGTGAGCGCCACACTCGAAGCGGAGTAGAGGCACGGGTAGGTTCTGCCGGTGCGGCCCCCCCGCGCTCCCCGCTCCCCGCGTACACTGGCGATGTGACGCCGGTTGTCGACATCCATCTGCGTGGCAACGACCTGTTGCTCGTCCCCCATCCGCCGGAGGCGCTGGGTGCACTGCCCGCCGGCGCCGGCCTGCGGCACGATCCGCGCCTGGGCGGGTGGCGGGCGCTGCCGCTGCTGCTGCCGGAGATAGAACGGGCGCTGGGGCCGGCGGCCCGGCTGCACTTCGACCCGCGGCCGGTGCTGCCGTTTCTCCCCACCGTCAGCCGTGCGCCCCGTCCCTACCAGCGGGAGGCGCTGGCGGCGTGGCAGTCCGCCGGCGGCCGGGGCGTTGTCGTGCTGCCCACCGGCGCCGGTAAGACGCACGTCGCCGTGATGGCCATCAACGCGCTGCGGCTGTGGACCGTGGTGCTCGTGCCCACGCTCGATCTGCTTGCTCAGTGGCGGGCGGCGCTGGCTGAGGGGTTGGGCGCACCGCCGGAGATGGTGGGCGTGGTCGGCGGCGGCGAGCGCGAGCTGCGCCCGCTAACGGTGATCACCTACGAGTCCGCATCCCGTCATCCCCGGCTGCTCACGCACTTCGGCCTGCTGGTGGCGGATGAGGCGCATCATCTCCCCGCTGCCGGCTACCGGCGTATCGCCGAGGCGGCAGTCGCCCCGTACCGGCTGGGGCTGAGCGCTACCCCAGAGCGGGCCGACGGCGGTCATGCCGCGCTGGATGTGCTGCTGGGGCCGGAGGTGTTCCGCCGCGAGCCGGAAGAACTGGCGCGCACCGGCTACATCGCCCCCTACCGCGAGCGGCGGCTGCGGGTGGCGCTGTCTGATGCCGAGCGTGCCGCCTACACCGAGCATGTGCGCACCTATCGCGGCTACCTGGCGGCGCGCGGTCTCCAGGTGCGCACCGCCGAGGACTTCGAGCGGTTGGTGCTGCGCCGTAGCGGCGGCGACCCGATGGCGTATGCCGCCCTGCGCGCCCATCAGGAGGCGCGGCGCATCGCCTTCGGCGCGGGCAGCAAGCTGGAGACGGTCGAGCAGCTGCTTGAGCGGCACCGGGGTGAGCGGGTGCTGATCTTCTCCGAGTACAATGCCGCCGTCGAAGAGCTGGGGCGGCGGCTGTGCCTGCCCGTGATTGTCCACAGCACTCCTCCCGCAGAGCGTCGCGCCGTGCTGGAGCGCTTCCGCGCCGGCGCGTACACCGTGCTCGCTACCGGCCGCGTGCTGAACGAAGGCGTGGACGTGCCCGATGCCTCGGTGGCGATTGTGCTCAGCGGCTCCGGTACGCGTCGCGAGTACATCCAGCGCCTCGGCCGCATCCTCCGGCCCAAGGCGGGCGAGGCGGTGCTGTATGAGCTGGTGACGCGTGACACCGCCGAGCCGCGTGTCGCCAGCCGCCGCCGTCAGCCGGTAGGTGTGCGCTGATGGCCACGTTGAGCATGGCAGACATACGCTGGCGGGCCCGGCGTGACCCCGGTGGCGGGCCGCCGATCTTCTCTGTCATGTTCCTGACCGAACACGACCGGCGCGCCACGGCCGCCGCCGCGGGGGTGCGCGACTACCTCGCCGGGCTGGCGGGCCGCCGCCGCGCCGAATACGACCCGGATGTGGTGGTGGCCATTGCCGGTGAACGGCGGTTGGGACACGGGCTGGCCGCCGGCTGCTTCGACTTCTACGCCTGGACGGCGCGGACACTGGCCGAGGAACTGGGCGAGGAGCGCGCCCGCCATCTCACAGACGCCGGTATTGACACGCCCTCTGGACTGCGTTTGCGCCTGTTCGACCAGGTGAATCAGCACGACGGGGGTTACGTGCCGTCCGGCCGGCGCGATGCGGCGCTGGCGCGGCTGGCACGGTCGCTCGGGCTGGCCGGCGAAGACGGTCCCGCCCTCGATGCGGCGCTGCGGCTGGACGCTGAAGAGGAGGCGCTGCTCGCGCCGCCGGAGACGGCCCCGTCGGTGGTGGAAGTGCTCGCTCGTTACAACCGCGCGGCGCTGGCCACCGTGTTGCGCCAGAGCGAGCGTATCGTGTTCACGCTGCACCAACCTGCGGGGGGCACGATTCGGCGGCTGTATGCCTGGTGCCGGCAGCTGGGGGTGTACGCCGACATCGAGCGGGCCGGACTGGAGACGGACGTGCTGCGTCTGACGCTGGCTGGTCCCGATGCGGTAAGCGCTGCGCCAGCCAGCACAGGGCCGCGGCTGGCGCTGGTGGCGCTGCGGCTGTTGCGGGCGCTGGGCACGCATGACACCGCCGCCGCGCACCTGCATGTGAACGAGCGCCCCTACCGGTTGCTGCTGACCCGTGTGCTGCTCGATGTCCCCGGCCTGGCGCTGACGGCCCGGGACCGTGACATCGACAGCCCAGCGTACGACTCGCAGGTGGAGGAAGCGTTGGCGGCGGCCTTTGCTGCGCTGCAGCGACAAGGACGGGCGGCGGGCTGGCGGCTGGTGCGCGAGCCGGCGCCGTTGCTGGCTGGGCGGCGGGTGATCATCCCAGACTTCGCGCTGGATCGTGGCGGGCTGCGTGTCTACCTGGAGATCGCAGGTTTCTGGACGCCCGGCTACCTGGCGAAGAAGCGCGCGGCGCTGGCGCAGCTGCCGGCGGATACCCGGTTGATCATCGCGGTGCCCGATGGCTCACTGCCCGCGTTTGCGGATCTACCCTTTCCGCTGGTCGCGTATCGGGAGGCAATGGCCCCCCAGCCGGTGCTGGATGCCGCTGCCCGCTTTGACGCGCTCGCGGCGCGCACGGCCGGCGGCGCAGAGCGGCTGCGTGCCGCCTGTGCCGCCTCGGCAGGCTGGCTGGCGCTGCGCGAGTTGGGTCCGCTCCTTGGGTGCTATACCGATGGCGAGGTGGCCCAGGCGCTAGCTGCTGCACCGCCGCCGCCCGGCTGGCAGGATATCCCCGGCGCGGGGTTGTGTAGCACGGCACTGCGGAACCGGCTGAGCACTGCCCTCTCCGTGCATTGGCAGGAGGCCGGCGAGGGGGCGCGGCTCACGCTTGCCGGGGTGAGGGCACTGGGAGTGTCGCCCCTGCCGGAAACGGATGAAGCGTTGCTGGCGCTGCTCGCTACCCTCCCTGCTTGCCGGTTGGCGCACGAATCGCTGTTCGAGCCGGCCGTCTTGCCCCGCGAGTCCGCCGTCTCCGAGCCTGCGGACCGGCTTCAGCGGCCCGTCGAGGTTGCGGCCACCCCGCCGCCCAGGTCGCGGCCACGGCGGACTACCGCCCGCGCGCCTGCGCTGTTCTAATCCCACGCCGGTACAAAGGGCGTAGCCCCCCGCGCACCCGGTACGCCAGCGGTGCTATGGGTGCATGATGCCACGTATGCGAGCGTTAAGTGGTAACTGCATAGGGGAGGCAACAACGCCATGGATAAGGACCGCATGGAAGGCAAGATGAAGGAAGGCACCGGCTGGGCGAAGGACAAGTTCGGCGAGACCACCGGCAACGAGCGAATGGAAGCCGAAGGCGAAGCCGAGCGCACGGAGGGCAAGGCTCAGGGCGCCTGGGGCAAAGTGAAGGATGCCGCCGGCGATGCTACCGATGCCGTCAAGGACGCCGTCAAGCGGTAGAATTGCGTGTTGTTAAAATACGGCCCCGATCTGTCCGATCGGTGACGTTCGCGGCGCCAGTGTGCATGCTATGCTACCGCTGTTTCTCGGCCGGCTCCTGGTGAACCTCGCCGCTGTGGCGTGGATGGCCAGGAGCGGCAGAGCGCAGGGGGTAGAGCATGGCGAACGATCATGTGGCCGCGGACGGGATGGATGCCGCCGTCGTGTCCTATGCGCAGAAGCTCGCCGCGTGGGGTGCGACATTGCCTGAGGACGAAGCGGCGCTGCTGTGGACGATGGTGCAGCGGGCGGCAGCGGCCGGCGAGCCGGATGTGCAGGGCTACTACCAGGGGTTTGGGTCGCAGCCGGCGGCGATGTTCTCGCTCAACTTCGCCTCGGTTGGGTTCCAGCAGAACGTGTTCGATGCCGTCCGTCGCGAGGCCGCGCCGGCCGCTCCCCGAGGCGGCGGTCGGGGTAGCGACGTGCCGGCCTAACGGCGTGGCAGAGCGCTGGCGCCCCTCCCGGGCCGGGAAAATTGACCCGTTCGGCGGCCGTTTGATACCGTTCCCGTCGCACGATGGTGCATATGGCTGAATGGGATCTGACGGTGCGACGTCAGCAGACGGCCGCGCACCCGGGAGCATCGACCATCCCCGTCGACGGCTATGCCCTCGTTGTTGAGGATGATCCGGCGATCCGCCGCTTACTCGAGGCGCTGCTGGCCAGTGCCGGATATGCCGTGCGCGCGGTGATTGACGGTGATGACGCGCTGGACCTGTGTGAGGTGGACCCGCCGGCGGCGCTCTTTCTGGACGTGACGTTGCCGGGGCTGTCGGGTTGGGATGTGCTGGCGGCACTGCGTGCCCGCGGCAGCCTGGTGCCGGTGGTGCTGCTGACCGCCGATGCCGGCGCCCGGCGTCGTGCCCGGCAGGCCGGCGCGGCTGGGGTGATCACGAAGCCGTTCGACATCGACCAGGTGCTGGACGTTGCTGCCCGTCTGCTGGATCCGGGCGAGGAGTAAGCGGGCTTTAGCTATCCTCTTGCCACAGGCCAAGCTGCGCGGGCTCGGGAGTGTCGCGGCGCTCCGGGTAGGAGATGCCGAGATGGGCGTATGCCCGGCGGGTGGCGATGCGCCCGCGGGGCGTGCGGTTGAGGAAGCCAAGCTGTAGTAGATACGGCTCGTACACGTCCATTACCGTGTCCGTCTCCTCCGATACCGACGCCGATAGCGTTTCCAGTCCGACGGGGCCGCCGTCGAACTTCTGGATGATGGCGCGCAGGATCGTGCGGTCCATCTCATCCAGCCCCAGTTCATCCACTTCCAGCCGGGCAAGGGCGGCGCGGGCAGAGTCACGGGAGATGGCGCCACCTGCCAGCACCTGAGCGTAGTCGCGCACACGGCGCAGCAGCCGGTTGGCAACGCGCGGCGTGCCACGGGAGCGGCGGGCGATCTCAGACGCACCGGCGGCATCGACCGCGGCGCCGAGTAGGGCGGCGTTGCGGGTGACAATCGTTTCCAGCGCCGTTTGGTCGTAGTAATCCAGCCGCTGGGTGATGCCAAAGCGATCGCGCAGCGGCGCGGTGAGCAGCGCATAGCGGGTGGTGGCGCCGACGAGGGTGAAGCGTGGCAGCTGCAGCCGCAGACTACGCGATCCCGGTCCTCTGCCGAGCACGATGTCGATGGCGAAGTCTTCCATCGCCGTGTACAGCACTTCCTCGACCACCCGCGGTAGCCGGTGGATCTCGTCGATGAAGAGTACGTCATCCTTTTGCAGGCCGGTGAGGATCTGGGCGAGATCGCCGGCGCGCTCAATAGCCGGGCCGGCGGTCATGCGGATGGAGACGCCCATCTCGTGAGCGATGATATTACTGAGCGTCGTCTTGCCGATCCCCGGCGGGCCGTGGAGAAGGACGTGATCGAGCGACTCGCTGCGGGCCTGGGCAGCGCGGATGGCGATGGTAAGGTTGTCTTTGACCTTGTCCTGGCCGATGTAGTCCGCCAGCCGCCGCGGGCGCAGCGCCGGCTCTTCGGCCTCGCCGGGGAGTTCGCCGGAGGAGATCAAGCGGTCATTCACAGGCGTCACGCCGGTTCTGTCTAGTACGTTTGTTCTTGGCCATAGTATACCCCAGTGCCACCGCCGGCGACACGGCCGGACCGTTCGCCCGCTATACTTGGGTAAGCACGATCTGACGTCAGGGGGCCCCGCCTGTGGGTAAGGAACAACTCGCCGCGCTCGCCGAGATCATTCGCCAGCAACTGGAAACGCCGGGGACGCCGCTGATCGGCTCCTGGACGGTGGAGTTCGACAAAGAGAAGCAGGTGTTCTACTTCGGCAAGTGCGAGTTCGGTGGCTACTGTGAGGAACGGCCCACCGTGGTGAGCGTGGCCGGTGACATCGTCGACCGGGGCGGACCGTTGCTGGGCTAACACCGTTCATTCTTCAGACATCCGTTGGGGACATTGGGATCGTTACCGGATCGGTGATGAACGCCGGACGCCCCAGGCGTATGCTCGGCGTACGCCCGTGATGTGACGTCACCCTGCCCGCGATGGTGAGTTATGGCCCGGCGCATCAACCGGCCACCGTACACGCCGCTCTCCCGGACTGCCCGCCCCGTGCCGGCGGTCCGGCGGGCGGTTGCTGCGCAGGCGGCGGTGCGGGCGCTGGCGGTGTTCGCGGCACTGGTCTACCTCGCCGGCATGTCCGCCTACCTGCTGACGCACGGTGGCTGGCCGACGCCTGACTATCTCATCCCGCCGCTGCTCCTGGTTGCCATCGCGCTGGGCCGGGGCTGGCCGTTCGTGCTGGACTGGGGCCCGTTCCTGCTGCTCGTGCTTTCCTGGCAGGCGACGGCCGGTATCGCCGATGAGCTGGGGCGGCCGGTGCACGTCTCTGCGCCGATCAACGCCGACCGCTGGCTGTTCGGCGGGGCCGTGCCCACGCTCTGGTTGCAGGACCGGTTGTTCACCTCCTCGCGTGCCAGCTGGTACGACTGGTTTGGCACCGTCCAGCACGCCTTTCATTTTGTGCTGCCGGTGGCGACGGGCATGGTGATCTGGACGGCAGCTGGGCGGCGGATGTACTGGCGCTATCTGGCGTCGGTGATGGCGCTGTTCTACCTGGGATTTGTGGGGTATGCGCTGTACCCGACGGCGCCACCGTGGATGGCCGGCCTGCAAGGGGTGATCGAGCCGGTGCATCGGGTCGCGATTGAGACCGTGCTGCGGTTGCCCTCCTCCGCCCCCATCGGGCTGGCCTACAACCACATGAACGCCAACCCGGTGGCGGCCATGCCGTCGCTCCACGCAGCGCTGCCGCTGTTGCTCGCCCTGGTACTGATACGGCTGTGGGGGTGGCGGGCAGCGCCGTCGCTCCTGTATCCGCTCACGATGGGCTTCAATCTCGTCTACCTGGGCGAGCACTGGGTAGTCGACGTGCTGGCCGGCTATCTCGTCGCGCTGCTGGCCTATGCGATGGTGTGGCTGGCGCCGGACATGCTGGCGGTGCGGCTACCACGGGTGTCGTTCCCGGCGCCGCGGCTGGGACGTCCGTGGCGGGTGGCGGGCAATGCCGCCCTGCCGGCGGTGGCGGCGTTGTCGCTTGCCGTCATCCTGTTCTCACTGCGGCCCGGACGTCCGGCGACGGAGGCAGGGCCGGTGGTGCCGGGGTTGCAGGTGCACGCCGGCCGTGAAGCGCCGCTGCAGCCCGTGCCCTGCGCGCTGGGGTCCGCCACCAGCCTGACGGCGGGCACCTATCTGCTGCCCGTATCCGGCAAGTACGCCGCCTTCCTGTACGACCTCGATGAGACTGCCTGCTACTCACTGTCGGCCAACGTGTCGTTTGCCGCGCCCGAAGCCGAGCGGGTAGCCGGGCTGGCAGCGCGCGCTCCGGTACGGTTGGCGCCGCTCGGGCGGCCACGCCCGGACGTGGAGTATTACGCGCTGCGGGCTGGGCAGCCTGCCGCTGCCATCGTCGAGGCGGGGTTGCCCGTGGGGCATCGCTATCTGCTGATCATCACGCTGGCGGAGGTTGCCGACGTCGAGACGGCAGCGCAGGCGGTGGATGCGCTGGCGGATCTGGTGATCGTGTCGCCACCGGCCGAAGACGTCGCGCCACCACCGGAGCCCGCTCCCGAGCCGGAGCCGGACGCGCCGCCACCGGTGCAACCGGCGTTCGCTCCCGCGCCATGGGGAGACGATCTGGCCAGCCTGCTGCCACCGCCGGTTGAGCAACCCGCTACGCTGGCGCCAGAGCCGGAACCCCCATCCGAACCTGAACCAGAGCCCGATGCCGCGGGCCCGCTGCCGGCGGAGGAGTCAGAGGGTTAGCCGGGTCGCGTGCGACACGATGCCGGCCGGAAACCGGCCCTAGCCATACAGCGCGGCGCGCACGCCGGCCGTGAGGTCGCGGATGGCGGCCGCGGTCTCGCCGGCGGCGCTCTGGTCAGGCGCGCCGAGCGCGGCCCCTTCTGCATCACCGAGCGCGGCTAGCAGCATCCGCGCCAGCCGCCGGGCCTCACTCGGCGCCCCCGCTACCGCTTCGAGCGTCCGCTCTGCCTGAATCATGTGCTGACGCAGGTGCGACTCAAACCGGTGCAGGCGAAAGCGCGCCGGCATCGGCTCCCCTTCCCACCAGATCGAGGGTACCGCGAGCTCAGCATCGGTGATACCAGACAGCCCGTCCACCACCCGGCCGTGCAGCCCGCGCAGCGCGGCCAGGACGGCGCTGAGCGGCGCACGCTCCAGGTCGGTGAAACGGGCCAGATCCTCGCCGTAGAACGCCGTCAGTGCCGTGCCGTCGAAGCGCACCGGTCCCGGCTCACCGGCACGGTGCCGGCGCTGGGCGTCGCTGATGACCGCAAAGAACCCTGCGGCCGCCGAGGTGATGTGAGACAGCACGGCTGGCAGCGGCCACTGGCCGGCGCCTGGAGGCCAGGCAGCCAGGTCGTCGCCCACCAGCAACAGCAGCCCTTCCAGTTCACGGAAGGCGACATGGTAGCGGGCGAGGATGCGCTGTGCCTGGCTCGGCAACGTCCCGGCGCGGGCGCGGCCGTCTGCAATGTGCACCGCCAGCATGCGCAGCTCCTCCAGCACGCGGAAGCAGGAGAAGCGCACGCCTTCGTCATCGTAGGCGCGCCACGCCCAGGGCCGTTCAAGATCCGTCTCGGAGAGCGGGGCGATCACCGCGCACTGCGCGGTGACCGCGGCGGCCAGCTCGGCGGTCATGCCTGCCCCCCGCTGACCACTCCCTTGGCCCGGAGTTCCGCTACTTCGGCATCGGTGAAGCCGCCTTCATGCAGGATTGCGTCGGTGTGGTCACCGGGAGTGATGGGAGCATGGCAGCGGACGGACGCAGGAGTCTTGGAGAGGAGGGCGACCGGCCCCTGGGTGCGAACATGGCCCCAGACGGGGTGCTCTTCCTCATGAATGTAGCCGTTGGCGCGGGCCTGCGGGTCGGCGGCGATCATCTCGTAGTCATGGATGACGGTGCAGGGACAGTCGGCAGTGCGTAGCCGCTCGATCCACTCGGCGGCGGGGCGGGTAATGACGCGCGCGTCGATCAGCTCCACCAGCTCGCCGTGATGTTTGCCGCGGGCAGCCGAGGTAGCGAAGCGCGGATCGATGGCCAGCTCGTCCAGCTCCAGGCCGGCACACAGCTTGGGAAAGTGCTTGGCCTCCAGGAATCCAAAGGCGATCCAGCGGCCATCGCCACACAGCGCCCGGTGGCTGAGCACGCCGGAGGATTCGCCCGGAGGTCGCAACGGTGTGTGGTGCAACTGCCGGGCCACATGGATACCCTGGAGCGCCACCTGTGAGCCGTATAGGGAGACATCAACCTTCTGCCCCTCGCCGGTGCGCAGCCGGTGAATGAGCGCGGCGAGGATGGCGTGTGCCAGCATCGTCCCGCCCGTCTGGTCCGCCAGGCCGCCCTGGACGCCGGTGGGCGTATCGCCGTCACGTGTGTGGAACATCATCAGCCCGCCCGCCGCCTGGGCGATAGTGTCGTAGCCGGGGTCGCGCCCGCGCGGGCCATTGGGGCCAAACATCGAGGCGGATGCGAACACCAGCGCCGGATTGACGCGCGACAGCACGTCATAGCCGATGCCGAGTTTGTCCATGGTACCGGGGCGGAAGTTCTCCGCCACCGCGTCAGCGCGCGCCGCCAGCCGTAGGACGACCTCGCGGCCCTCCGGCTTGGTCAGGTCCAGGCACAGTGAGCGCTTGTTGCGGTTAAGCGACTCGAAGTAGGAGGAGAAGCCGTCCTGATGGCGGCCGAGTGTGCGGCCGGGGTCACCGCCCGGCTGTTCGACCTTCCAAACGTCCGCCCCCAGGTCTGCCAGCAGCACCGTGGCAAAGGTGCCCTGCTGAAAGCGGGTGAAGTCCAGAATCCGAATCCCTGTGAGCGGGCCCATGCGCAGCACCTCAGCGGCATAGCGTTCAGCGGTCAGCGGGGACGAGCGTTGGCACGCCTTGTTGGTGGGGGCAGTATACTTCAGCGGTTTGACGTTGCGGCCGTTCGCATGGCGTGCATGTGCTGTACGATGCCCGCCAGACGGAGGAGAGGAGTTACTGATGTTTCCTGCCCGTGTTGCTGTCCTGCCGGCCGAGCCGGCGCCGCTGCGCATCATGGACCTCCAGCTACCGGCGCCGGGGCCACATCAGGTGGTGGTGAAGCAGTTCGCCAGCGGCGTCTGCCACTCGCAGCTACACCAGATGCACCGCCAGCGCGCCAACCCCGTTATCCTCGGCCACGAGTCCACCGGTGTGGTGCTGGCCGCCGGCCGGGAGGTGACGCACGTCAAAGAGGGCGACCGGGTGATGGTTACCTGGGTAGCGCGCGACCGCGAGCGCGTGAGCAGGCCGCCTCAGCCGGTCATGCTGGAGCTTCCAGACGGCAGCGTCGCCCGCTCGCAAAACGTCTTTACCTGGGCAGACACGACGCTTGCCGATGAGCAGTATGTCGTGAAGATGCCGGATGACGTGCCGGTGGACGTGACAGCGATCATCGGCTGTGCGGTGATGACCGGCGCCGGCGCGGTCTACCACACCGCCAAGGTCAAGGAGAAGGAAAGCGTCGCCGTCTTTGGCGTCGGTGGCGTGGGCCTCTCTGCCATCGCCGCTGCCGCCGTGGTGGGAGCGGACCCGATCATCGCCGTTGACCTCTCGGCGGAGAAGCTGGAGTTTGCACGGAAGTTCGGCGCAACCATCGGCGTGAACGCCTCCGAGGGCGACCCCGTGGCGCGGGTCAAGGAGTTGACCGGCGGCGGCGCAGACTACGCCTTTGACTGCATCGGCGTGAAGAAGACGATGGAGCAGATCATTCCCTCCGTGCGGATGGGGGTTGTGGGCGGTCGTTGCGGCGGCACCGCCGTGCTGGTGGGCGTACCGATGACCGGCGCGGACTTCCCGCACTCGACCATGCAAGAGCTGTTGGTCGGCGAGAAGACGCTGCGCGGCTCCATCGGCGGCTCCTGTGTTCCTGACCGCGACTTCTCGATGTTCATCCGCTGGTTCAAAGAAGGCCAGCTGGACCTGAATGCCCTCGTCACCACGCGGTACACCCTCGACCAGATCAACGAGGCGACCGCAGCGCTGGAGCAAGGGAAGATCGCCGGACGCGCCATCTTGGAGCTGTAGGGGAACGAGGCGGCGGCCCTCCCCCTACCGCCCTGCCCGCACGCGGGAGAGGGGCCACGCGGCTTTGCCGGCTGCCACGCACGCATCGAGCGCGGCCGTGCCCTGTACCCCAAGCTGCTGACAGTGGCGCAAATCCGCCGGCTGCTCCCTGACCGCCGGTTCCCTAGGCGGCGATGCAGCAGGCTGCGACAATACGGCATCGGGGATGAGCGCAGGGAGGAGTACAGGCCAATGGCAGGGGAAGGTCTACGCATCGGCTTGGCGGCGGCGCGTAACCCTGCTGCCATGGAGGAGCGGCTGCAGATCGTCGAGCGCTTCCTAGAGCAGGCCAGCGCGCTGGGCGTGGCAATCGTCTGCTTCCCCGAGGCATACCTCCCCGGGCTGCGCGGGGAGGACTTTCCGGTGCCGCCGCCGGACCAGCAACGGCAGCAGGCGGCACTCGATCAGGTGTGCGCCATCGCTCGACGGAACAAGGTCGCCGTGATCATGGGCATGGAGTGGCAGTCCGCCGCCGGGCTGCTCAACGTTGCCTTCGTCGTGAATCGGGATGGCACGGTGCAGGGATACCAGGCGAAGAACCAGCTCGCGCCGCAGGAAGATGCCTTCTACGTGCCGGACGGCCGGCGGCAGCTGTTTGCGGTGGACGGCGTGCCGTTCGGCATCGCTATTTGTCACGAGGGCTGGCGCTATCCGGAGAGCGTGCGCTGGCCGGCCGTGCGCGGCGCTCGTATCGTCTTCCATCCCCAGTTTACCGGCAGCGACCGGGCCGGCCACACGATCACCCGCTGGGGTGACCCCGGCGCTCCGTACTACGAGAAGGCGATGATCGGCCGCGCGGTGGAGAACGCCATCTATTTCGCCTCCGTCAACTGCGCGCTGCGCTACCAGGATTCCGCCACCAGCCTGATCAGCCCGGACGGCAGCTGCCTGGCACATGTGCCCTACGGCCAGGAGCAGCTGTTGGTGTACGACGTGGACTTGACGCAGGCCACCGGGCTTTACGCGCAGCGGTTCAACGCGGCGTTCTATGGTGCGGGCCAGCCGGTCAGCTAACCTGCAGCCCGCCGCGCAGCCCCGCAGGTCAACGGCCCGTGGTTCGTGGTTCGCGTTCCATCAATGCTGCCTCCAACGCTGCCTGTACGGTTTCCGGCGCTTCCATCGGGATGAAGTGGGTGGTGGGGACCAGCAGCTCGCGGGCGCCGGGGATGCGGGCTGCCGCGCCGGGCGGACAGGGCGATACGCCGGTGGCGGTGGCGGTGGCGCGCAGCACCGTGACGGGGATCCGCAACGATTCCAGCGCCGGCCACGGGTCATCGCGTCCTGCGCCCTCGAACACGAGCGCCTCACTCTCGGGGGCGCACTTCAGCTCGTAGTGATGGTCCTCTTTGCGCCGGCGCAGGCCGTGATGGGCGTAATGCGCCAGAATCTCCGGCCGCCACAGCCGGAACGCCTCGCGCTGCTGCATGGTCGCTTCGAACTGGTGCGGGCTCTCCCACACGTTGCGGCGGCGGCGGGCAGCCTCGGCCATCGGATTGCTGCGCAGGTGCTCGCGCCGCTCGCCCCACGGTAATACGGGGTCAATCAGCACCAGCGCGCCGATGCTGCCGGGAAAGCGCCCGGCGCAGGTAGCAGCCGCCGTGCCGCCGGAGGAGTGCCCCGCCGCGGTGCAGCCCGCGATGCCGAGGTGCTCGATCAGCGCGTGCAGGTCCTCGGTGGAGCAGCCCCAGGCGAAGCCATCGTCGGGGATGCTGGAGTCGCCATGCCCGCGCTGGTCGATGGCGATCACCCGAGCGCGCCCAGCCATCCGCTCGGCGTACCAGTCCCACAGCCGCGCATGGAAGCCGGTGGCGTGGACCAGCACGAGCGGCGGCCCTCCTCCGCCCCAGTCCACGTAGTGCAGCCGCACATGTTCGCGTTGTAGAAACCCGCTGACCGGCTTCATCCCCACCCATCCCCATGCTGGCTGATCCCGGCGCCGTGACGGCCGCCGGACCGTCCCCAGTCTACCGGCCATCCGGCAACGGGCAATGGCTGTCCCGTAGCGGTCAGCAAGGCATACCGCTGTGCCCGTGGTCTGTCGATGGCGGACCCTTGCTAGGGGGTTCAACGGGAGGAGTGCGCTCACGCTTCCGTGCTTTGGGGAGAATGAGCGGTGGCGGTTCGCGCCTCCGTACTGGGGGGACGGGCAGGGTCGCCCCACCTCGTCATTGCCCCTAGCACGGAGGATGCCCGCAGGGCAGGGGCTCCAGCTGTCCTCTGAGATGCCCGCAGGATCTGGGAGGCCGGCTCCCACGCCCGGCGCTCCGTTGATTGTGCCCCCGTGAGGTATGCGCGCACATGCACCGTCCGCCTACGTTTAAAGCAGGTACGGGGAGGACGGCAGATGCTGCGGCTAGAGGTGAACCCGCGCGGGCTCGCGCTGGTTGGCGGTGTGCTGGCCGGGCTGTGGCTCCTTGCCCGGCTGTGGCCGGTGCTGTTGCTGGTGATCGTGAGCTTGATGTTTGCTGCAGCGCTGTTGCCGTTCATGGAGTGGATGGTGCGGCGGGGGTGTCACCGGGCGGCAGCGGTGCTGGTGCTGGTCGTGATCATGGTGGCGCTGGCCGCGCTGATCGGGTTGCTGGTGGCGCCGGTCGTGATCGAGCAGGGGAAAGCGCTGGCAGACCGGATCCCCGCACTGCGGGATGGCGCGGCGCGTTTCATCGAGCGCCAGGGGGCGGTGCAGCTTGGCGCCGAAGTCCGTGCATTCAGCCCCGGCGAAGCCATCGAGCCGGGGCAGGTGACCAGCGCCGGCCGCCGCGTGCTCGGCGTGGTCACCTCAATCATCACGATCATCGTGCTGACTGCATACATCCTGTACGATGCCCGCCGGATTGAGCGGTTCGTGTACTTCGCCACGCCGGTGCGGTTTCATGAGCACATCAGCAACCTGCTGTCTGCTTTGCAGCGGGTGGTGGGCGGCTACATCCGTGGCCAGCTCGTCACCTCAGGCTTCATCACGGTGTTCACCTTCGTCACACTCACGGTGCTCGGCATTCCTAACGCGCTGGCGCTGGCGGTGCTGGCCGGTATCGCCGATATGATCCCGATGATCGGTGTGTTTCTCGCCGTGGGTCCGGCCACGCTTGCGGCACTGTCGGTCTCACTGCCCACGGCGATCCTGGTCGCTGGGCTGCTGATGGCCTATCAGGAGTTTGAAAACCGCTTTCTTGTGCAGCGGGTGTACGGCGCCACGCTACGCCTGCCAGCCATTGCGGTGCTGGTGGCGCTCCTGGCCGGCGCCGAGCTGTTGGGTGTCGCCGGCGCGCTGCTGTCGTTGCCCGCGGCCGCCGCGCTGCGGGTGTTCATCGAGTATGGCTACGATATGAAGCGGGGCCGCCTCCGCAGCGATGCCGCCCCACCGGAAGACCCGTTCGCCCCGGACACCGCGGCCGCCCGTGCGGCGAATGGCCGTGCCCGTGTCCGTGCCGCGGAGCCACGGGAAGCAGGATGAGCGTCCAGCGGATCCCCGGACCGCCTCCTCCCCGCTGGTATCAGCGGCCGGCGGCGTTGCGCTCCCGTGATCTGCGGCTGGTGTGGCTGGCTCAGGGAGTGTCGCAGGCGGGCGATGGCCTGTTCACCGTCGGCATTGTCTGGCTGATGGTGGACCGCACCGGCTCCGGCCTCGCCCTGTCCGGCACACTGATCGCGCAGCTGTTACCGTACGCGCTGCTGGGCGCCGCAGCTGGGGCGCTGGCCGACCGTTGGAACCGGCGGCTGACCATGGTTGCGGCAGACCTCGCCCGTGCGCTGATCGTCGCGCTGTTGCCCATCGCTGATACGCTGGGGGTACTGCACCTGTGGATGGCGCCCGCCGTCGCCTTTCTGCTCACGAGCGCTGGGCAGTTCTTTGACCCGGCCAAGAACGCGCTCGTGCCGGCCATCACCCCGGAGCGCGATTTGGTGCGGGTCAACGCCCTGCTCTCCGGCACACGCCAGGTGATGTTCATTATCGGGCCGTCGCTGGGTGGCTGGCTGATCGCCGGGGCGGGCACGATGGTGGTCTTCTGGGTGGACGCCGCCTCGTTCGCGCTCTCGGCCGCGGTGCTGTCGCGGATGCGCACGAGTGGCCGCGCGGCGGACATGCCGGCCGGGATTCCCCGCGGGCAGGAACACGATGCGGGGCTCTGGGCAGAGGTTCGAGCCGGATTTCGCTACGTCCGCCGCCAGCCGGTACTGCGCCTGATTCTGTTGTACGGCACGCTCGATAATGTGCTGCTGTCGCCTCTGCCGATCATCATCCCCTTGTTCTTCGTGGGAACGCTGGGACTGGGCTCCGCGGCCTTTGGCGCCACGCTGTCGGTGATCTTCGCCGGCTTCCTGCTGGGAGTCGCGCTGATGGGTGTGCTGGGTGCGCGGCTGCCCCTGGGCTGGACGGTGTTCGGGGCGATGGTGATGGCAGGCGCGGCAGTGATGCTGTTCGGGACCGGGCCACCCTTGCCCGCGATCTTCGTGCTCGCCTTCTTCGGCGGCGCGGCCATCGCCACGCTGGAGGTGGCAGAGACCACGATCATCCAGCGCCACACGGCCGACGAAGTGAGAGGGCGGGTGTTTGCCCTCTATGAGAGCGTCTCACAGGGCGGCCGCGCGCTGGCGGTGGCGCTGGCGGGCGGTCTGTCCGAGGTGCTGGGGCTGCGGCTGCTGTTCTACACCACCGGCGCCCTGACGCTGGCCGTCGCTCTCGCACTGATCGCCGGCCCCACCGTCCGCCGTCTGCGCTGACCGGGTGATCTGTCCCGTGCGATTCACCGTATCCCCCTTCCGAGCTACCCCAGGGCAGCACCACAGGAGGACCAGGTGAGCCACCCGAACGAGACGCTGTTGCGCGAGCTGTACACACGCTTTGGCCAGGGCGACATGGCCGGCGTGCTGGCACTGTGCCATGACGGTATCACCTTCCAGGTTCCGGGCACCGGTGTGATGGCTGGGGTGTATGACAAGCAGACCTTTGTCTCCGGCCTCATCTCCAAGGTGATGGCGATCTCCGGTGGCACATTCCGAGAGGAGATCATCGGGTTGGGGGCAGGGGACGGGCATGGCTTCGTCCTCCTCGATCACCGCTTCACCACCCAGGGCAGGCCACAGCAGTACCGCACGATTCACGCCTGGGAGATCAAGGACGGCCGCTTCACGCGCTGGCAGGAGTTCCCTGATGACCTGCGCGCCTTCGAGGCGGCCTGGGACGAATAGTGCTGGTGGTGCAGACCGCGTAAGAATCGTCGGGGGCGGAGGATACCGCCCCCGGCTGCTTTTGTTCGGGCAGGTGAGCGCCTACACTGCGAGCGGGGACGCACTTCCATGGGGAAGGCCGGACGATGTACCTCACTGACCTCGTCGGCCTGCCGGTGCGTGACCGCGCCGGGGCGCCGCTCGCACGCCTGCTTGATCTGATCATCCGCCCGGACTTCGTCGAGCCGTACCCGCCGGTGTCGGGCCTGGTTGCCCGGCTGCGCGGCCGCTCGTTCTTCATCCCCTGGGAGCAGGTGGGCTCCATCGGCCTGGAGGGCGTGACCCTCAACTCGCTGGACCTGTCGCTACAACCCTTTCGCCGGCGCGAGGGCGAAGTTCTGCTGGCGCGTGATGTGCTGGACAAGCAGCTCGTAGATATCGAGGGCCGGCGCGTGGTGCGGGCAAACGATGCCCAACTGGCGCTGCGTCATGGGCGGCTGGGCATCGTCGCGGTCGATGTCTCCCCCAGCGCCATCGTGCAACGGCTGTTGCCGCGCTCCTGGCGGCGGCGGGGGCAGACCCGCAAGCTGATCGACTGGGCCGATGTCGAGGTATTCGCCGGGCAGCTGCCGGCGGTCAAGCTGAAGGTGCCGCATGATCGGCTGGCGCGGTTGCACCCGGTCGAGATCGCCAAGATCGTGGATCACCTTTCCTACCGTCAGGGGGCGGAGTTGCTGGAGTCGCTCGACGCGGAGACAGCGGCGGACGCACTGGAAGAGGTGAGCCCGGCCCGCCAGGCCGACATTCTCGAAGGGATGGACCCGGAACGCGCCGCCGACATCCTCGAAGAGATGGAGCCGGATGACGCCGCCGATGCCCTCGGTGAGCTGGATGAGGAGACCGCCGCTGCCCTGCTGGAGAAGATGGACCCCGAGCAGGCAGAGGACGTGCGCGACCTGATGGCCTACGAAGAGGACAGCGCCGGCGGCGTCATGACCACCGAGGTGGTGACCGTGCCGGTGGATATGACCGTCAGCGCGGCGATGCGCCATATGCGCGGGCTGCCGGAGCTGCCCGAGCTCATCTACTACGTGTACGTGGTGGACTCGGCGAGCCACGGCCGGCTGCTCGGCGTCCTGTCACTCCGTGACCTGCTGCTGGCGGATCCTGATGCCCCTCTGGCAGACGTGATGGAGGTGGACGTGCAGATGGCTACCCCCGAGACGGATGCCCGCGAAATTGCCCGAACCATTGCCGACTATAATCTGCTGGCACTGCCGGTGGTTGATGAGGAAGGCTGCCTGCTTGGCGTCATCACGGTCGATGACGCCATGGACCTGCTATTGCCCGAAGGCTGGAAGCGGCACCTGCCTCGTGTCTTCAGCTAGTGGTGTGGCTTGGTTGCCTGCGTGTTTCCCGGGCGAGCCGGTGCGTTGGGGCTGTCTCAGCCCGTGACCCAGCTGCCGAGAGCGAACAATGAGCGAGCGACGGACCTTGCTGGAGCGACGCCGGCGGATGCGTGCCGCTGCCCGGCGGGCCGTGCGCCAAACCCGCCATGGTGCGCGGGCGATGCTGCGCCGCCGCTATCTGCCGTTGCTCGCCTACCTCGGTGTCCTCGGGCCAGGGCTGATCACCGGCAACGCCGGCAACGACGCCGGCGGTATCGCTACCTACGCTTCAGCGGGAGCAGAATACGGCTACAGCCTGCTGTGGGTGATGTTCGTCATCATCATCTCCCTGTCCGTCGTGCAGGAGATGTGCGCGCGGATGGGCGCCGTCACGGGCAAGGGGCTGTCCGACCTGATCCGAGAGAACTTCGGCATTCGCTGGACGTTCTTCGCCATGCTTGGCCTGACCGTAGCCAACACCGGCGTCGCCATTTCTGAGTTCGTTGGGATTGCTGCCGCCGCCGACTTGTTCGGCGTGCCGCGCTGGCTGCTGGTACCAGTGGCGGCGCTGTCGCTGTGGGCGCTGGTGGTGTACGGCTCCTACCACACCGTCGAGCGGGTATTCCTGGCATTGACGCTCGGTTTCTTTGCCTACCCCATCGCCGCCATCCTGGCGCGCCCAGACTGGGGCGATGTCGCCCGCGGCGCGCTGGTGCCGTCTGTCAGGGGCGATATCGCCTTCGTACAGTTGCTGATCGCCCTGATCGGCACCACGATCACGCCGTATATGCAGTTGTTCGTGCAGTCATCCGTGGCCGAAAAAGGAACGACTCCGGAGGAACTGAGCAAGGCGCGGCTGGATGTGTGGTCCGGCTCGATCTTCGCCGTGACGATTGCGGCCTTCATCATCATCGCCACCGGTGCGACGTTGCACGCGAACGGGCTGGGTGTGGGCACGGCAGCGGACGCCGCCCGTGCACTGGAGCCGCTGGCCGGCGGGCTGGCCTCGGCGCTGTTTGGTGTGGGGCTGTTCGGCGCCTGTATGCTGGCCGGGGCGGTGCTGCCGCTGACGACCGCCTACTCGCTGTCTGAGGCCTTCGGCTTCGAGAAGGGGATCTCCCGCGGCTTTCGCGAGGCGCCGGCCTTCATGAGCGTCTTCACCGGCCTGATCGTCCTCGGTGCGACGGTGGCGCTGGTGCCGGGCCTGCCCATCATCCCGCTCTTGCTTGCGATCCAAATGGTGAATGGCATTCTTTCGCCGATCATCCTGATCTCGGCGCTGCGGCTCTCGAACGATCCGGAGATCATGGGCATGCACCGCAATGGCCGCGTGTTCAATGCCGTTGCGACCGTCACGGTGATTGTCGTCATCACCCTGACCGTGTTGCTGCTGGCCATGACTATGGCAGGCAGGCTGGGCTAGCCGGCGTCCCCCGGGGCAGTGCATTCGACGTCTCGATGGGTGGAGGAGGCGAGCGCGGAGCGGTTCCGCTGTTGTGTCCTCGATCAGCGTGTCGAGAGGTGCATGGGCGGCTACCACCCACGGTGGATGGCGCGACCAACCGTGGCGGTAGGTGCGTAACCGGCGGTCGCTGGTACGCTGGATGCATGGCTATCGCAACGGAGTGTGCGGCATGAATGGGGATCAGTGGCCCGCCGTGACGGTGTATAGCACCCGCTACTGTGTGGACTGCCGCCAGAGCAAGGCCGTGCTGGAACGGTTGGGTGTGCCGTACCGCGAGGTCGATATCGACGATGACCCCGCTGCCGCTGATGAGGTGCAGCGCCTGAACCGTGGCTATCGCTCCGTCCCCACCATCATCATTGGTGAAGGGACGGTGCTTACCGAGCCGAGCGCCCGCCGGCTCACGGAGGCGCTGCGCGCCGCGGCAGAATAGCCACCGTGCCGGTCAGCGGCCTTCCTCACTGCCGCTCCGCCCGGCGTAACCACTCGTAGGTGAGCACCCCGGCGACGGCGCCGGCAGGGGGACCCACAAAGTAGATCCACTGATGCGCCCAGACGCCGGAGATCAGCGCCGGGCCGAAGCTGCGCGCCGGGTTCATCGATGCGCCGGATGCGGGGCCGGCTACCATCACCTCCAGCAGCACCGTGAAGCCGATGGCCAGTGCCGCCGCGTGCCCGACCGCACGAGCATCGGTGGCCACGGCGGTGATGACGAACATCAGGACGAAAGTCATTAGCACCTCCAGCGCCAGTGCCCGGCCGGCGCTAAGGGCGGGCAGGCTTGCGCCCAGGTGTGCGACATCGCCCCATAGCCAGCGTATGGCCAGGCCGGCCAGCGCAGCCCCACCGAACTGCGCCAGCCCGTAGGGCAGCAGGTCGCGCACGGGGAAGTGCCGCCCGGCGGCGAACGCCAGCGACACGGCTGGATTGAGATGGGCGCCGGTGAGATGGCCCAGGGCATAGACCAGAGCCGTGACCACTAAGCCGGTGGCGATGGCAACCCCGGTGTGACCCAGCGCACCGCGTGTGACCACATCCGAAACGATTGCTCCGGCGGCGATGAACACCAGCACGAATGTCCCGATGAACTCACCCGCGTACCGGGGAAGATGCCTGTGCCAGGAGGAAATGACGCCCATGCGCGGATGGTAACGGGGCGGAGGGAGGAGGGGACAGGGGAGAAGACCGGAGGTTAGGCGGCCGGCGCCGCCTCTCATCCGAAGGCGGCGCCGGCCGGGAGTGGGGAACCTGACGAACCGGGGCCGGCATCGCGCCGGTCCCCGGCTGTCCTCGCCCTGTGTCAGGCTGCCGGGCGGAGCGCTACCGGCTCGCGGTGTGAAGCCGCAGCGGTGTCCAGCACAAAGTGATCGACGAGCTCCCGCAGTTCGGCGGCGGTGGTGGCGAGATCGCGGGCGCGCGCACTCATCTCCTCAACTTGGAGCGACACCGACAGCGCATTCTCGCTCACCGATTGCGAGCTCGCCGTCTGCTGCTCGGCGACGGCTGCCATCGCCTGGATAGCACGCGCCACTTCGGCGGACTGGCCGACCATCTCCTCGGTGGCGGCGCTGTTCTCCTCCACGACTGCGCTGATGGCGTGCATGGAATCGGTCAGCGCCTGCGCGCCTCCGGCCAGGCCCTGAGCGGCGACGGCGATGCCGTTCACCTGGGCGACGGCCTCACCGACGGCCGTGACAATCTCGGCCAGCGCCGCGCCGGCGCCGTCGGCCCGTGTCACACCATCAACGACGCGGCGCGAACCGCTTTCCATCGCCTGCACCGCCTGGCGGGTGCCCGCCCGCACCGCCTCAATCAGGGCCGAGATTGACTTGGTCTCGCGCTGGGAGCGTTCGGCCAGCTTGCGCACCTCGTCTGCCACCACGGCAAAGCCGCGGCCATGCTCACCTGCCCGCGCCGCTTCGATGGCGGCGTTGAGCGCGAGGAGGTTGGTCTGCTCGGCGATGTCGTCGATGGTTTCCACCACCGCGCCGATGCGCTCGCCCAGCGTCCCCAGCTCCTCCACGCGGGCGGCCGCCTGTGCTACTTCATCCTTAATCAGCCCCATTCCGGCCACGGTCTCGCGCACAGCGACGGCGCCGCGCTCAGCGGTCTCGCGGGCGCGGTCGCCGGTAGTGGCCACCAACCCGGCGTCCTGCGCGACCTGCTGGACCTCGCCGGCCATCCGCTGGGCGGTGGCAGAGGCGATCTGTACCTGGCCGGCCTGCTCGGTGGCGCCGCGGGCGATACCGTCAATCGCATTGCCCAGATCGTCCATGGTCGTGCTGCCGGCCTGGGCACTCTCGCTGGTTTCCTGCAGTCCCTGAGTCATATCGTGGACGGCAGCCGTGACCTGGGAGACGGCGACGGCAGCCTGCCCGGCAGCGGCGTCCATCTGGCGGCCGGCGCTGTCAACGTCGCCGGCGGCGGCACGGATGCGCCCCACGAGGTCATGCAGGCCAGCGCGGGCGCGCTCATACCCTGTCAGCGCCCGCTGGACGCTCTCGACCAAAGTGTTCGTGACGGCGGCCGTGCGGCCGATCTCATCACCGCTGAACCGGGTGATGGGCTTGGTGACTGGCACCACTTCCACGGTCAGGTCGTTGCGCGCCATCGCCTGGAGGCCGCGCTCCAGGTTGGCGGCGCAGTTCTCAGCCAGCGAGGACAGGACCCGCTGCACATCGCGCACCCCTCTGGTGACGCCGCGGGAGATGGCGAGCGCCGCCACCAGTCCGGCTGCCAGCGCCAGAGCCAGGGCGCCGAGGAGGATGCGCTCAGACGAAGCGGCCTGCGCGGTGACGTGAGACTTTGTCGCGGCGGCAGCCGATCGCTGGATCTCCTCCAGCCGGTTGATGACTTCGATTTCCTGGCCGAGCAGGCGTGCGCCGTCGCCCGAGCGGTAGATTCCCGCCGCGGTGCGCTGCCCCTCTTTTTCCAGCTCCAGCACCTTGGCGCGGCTGGCGAGGTAGGCGCTGTGGGTGGCTTCCCAGGTGGCAAGCTCCTGCTGCTCGGCGGGGAGCAGCGGGCGCGCCCGGAAGGCAGCCAGGTTGTCGTCAATCTGCTTGAGCAGCGCGCCTTCGGTGTCGATGGACTTCTTTTTGTTGTACTCGTCCGCAGTGGCAAAGGCGGCGGCGCCGATGCGGATCTCCTGCACCGCCTGATGCATGCTGCCGAGCCGCACCAGTGGATCGACCCGCTGGTCGTACAGCACCTCGAAGTCTTTGGCGAACTGTGAGGTGTTGCGGTACCCGATGAAGCCGACCACCACCAGGCCAATCAGCGAGATGGCGAAGGTCCCAAGCAGCTTGGCGCCGATGCCAAGACCAGTGAATCGCTGGGTAACGGCCGCCCTGCTGGCCCATGACCTGCCTTTCCACCGAACCCGATTCCGATCTGGTTTGCGCACGTTCTCCTCCACCATCGTGAAACCTCGCCCCACCCTGAACCCCACGCAGTCGTTATCGACACGGTGGCAGGAAGCTTAAGGTGTCAGATGGTTAGGACAATTCCGGAATCTCGGGTTACTGGTCGCGGATGCCCGGAGGCGCCTGGGGAATCTGTGCCTGCCGGATGCGCTGCTGCTCGGCGATGATGTCGAGGATGCGCAGCGCGTCCTCAATGGAGACGCTGCGCTCGAACTCGGCCAGCGCGTTGCGTAGCTCCTCGCGCGAGGCGCCGGGCTGACCTTGCCCAGGCTGGCCCGCTTGTCCCGGCGTACCTTGCTGGCCCTGCTGTCCTTGCTGGCCCTGCTGGCCCTGCTGGCCCTGCTGCCCTTGCTGGCCCTGTTGCCCTTGCTGGCCCTGCTGGCCCTGCTGGCCCTGCTGGCCTTGCTGGCCCTGCTGCTGTTGCTGCTGTTGCTGCTGTTCCTGGCGGCGGGCCTGCTCTTGCTCCTGCTGCTCGGTCATCTTGCGCAAGGCGATCTCGAGATTGACCTTGGCGTCCATGTCATCGCCATTGAGGATCAGGGCGTTGCGGTAGGACTCGTACGCCTCGCGCCACTTGGACTGCTTGGCGAAGTGGTTTCCCAGGGCGTAATACGCGCGGAAGCGGGTATCGTTATCGCCGCTGGCCGCCGCCTTCTGTGATTCGAGAATCGCGCGGTCATATTGTTGCAGCCGGTGGAGCGCGTTGCCGGTGTTGTAGTCCAGCGCTGCCATATCCGGTCGCTCGGCGGCGGCCCGGCGATAGCCGTCGAGCGCTAGCTGGAAGTCCCCGCGGGTATAGGCGCGGTTGGCCTCCTGGTTGAGCCGTTCAGCTGCCGCACCCTGGGGCGCACAGCCACCCGCCAGGACCGCAACAGCGATGAGGATGGCCGGCGGTAAGAGACGTGTCATCAGGCGGCGCCTTCCTCGGATGAGCGGGGGGCAGCAAGCTGACTGGGGATGGCCGCACGCCGGCGGCGGGCAATCAAGGCCCGGTCGCTAATCAGAAAGTCCAGCACGAGCAGCAGCAGGGCCGCTGCCGCGGGCCACTGGAACCGCTCGATGGGCAGCGTGCCTTCCTGGCTCTCGAACCGGCTGCGCGCCAGCCGGCCGATCTCCTCGGCCAGTCGGGCGGAGGCGTCATCGGCCGTGCCATCCACGTAGCGGCCCTTGCCCGCCGAGGCAAGCGCACGCAGCAGACCGAAGTCGGCCTTGCTGGTGGCGGGCTGGCCGGTCTGCGGGTCGACGCGCGGTTGGGCGCGGCCATCGCGGCCGGGTGCGATCAGCGTACCGCCGGCTTCGGTGCCGATACCCATGGTGTACAGCACCACGTTGCGCCCGCGCGCCACCGTCACCGCTTCCTGCGGTGCGCCGGTCAAATCCTCGCCATCGCTGACAACGATCATTACCTTGCTGCGCGCCTCGTTCTCGGTGGGGAAGAACTGGGTGGCCTGACGGATGCCGTCGCCGATGCCGGTGCCGGCCGCCAACCCTCCCTCTTTGATGGTAGTGGTGCGGATCTGCTCGCGGGCGGCGGCGATATCCGTGGTCAGCGGCAGGCGTAGGCCCGCGCTGCCGGCGAACACCACCATCCCCACACGGTCGCCCTGGAGCCGGTCGAGCAGTGCGCTGAGCACGACCTTCGCCCGCTCCAGCCGGTTGGGCGGCACGTCGTCGGCGAGCATGCTGGCAGAGACATCGAGCACGATCATGACATCCGTGCCCTCGCGCGGCAGCAGGATGCGTGTGCTGCCGATCTGTGGCCGGGCAGCAGCCAGTGCCAGCAGTGCCAGCGCCCCCAGCGCCAGCCCGGCCTTGAGCGGCCGCCGCCAGCGCCAGGCGCCCGCCGCAACGCCCGTCAGCCGCCGCGCCGCCGATCTGCGCCAGCGCGCCAGCCACAGCAGCGCCGCTGCGCACATGGGCAGCGCCACCAGTAGGCCGAGCAACTGCGGTGTGCCGAAGTGCATCTCCGCGTTCCGCCCCGGCGCAGGCCGGTGCTCTCATGCTAGCGGAACGCTGCCGCCCCTGCAGCCGGATGCGTGGGGAACCGTCCGCGATCGGCGGGGCCGTGGCCGCAGCGTGCAGCGCTCGGGGTGGCCGGTGCTAGCGCGACGCCGTCACCATCGTCAGTGACGATACCTCCCGCGCCGGATGTCAGCCGGACCGGCATGGCGGAGACTGGCAAATGGGCGTGGCCGCGGGCCGTGACGCCTCAATGCAGGATGTGGAGCGCGCGATTGGCAAGCCATCTGAACACGAACGGCACGGCGGCGCGGCCATCGCGCAGGCGGGAGCGGCCGGATGCGGCGCACGTACGCCACTCCATCGAGGAGATTGTGCAGCTGAGCCAGCGTGACCGGCTGGCGATGAGCCGGGCAGACCGTGTGGCAGACACGATCACCGCCTTCTCCGGCAGTATGCTGTTTGTGCTGCTCCATGCGGTGTGGTTCGGCGTGTGGATCGCTGTCAATCTGCGCATCACCCCACTACCAGCGTTTGACCCCTTCCCCTTTGGGCTGCTGACGATGGTGGTGTCGCTGGAGGCGATCTTCCTCTCTACGTTTGTCCTGCTCAGCCAGAACCGTCAGGCGCTCCAGGCTGACCGGCGGGCCAAGATCAACATGCAGGTGGACATCCTCGCCGAGCAGGAATCCACCAAGATCATGACCATGCTGGCCGAGCTGCAGGAGCACCTGGGGATGCACCCCAGCGGAGACCCGGAACTGGCAGCCCTCAGCCGCCCCACCCGCATCGCCCGCCTGGCCGATGCCATCGACGAGGCGGAGCGCCGGCTTGACCCGGACGGCGCCAAGGGGCCGGACAGCGCGGCGGACACCGAGGCGTAGTCCGGCAGCCCGAGAAGGGCAGCGCCCAATGGGTGCCGTGGGAGGAATGCCGGCCGCCGCTCAGGGCGCCGTGCGGAACAGGGTGGCGCCGAGCAAGAGCTCAAGGGCGAGCAGGCCGAGGGCGGGGACGAGCAGCCACGGAGCGAGCTCGTGGTAGCGGGTGAAGCGCTCGCGCTCAATGCGGCTCTTCTCCAGCGTGGCGATGCTATTGAAGATGTCGGTGAGCCCCTGCTCGTTGCTCGCGCGGGTATAGCTGCCGCCGGTGCCCTCGGCGATGCGCCGCATCTGGCTTTCGTTGAGCGACTGCTCCGCGCGCTGGCCAGCGGTGGGGATGCCGATGGTGTAGATGCGGATCTTGAGCGCCTCCGCCACCTTGCCTGCCTGCTCCGGCTCGACGCGGGTGACGTTGTTCTCACCGTCGGTGGCGAGCACCACGATACGGCTGCGGGCGTGCGAGTTGCGCAACAGGTTGAGCGCATTGGTGATGCCCAGGCCGATAGCTGTCCCCTCGTCCAGTTGCGTATTCTGACGCTCTGCCTGTTCGACCAGCTGTTGGAGCGCCCGATAGTCCACGGTTAACGGGCTAAGGGTGCGCGCCTCTCCCTTGAACACCACCAGCCCTACCCGGTCATCCTTGCGGGCATCCAGGAACGACTTCAGCGCCTTCTTGGCGGCGTCCATCTTCGAGGGCGCATCGAGTCCGGCGTCACGCATGGAGCCCGAGATGTCCAAGGCCACGGCAATATCGATGCCCTCAGTGGAAACCGTGGCGCCGGCGTCAACGGTCTGCGGCCGGGCGATGGCCAGCACCAGCAGCGCCAGCGCCGGAATCCGCAGCAGGGCGGCATATGGCTGCAGCCGCGCACGCAGTCCCGTCCGTGCCCGCGCCAGCGGCGCCAGTGTGGACAGCACCACCCCGCGCCGTGCCACCAACCGCCGCCGGCGCAGCCACAGCGCCGCCAGCACCGGCAGCACCGCCAGCAGCACCAGCGCCCATGGGTCACCAAACCGGAAGCTGTCAGGCAGCATCAGCTTCGCCTTGCCCCTGTATCTTCGCCGGGCAACCCGCAACAGGACCGCCATGTCTCGGGTTGATCATGCCGCGTTCACTCATTACCGGCACATCGGGTTCACCGGACCGCCGGCACCGGGTCGGCGCCCTCGCGGGTGATGTCGATGATTTCCTCCGCGATCGCGAGGTTGCTCTCCGCGCGCCGTCTGGCCAGGTGATAACCACCGTAGTTCACGGCGTCGCACTCGCCCAGCAGCCCGGCCACCAGGCGGGCGGGCCAGCGGTCAACCCCCAGGCTCTCCATCCGCGCTGCCAGCTCCTTCGTCGTCATGGCGAAGGCCGGGAAGCCGTAGCGCTCGCTCAGGTAGCGGCGCATACAGGCCGCGATCAATGCGTGGTAGGTGCGCAGGTCGTCTTGGTCCAGCAGCCCTAAGCTGCCGATGCGCTCGAGCTCGGCGCGCGCTGCCGCCTCCGCCTGGGGCAGCGGGACGCCAGCTGGCACCAGAGCCGGCACCGACCGTGCCCGCCAGCGCTGCAGCCAGCGGACCGCGACTGCTATCGCCACCAGCACAAATAGGGCGGCGAGCGCGACCATCGCCAGCAGGCGGCGGGATACCCCGGCGCGGTAGGGCAGGTCGATCGGTGGCTTGAGGTCGCGCACCTCCCCCGGATCGGCGCCGTCGGGGATGACGCTCACGACTTCGAGAGCGATGGGTAGCGAGCTGACCTCGCTGATACTTCCGTCAGCCGTGGCATAGGGGACCGTCAGCGAGGGGATTTGGGCAGCGCCGGGGCGGAAGACAGCCACCTCGTAGCGGGCGCGCACTTCCACCCGGCCGCCGCCCAGATTGCGTTCCTCAGGCAGGCCCACCAGCAGCACATCGACATCGCCGAACTGGCTGTCCACAGCGGTGAAATCGGGCCGGGCGCCAGCCGGCAATTGGAGCACCAACGTCACCGTCACCCGCTCGCCGGCGGTGACGCGCGTCTTGCCGGCGCGCGCCTCCAGGGTGGCCGGCTCCTGGCCATGCGCCGGCTGCGGTCCCAGCGCTACCAGCAGCGCCAGCGCCATGATGGCCACGATGCGGCCCGCCCAACCGCCGTGTTGCCTCGCCAAACGCCTGTTACTCCTGCTGCCCTTCCATGCTACCGGAACGATGCCAGGGCCGCATGAGGATGTGTGCCGGCGAAACGGCCGCAGTTGACAGGATTCTGTCGCGGTCGTAACCAAATGGGGGAAGAACATATTATGGAATGCTCGTATACTGTTGCACATCAACGTGAAACAGGCAGGCCCCCATGACGCCCAGCACCCCTCGCGTCAACCCGCCCTTCACCTACCAGATGCCGCCGCCCCAACCCCGCACCGCCCGGCCATCGCTACCTGCCCAGGCGAGCGCCGCCATGCCGCGCTGGATGCTGCTGGTGGTTCCGGAAGACACTTCGGTCGCACCGGATCAAGCCGGCGAGTCCGGCACGGCTGATGCCGGTTAGCTCCCCCACACGCCGGCCTTCCGCGGTACGCTGGAGGTAGCGCCGCCCCGCACGTGGCGGCCTCCGGTGAAGCACCCATGGGTTCATACCGGCTGTTGGTGGCCCTGCTGCTGGGCAGTGCCCTGCTGCTGTCCGGCTGCGATCAAGACGGCCCGCGCGCCGCCGTGACCGCAACGGTAACGGCGACCGTGACGGCAACCACGCCACGCACGACGCCTACCGCTACTGCCTCTGCTATACCCGCTGTCACGCCTGCGCGCGCCGATCGCGGCCAGTTGCCGCGCTGGGAGCCGGCCGCCTGCCCCTTCAAACTGGCCGCCGGCCAGGAGGAGGGCCGCACCGTCTTCTGCGGCTACGTGGTGGCGCCCGAGCAGTACGGCCGCCCGGATGGCCCCGTGATCCGGCTGGCGGTGGCGCGCTTTCTGCCTGCCCGCCGCGGCGCCGGCCCCGAACCGGTGTTCTGGCTTGATGGCGGTCCCGGCGGCGAAAGCCTCAACGGCGTCGGCGAGATCCTCTCACCGCTGGTCGTCACCGCCATTGCTGGTGATCGGGAACTGGTCGTCTTTGACCAGCGCGGCGTTGGATTGTCGCAACCCTCGCTGGCCTGCCCAGAGCTGGTGGATCTGAAGTACGCCTCGGCGCCGCGGCGGCTGACACGGGCGGAGGACGCCGCCAATATGCTGCGGACCGCCCTGGCCTGCCGCGACCGGCTGCGCGCCGCCGGCATCGACCTGGCCGCCTACACCAGCGCCAACAACGCCGCCGATGTTAACGCCATCCGCTCCGCGCTGGGCTACGACCGGGTGAACCTGTTCGGCGTGTCCTATGGAACCCGGCTGGCGCTGACGGTGATGCGCGACTTCCCGGCGATGATCCGCGCTGTGGTGCTGGACTCGCCGGTTCCGGTGCAGGCCAACCTCTACACCGAGGTGTATGCCAGTGCTGACCGCTCCTTTAGCCTCCTGTTCCAGGGATGCGACGCTGCCGCTGCCTGTGACTCTGCCTATCCGGACCTGGAGAAGCGCTTCACGGCGCTGGTCCAGCAGCTCAACCGCCGGCCGCTCATGATCCCGTTCGCCGATAGCGACAGCGGGCGGAAGGTAGACTACCTCCTTACGGGCGACAGGCTGGTGTCAGCGCTGTTCCAGATGCTGTATCAGAGCACACTGATTCCGCGCATCCCCGGCATCATCGCCGCGTTGGAGACGGAGAACACCGGGCCGTTCCGGCGGGCGTACGGTGACCTGCTGTTCTTCGATGGCATCAGCCACGGGATGCACTATTCCGTGCAGTGCGCCGAGGAGGCGCGCTTTACCAACGAGGCGGAGGTACGGGCGGCGGCGCGGGCGGTGCGGCCGGAGCTCGGGTTCGGCGAAGGTGATGGCTTCAGCGAGGACTGGTTCTTCCCGATGTGCGCTGCCTGGGGCGCAAAAGCGGTAGCACCGGTGGAGAACGAGCCGGTGCGCAGCGACCTGCCGGTGCTGGTGCTCTCCGGCCAGTACGACCCAGTTACACCGCCATCCTATGCGCGGCGGGTGGCCGAGACGCTACCCAACGCCACCGTGCTGGAGTTCCCGGGGCTAAGCCACGGGCCGGGGCTCAGTGATGCCTGCCCGCTCCGGCTGGTGCTGGCCTTTCTCAATGAACCGCAGCGCGCGCCGGACAGTACCTGCATTGCGCGGCTCACCGGACCGCGCTGGAGCGTGCCCTGACGCCGAGCGGGCGGGCCGCGCGACCAGAGCTGCCCGCGGGTGCAGCACACGCCGCCCTGTTCAGAGAGCGGAGCGGCGCACTCGGCGGTCAGCCATGATGAACGCTAGCGCTGGCTGACACCGAAGCTAAATGAGAGGATCTGGATGGGGTCATGCTGGCGCCGGCCGGTAGCCTGGCCGGTGGCGATGTCGCGTGTTGCCGTGCATTCGCCCTTGACGGTTCCAAGCTTCAGGTAGCAGTCCATTGTGTAGCCATGCACATCGGCGGCAGACGGAGTACCAGGCTCGTTCGACACAGGCAAACCTCCAGGATGAGATGATTGGAGTATGCTGAGCGGGCGCCTCCGTGCTCCATGACGAAGCGCTGAATGATCGCTGACAGGTGACCGACAGCATGCAGACGGGCGGTCGCTATCTGCAGGATAAGCTGGCAGATGCGCGGGCATTGGCGCGGGAGGCCGGCTCCCATCCCGGTTGCCTGCCCCAGAACCTCCTGGGATTTGCCGTGTCGCTGGTCACGCTCGGTGAGCGCCAGCCGGGCCGCGGTGGCTGGAGCTACTACCGCCATGCCCGCGGGCTGGGCGCGGCGCTTCCCCGCCTGTTCGGTCAGGATGCCATCACCATCGGCAACCTCAGCTTCTGCAACGGCGCGCCCGGTCCGCACCTGATCGCCCATGAATACCGCCACTACGAGCAGAGCGTGACCGAGCGCCTGCGCTTTCTCCCTGGCTACCTGCTCGCCGCCGCGCGCGTGCGTGGTGACCACGACACCAATCCCTATGAGCAGGACGCCTCGCTCTACGCCGCCGCGCACCCCTGGCAGGACAGCGGCCCGCCCGGCGGTACACCCGTCTGAGCCGGCCGATCCGGCTTGCGTCTCTGGGGCGCTGCGCTGCCAACCGGCGCCGGCCGGGATGGTTGCTGCGCGCCGATGAGCTGCCGATGGACACGATGCAGGCAACCGCCTCCGCTACTGCCGAGTAACCTGCAGGCTGCCCGGTTCCTTCAGCATAAGGTGACAGACTCGTGAAGAAATGGTGACTATCTGGTCTTTGAGACAGGCTGTGTGCCTGCTATGGTTATGACAGTGACAGACGAGTGACAGTGCGTTTGGATGATCGCACACCCGGCGCAGGGTGAGAGCGCAAGGCTACAGGCCTAGGCAGGCGGCGACCCCGAGGGAATGGGACGTGCTGCCGGATGCCTGAGGATTAAGCGAGGCTCTCGATGCGCGCTGACGCACCTTCACCGGTGTACGGTCCGCCGGCATCCCAGCACTACCGCGATCTCAGTGAGTTGTGCGGACCGGCGATCACCCCCACTCACGACCCGGCGCAGGTCAGGTACCGCAGAGTAGGCACGCGCGGCGAGCGGATCGTGCTGGTCCTCTTCATCGCGTTCAACGCCTGCGCCGCCATACTCTTCCTGGCATGGTTGGTGCGTCCGGCGAACGTGCCGGCTCACGAGAACACCCTGCCAGTCGTGGCGGCGATCGTTGGCATGGCTGTCTTGGTGGCCATCGAAGTGCTTCGCCTCGCCCAGAATGCCACAATCTGTCTCTTCGCCTGGCAGATGCGTGACCCCGTGCCGATGGTTCCCGCTCCGGGGTTGCGGGTGGCGGTGCTCACAACAATTGTGCCGTCGAAAGAGCCGCTAGAACTGGTAGCGCGAACACTGGCCGCGATGCGCGCCATCACCTATCGCGGCGGTTCTGTGGACGTCTGGATTCTCGACGAGGGCGACGACCCCGCTGTGAAACGCGCGGCTCTACGTCTGGGAGTGCGTCACTTCAGCCGCAAGGGGCGGCCGGAGTACAACCAGAGTAGCGGCGCGTACCGGGCACGCACCAAGTGTGGTAACCATAACGCTTGGCGCGCCGAACATGAACATGAGTATGACATCGTCGCCCAGATGGACCCGGACCACGTTCCCGGCCCTGATTTTCTCGAGCGTTCGCTGGGCTACTTCCGCGATCCCGACGTTGCCTTTGTGGTGGCGCCGCAGGTCTATGACAACATCGAGGCGTCATTTGTGGCGCTGGGCGCTTCCGAGCAGCAGTACATCTTCAATGGCGTGATCCAGCGTGGCGCCAACGGCATGAACGTACCGCTGCTGATCGGCACGAACCATTTGTACCGTACCGCAACCTGGTCACAGATCGGGGGATACCAGGACAGCATCATTGAAGACCACCTCACCGGATTGCTGATCCACACGACCATCAACCCTGCAACCGGACGCAGGTGGAAGGGGGTTTCGATTCCCGACATCCTATCAGTGGGTGAAGGGCCGCATACCTGGACCGACTATCTCAATCAACAGCGCAGATGGGCGTACGGGATGTGGGATGTCATTCTGAAACATTCCTGGCGGCTGTACCCGAAGCTGACGCTTCGCCAGCGCGTCGCGTACACCGGTCTGCAGCTGTTCTACCCATCCCTTGGCTTTACCTGGCTGGCCGGCAATGTGCTGACGGTGACGTACCTGCTCACCGGAGTCACCGCGATTCGACTCCAGCCGCACCTGTGGGGTGCGCTGTGGGGCGCCACGGTCATGGGCCAATGGCTGATGTTTCTCTGGCTGCGGCGGTTCAACGTCGCACCGCATGAGCGTCGTGGTATTGGCGCCAGCGGTTCGTTGTTAGCGCTGGCAGCCGGGCCAGGCTACTGCGCCGCGGCCGTGACCGCGGTCCTCAGACGTCCCCTGACCTATATCGTCACTGCAAAGGGACAGTCTGCCAGCCCTGACACGGTGAAGACATTCCAGCTGCACATCTTCTGGGGTGGGCTGCTCGCCCTGTCGCTGCTGGCTAGTGGGTTGCTCGGTCATACCTTCCCGCCGCTACGGGTCTGGGGCGTCTTCACCGTCGCAGCCTGTTCCCTCCCGCTGATCATCAGCACACTCGCCCGCCGGCAGACGGCGATGGCATGGCGCTTCTCCAGTAAGGCCGCTTACGCGCCCTTTGTGCTGCTGCTGGCAGTGATGCTGGCGGCGCTGCTCTATACGACTCCTCCGCAAGCGGTCAGCGACTGGGGTGAAATCGCGGCGCCGCCCGTCGCCGATGGGCCAGTGGCGGGGTTGTCCCCGACAGCTGCCGGCGCTGCCCCTGTCGCGTTTCCCGGCACATCGGGCCTGGCGCCGGCCTATGGGCGGTATGGCGACTTCGCTCGCAGCCAGACCGGTGTGGGTCTGCGCCATCACTTTGTCCAGTGGAAGCACTCACCACGCATGCTGGGTGATCTCGCCCGCGCCTCTCAGCGGTCGAATCAGGTACTGCTGCTGTCATGGGAGCCGCGTAGCGGACCTATTCTGCCGGAGCCGCGTCCTGAAGATGTCGCAATTCTTGCCGAGATCGCCGCAGGCCGGCACGATGCCTACATCCGTGCGGTAGCGATAGCGTTGCGCGAGACCCGCGCGCCGGTCATCATCCGTTTCGCCCACGAGATGGAGCGGCCGACCGACGGCCTGCATCCCTGGGCAGGGCAGCCACCGGAACGGTATATCACCGCCTACCAGCGGGTCGTGGATATCTTCCGGCGGGAGCAGGTGACGAACGTTCGTTGGTTATGGTCGCCCGCCGGGATGACGGCCCCCGACGGCCTGTTGACCGGCGTCCGGTACTACCCAGGCGATGCCTACGCCGACTACACCGGCTTTTCTGCCTTCCTGTGGTGGGGTTGGGAAGAGCGTGACCCCCGCAAGGCGGCCACGCACAGCTACCAAACACCGGAGGAGTTGATCGGCCCGCGAACAGCCTTGCTTGCCCTCTACGGTAAGCCGGTCATCATTCCCGAGCTGGGCATTGACCTGCACCCATCCTTACAGGGCGCACGCCAGGCATGGTTGGCCGAAGCTGCCGAGGGCATCGCCAAGGGGCGCTTCCCGGGCCTTGCCGCCGTGGTGTACTTCGACGGTCCGCACAACTTCGCGGATGAGGACGCGGACTGGCGGCTGACCATGGAGGAGGAGGCGGCACTACGCCTTACTCTCGCCCGGCGCTGAGGCCGGAGCTCATTGCCAGGTCGAGCGGTATACCGGCGCTGCCACCGCCGCAGCGAACGCAGCCCGCGCTGTCTCGGTTGAGGTGAGCCGCCAGTCGGCCTCTTTGCTGTCGTTGAACCACACCACGGCACGGATGCGCGGGTAAGCCGATGGCAGCTGGTGGCTGAACATGTCGGCGATCCAGCCGGCTTTGCTGCCGCCCTGCTCCGCACTGGCGACTTCGGCGATCATCACCGGCTTGGTGCTCAGCCGTGTGATTGCCGTGTAGGAGTTCCCAAAGATCTGACCGAACGACTGCCAGCCGCCCCACTCAATGAAGTTGTAGCCGTCAAGCCCTACCCAATCGACATAGGCGTCGCCGGGGTACATGGGCTCAAAAGCCGTCTCAGTGTTCCAGGCCACGTTGGGCGACCACACCCATTGCACGTTGCGCGCCCCCGCTGCCGTGAAGATGTCGCGCAGCCGCCGCCAGGCTGCCACATACTGCGCCGCGGTATTGCCCTGGATCCCAACGGACCACGGGTAGTTCTGCAGGTTCATTTCGTGCGCCCAGCGGATCAGCACCGGACCGCCGTAGCGCGCCAGCCCATCCGCCCACGAGCGCACGTAGCCGTCGTAGCGACCGGAGGCGATAGCCGCCAAGCTGTACTCCGGCTGATTCAGTCCCCGGGTATAGTCCCAAGGTTCCCAGGTGATCATTGGCGCCGAGCCGTGCGCCGCCACGGCACTCAGTAGCCGCGTGTCGAGCGGGGCGTTGGCGGCGCCCCAACCTTGGTACCAGTGGACGATCGCTGCCTGCTTGCCCGCCGCCTGCTCATATCGCGCCAGCGCCGTCATGTCCCAGGGCGCACCTGGCTGCCACACGCCGAGATACACGCCGGTGGAGCTGACCGGAGCGGCGGAGGTCACCCTGAACAGGGCGCTGCCGGTGTGCACTGCTGCCAACGCCGTGACGCGATGGTCACCTACTGACGCCGAAACGGGGATGGTGACGCTTACGCGGAAGCTCCCAGCGTTGTCCGTGACAAATGGCGGCATGCCGGCGCTCTGCCCGTCCCATTGCACCTGACCTCGCGCATACCTGCCAAAGCCCGATCCGAACAACGTTACACTACTCCCCGATGGCCCGGAGGCGGGTGACAGCGTGATCGCCGGCGCCGGCGCGGCCGCGGCGCCCGTACTGGCCAGCAACAGCAACGCGGCAAACAGCATCGCCCGAACCGGCCGGTTGGTAACCAAGACGGATCTTCGTTGCAGAGTATGGACCATGGCGGCCTGCCATCCTTCGACCATGTGCGTGAACCGTCGCGAAGAAGCGTGGATAAGCCGTTGGCGTGCGGGCAGCGGAGCGTTGCTGGAATCCCGCACCGCGCCTTCGTGAACTGACGCTGTTCTGTACTTGTGTTTTCGAATTCACAGCAGTGCTGCTTGAGTCACCGGGACGGCGTTCCGACCAGCGGGTCTCCTGGTTGCTTCTGCACGGTGGTGCGACCGGCTGCTCCGCATGCCAGCCCGGAGGTGGGCAAAGGAGTTGACGTACGGGTGCGAACGGCGCTGATGCGGTGAGGCAAGCGCGGCCGCCCGCTGGACACCATTGGCGGGTATCTGGCCCTGGGTAGGTAGGTGGGACGATCAACGAGTGAACCGGCCGGACGCGAACAGATGTGCGATGACGGCGGTGGACGGATGTGGTATCATGTTGATACATCCGCTCGGACACGCGCCGTGTGCTTGATGCTCCTGCTCCCCCGGGGGCGTCCTCATCGGGACGGGCAGCGCTGCTCTGTGCTGAGCGTTTCCATCCCCGCTACCGCCGGGCGCCGTCCGCAGCCGGGGCGCGCCGGTCGCAGCGCCGCAGACCACAGGAAGCGTGATCGCACATGACCACCACCACTCCCCCGTCCGGTCAGTACGATGCCAGCGCCATCCAGGTGCTGGAAGGGCTGGAGGCCGTCCGCCGCCGCCCCGGTATGTACATCGGCTCCACGGACTACCGCGGCCTGCATCATCTCGTCTACGAAATCGTGGACAACTCCACCGACGAGGCGATGGCCGGTCATTGCGACCGCGTCGAGATCACGATTCACAAGAACCATTGGGTGACCGTGCGCGACAACGGCCGGGGCATCCCGGTGGATAAGCACGCCAAGAACGGCCGGAGTGCGCTGGAAACCGTGATGACAGTGCTGCACGCCGGTGGCAAATTCGGCGGCGGCGCCTACAAGGTTTCGGGCGGCCTGCATGGCGTGGGCGCCTCGGTGGTCAACGCCCTTTCTACCCGGCTGTGGGTCGAGGTGCGGAAGGACGGCAAGGTCTACCGCCAGGAGTACGAGCGCGGCATCCCCCGCGCCGATGTCAAGCAGTCTGGCAAGTGCGACCCTGCCGAGCACGGTACCACCACCTCTTGGCTGGCCGACGACAGCATCTTCAAGGATGGCCTGGACTACGACTATGACACCCTGGCCGAGCGCTTCCGCGAAGTGGCGTACCTCACCAAAGGGTTGTGGTTCCGGTTTGTCGATGAGCGGCGCGACGCCGAGCTGAATTTCTACTTCGAGGGCGGCATCCAGTCCTTTGTGCGTGAGCGCAATCGCGGCCAGGCAGTGATGAACAAGAACCCGATCTACCTCGAGAAGGAGGTCGGGACCACGTTCGTTGAGGTTGCGCTCCAGTACAACGACGGCTTTCAGGAGGCGACGTTCTCCTTCGCCAACCATGTCAACACCGCCGACGGTGGTACCCACCTTACCGGCTTCCGCACCGCGCTCACCCGCGTGCTGAACGACTACGCCCGCAAGAACAAGCTGCTGAAGGAATCGGACAGCAATCTGACGGGCGAGGACGTGCGCGAAGGGTTGGTGGCCGTCATCTCCGTCAAGCTGAGCGAGCCGCAGTTTGAGGGGCAGACCAAGGGGAAACTGGGCAATGCCGAGGTGGCCAACCACGTGCAGACGGCCGTGTCTGACGCGCTGGCCCAGTACTTGGAGGAGCATCCGGCCGACGCTAAGCGCATCATCGAGAAGTGCCTGACCGCCGCCCGTGCCCGCGAGGCCGCGCGAAAGGCGCGCGACCTGGTGGTGCGCAAGGGCGCGCTGGAAGGCACGATGCTGCCCGGCAAGCTGGCCGATTGCCAGGAGCGCAACCCCGAGTTCTGCGAGTTGTATCTCGTTGAGGGCGACTCCGCCGGCGGCTCAGCCAAGAGCGGGCGCGACCGCCGCACGCAGGCGATTCTGCCCCTGCGCGGCAAGATCCTCAACGTCGAGAAGGCGCGCGTTGACAAGATGCTGGCGCACGAGGAAATCCGTGCCCTGATTACCGCGCTCGGCGCGGGCTACGGCGATAGTATGGACCTCGCCAAGCTGCGCTACGGCCGCGTGATCATCATGACCGACGCCGACGTGGACGGCGCCCACATCCGTACGCTGCTGCTGACATTCTTCTTCCGCAACATGCGGCCGATCATCGAAAACGGCAACCTGTTCATTGCTCAGCCGCCACTGTACGGCATCAAGAGCGGCCGCAATCACTGGTGGGTGTACAGCGACCGCGAGAAGGATGAGCTGCTCGGCCGCATTGGCAGGAACGCCTCCATCCAGCGCTACAAGGGTCTGGGGGAGATGAGCGCCGAGCAGCTCTGGAACTCCACCATGAACCCGGAGACGCGCACCCTGCTCCAGGTAGATATCGAAGATGCGATGAAGGCGGACGAGATCTTCCGTCACCTGATGGGCGACGAGGTCACCTATCGCAAGTCCTTCATCCAGGGACACGCCAACCAGGTGCGCAACCTCGATATCTAGCCCGTTCTCCCTGCGCTCGCTCGCCCGGCGCCCCTGCCTCCGCAACCTGGAGCAGGGGCGCTGGTGCTCCGCGCGATGACCGCCCTTGCACTCTGCCGTTAGTGCCTTATGATAGCGAAGCCAGCCGCCGCTAGCAGGCGGGCAGGCATGAGGAGGAGAGCCCAGCATGGCAGATGTAACGGTCACGATCCGCGACAACGGCCCCTATGTGGTGAAGGGTACGATCAACCTCGTGGATGCCGAAGGGAACCCTGTGGTGATCGAGCGCGAGGTGTTCGCCCTGTGCCGCTGCGGCGGCTCCAGCAACAAGCCGTTCTGCGACGGCACCCACTCCAAGATCGGCTTCGAGGCCGCGACCCGCGCCGTTAAGCAGGCCGAGGCCCAGGGCTAACCGGCGGTGGCCGCGCCCCATGGGGTGAGGGGCGCGGCGCTACTCGTCGCCGTCCACCGCGACGAGCAGGAAGTCAGTCAGCAGGCACACTGGGTCGGGGCCATCAGGGTAACCCGCCGAGGTTGGGTAGACACCGGCGCCGATGCCGGAGGTGAACAGGATGGCGTTTAGCCGTCCTTCCTCATCAAGCGGCAGGTCTAGCCAGAGGTCACCGGCCTCTGCGCTGATGGCGGCCAGAATCTCGGCGCGCAGCGCCGGGCCGGTGGCGGGATCCACCAGGCGCGCGCCCAGCAGCGCGGCCGCTTCGGCATCCATGAAGCCGCTGATGCCCGGCTCCCGCTTACCCGGTTGGGCGGATTCACGTGCCTGCGGTACCGCGGCCCAGTACGCTACCGGCGCATCGGCCAGACACAGCATCGCCCAAGCGATCCGGTCGCCGGTCTCCGGTAGGTCGAGCACACCTACCTCCACCGGGTACACCCCCGGCGGCACGGTTACCGGGCGCGTCGTGCGGGGCGGGACGGCCAGCGGGTCGCATGCCACTACCCTGCCCGATGGCACCGCCAGATCGCCCAGAGCCACCCGCCGCACGGCGATGTCGCCCTCGTCCGTCGCCAGCGTCACGCCGTCGGCCAGCAGCCCGGCGGCGTGCGGCTGGACGCGCTCTTCCCCGGCCATGGCGGCCCTCCCGCTCGCTATCCGCCGGCCGCCTCCGCCCCGGGTGACAGCTGCTCGATGACGAACGGCCGGTCTCCCAGCCGCCGCGCCGTCAGCGCGATAGCCTCAGGGTTATCGTCGCAGGCCAGCCAGCGGCGGCCCATCCGGGCGGCGGCCAATGCGGTGGTGCCGCTGCCGCAGACGAAGTCGGCCACGCGGTCACCCCGGTCGGTGGCGCAGGCGATGATCCGCTCCAGCAGCGCCAGCGGTTTTTGTGTGGGGTAGCCGGTGCGTTCGCGGCCGGTGTGCATCGCGTCCGGGATATCGGCCCACACATCTCCCAGCTGCCGCTGCTCGACGGCGTGGCCCTCGCGCTCATCGACTAAGTACTTGATGCGCACGCTGCCAGTACGGGTGTGGTGCACCCGTCCTTCGGACTCCAGCCGGGCAATACTGGCGTCGGTGTAGTCGCCACGGGGGGCAGTGCGAAACAGGCGGCCCTCCGCGTCACGCCGGTAGCCGTGCTGTGCGAGTGCCGCCGGCGGAATCAGCCGCTCCACGTACACCGGCCGGTAGCGCGGCCGCGGGCCGCGGGCATAGACCAACAGCACATCGTGGTTGCGCGGCAGCTGTCCGGCCACCGCCTTCGCTCCGCGCGCGGTAAAGCTGTAGGCCCATACCACCTGGCCGCGGAATCGGGCTGCGCCGAACACACGGTCCGCCTCCACTTTGACGTAGTGCACCGCCCGCCAGTCCAGGTGCAGCCACAGTGTGCCCTGCGCGGCCAGCAGCCGCTGCGCCTGCTCTAGCCGGGGGCGCAACCACGCCAGGTAGCCGGGCATACCCGCCGGCCAGACATCGGCAAACCCGCCACCGTCCGGTAGGTGATGCCGCCGCCCAGAGAAGAAGGGTGGGTCCAGGTAGATCAGGTCGAGTGAACCATCCGGCTCTCGCCGCATCACCGCCAGGTTATCGCCCTGAATCAGCCGGCCCGCGTTGTCCATGCGCGCAGGGTAGGCCGTGGCCCGGGGGATGGGCAACGGGGAGAGCGGCGATCAGCCCCACACGGGAGTGAACCGCTCGTTAGCCCGCTTACCACCAGGGCAGGCCACGCACCAGCGCCATCGCCAGCCAGATCACCGCCAGCGCCAGCAAACCATTTACCCGCCCGATCAGGCTGGCAGCGCGACGCAGGCTGGCGGCACGCACGGGGTCGCCGGCGGGCGGCGGCAGGGCGGCGCGCGTGCTGCGCGGGCCGACGATGAAGTCGTGGACGGCGCTGGAGGTGATCAGCACCGTCACCAGCAACAGCTTGATCAGCAGCACCTGCCCCCAGCGGCCGTGCAGCACATCGCCCATCAGGATCGCTTCCCAGGAGAAGCCGCGGTTCTTCAGGTTCCACACGCCGGTGATGAGCAGCGTGGCGATCATCACCCAACCGACGGTGCGGAAGCGCTCACCCACCACGGTCATCATCGCGGCACGTGCCTGCGCCGTCTCCCGCCGCAGCACCGGCACCAACACCAGCGCCAGAAACAGCATGCCCCCGACCCAGATCATCGCCGCGAGGATGTGCACGAATACCACCCACTGATACATGCGTGCGCGCTCCCGAGTGCAGCTGGCAACTGCGTAGCGTGGGGACTGGGACAAGCGGTAAGGATGGTGTTCGCCGTGACGCCGCTCCCCGCACTACCGTCCGCTATGCTGAGCGTAAGGAGGCGTCGCCCGATGCGCTACGTGCCACGCAAGCTATTCCTCACCTGCGGGACGGGAATCCACCGGGAAAAGCTCACCAGCTTCGAAATGGCGCTACGCGATGCCGGCATCGCCCATCTTAACCTGGTGCGGGTGTCCTCCATTCTGCCACCTGGGTGCCGGATCGTCCCCCGTGATGAGGGACTGGCGGCGCTGGAGGCAGGCGAAGTGACGTTTGTGGTGCTGGCCGAGATGGCGACCAATGAGCCGGGCCGCCATGTTGCCTCCGCAATCGGCATTGCCATCCCGGCCGACCCGAAGATGTACGGCTACCTGTCCGAGCATCACACTTACGGACAGAGCGCCCAGGAAGCGGCGGACTACGCCGAAGACCTGGCCGCCACCATGCTGGCCACCACGCTTGGTGTGCCGTTCGACCCCGAGAAAGACTACAACGAGCGGCGCGAGCAGTACCGCGTCGGCGGTCATATTGTCGACAGCCTCAGCATCACGCAGACCGAGGAAGGGGCGCCGGGCGGCCTGTGGACGACGGTGATCGCGGCGGCCGTGCTGCTGTGATACGGTGCCGGCGGCGGCGCCTGCCGCCCATCACCACTGACTGACGACACGCGTGTGACCCGCCGCCAGCTCATCCTTGCTGTCTACGTGCCCACCTTCTTCCTGGCATTCGCCCAGGGCGTCGTTCTGCCAACGATGCCGTTGTACGCGCGCGAGTTTGACCCGGCGCTTGGTCGCATCAGCATGGCCGTGGCGGCGCTGGCATTTGGCACCATGCTGGCCGATGTCCCAGCCGGGCTGCTGCTGAACCGGATGGGGCGCCGGCCGATGATGCTGGCCGGGGCCGGGCTGGTGGCGATCTCTGCCGTCGGCCTGGCGCAGGCGCACATCTTCACTGAGCTGGTGATCTTCCGCCTGATCGGCGGTGTGGGGACGGCCTGCTGGGGCATCTCGCGGCTGGCGTTCATGACCGACGCCGTGCCGGTGGAGTCCCGCGGCCGGGCGCTCTCGACGTTCGGCGGGCTGCAGCGCATCGGCACCTTCGTTGGGCCGGTGACGGGCGGCGCCGTGGCGGGGGTGTTTGACCTGCGCGCCTCGTTCGTGCTGGCGGCGGCGCTGGCGGTGCTGGCCACGGCCCTGTCGTTCCTGTTCGTGCCGGAGACTCGCCCCGCCGCGCAGACCGACCTGCGCGGTCGCTGGCGGGCGCTGGGCCGGGTGATGCGGATTCGAGGGAAGGACTTCGCCGGAGCGGCTTCTGCTCAAGTGTTTGCCCAGGCGATTCGCTCCGGCCGCCAGTTGATTATCCCGTTGTATGCCGCCGAGGTGATTGGTCTGGATGCGCCGGCCATCGGCGCCATTGTCTCCATCGCGGCCGTGATCGACATGTCGCTGTTCGTCCCGGCCGGGATGCTGATGGACCGGCTGGGGCGCAAGTACGCCTCCATCCCGTCGTTCGTGGTCATGGGCGCGGGCATGGCGGTGCTGCCCTTCACCACCAGCTTCATCACGTTGCTGGCGGCGACGGCCATCATTGGCCTGGGGAACGGCCTGGGCTCAGGTACGATGATGACCTTGGGCGCTGACCTCGCCCCGCCGGAGGCGGCCGGGGAGTTCCTCGGCATCTGGCGGCTGGTGGGCGACGGCGGCCAGATGGGCGGCCCGCTGGTGGTGGGCGCGGTGGCAGCGGCACTTGGCTTCACCGCCACCGCGTTCGTGCTGGCCGGGATCGGTTTTCTGGCTGCAGCCACTATCTACGTCGCCGTGCAGGAGACGCTGCAGCCGCGCGCGCCGGCGCCCGCTCCCTAAAGGCACGCAACGGCCGCCGCCCCAGGGTGTGCGCCCATGACTGTCGGGCGGCGCCGCGCGGAATCGGGGCGCTAGCTGGCCAGCGCCAGCGGACGTGGGGCGGCCGTTGCCCCGCTGATCGAGCGTACGGGCACCAGCTCACCCCGCCGCCAGGCCTCAACGGCTGTGGCCAGCTCGGCCAGCGTGGTTGCGCCGGCGCTGGTGAACACCGCGTGCTCATCAGCGGTCAGGTCGTAGCCTGCCAGGGCCTGTTGGGGAGCTTCCAGCAGGTCGGCCAGAAAGCCGCCGTCCACAACCCCACGGCACAGAACGTTTTGCATTACGAGTAACGACATTGCGCGGTCCTTCCTGACGGGTGGCGGCTAGCCGGTGGGGAAGTTGACATCGGCGTGGGCGGCGGCGGTGGAGATGATCACCCCGGCCGGCCCGGCCACCAGCATGGCCACGATCAGGTGTAGCTTGCGGCGAAGAAACGACATCACATGCTCCTTCTCGGTTGGTGCGTGCAGCGGGCGTGAGGCTAGCCGGTGGGGAAGTTGACATCGGCGTGAGCGGCGGCGGTGGTGACGGCGATCCCAATGGGACCGGCGAGCAGGGCGGCAGTCAGCAGGTGCAGCTTGCGACGAACGAAAGACACGACGGGACTCCTTTCCTGATGGCCACTCGTGAACCAGAAGGCTGGACTGCCGGCCCGGTGCCGAACAGCCGCCTGTACGGCGATACAATACGTCAACATGACAGAAAGTGAAATATGCGAAGCCGAATGACCTTGCCGGTGCTCTAGCGGGGGGTGCCCCGAATGTGTGGCCCCTCAAGCACGGCCGGCGTCTCCGGCGCGGATGAAGCAGCGGCCGCCGGCGGTAGCTCGCAGGCTGCCGTTACTTCCCGGGCCAGGTCCTGCGGAATGCGGCCCTTAGCCTGCAACTCGTCGTACAGCGCGCGCGGATTGGAGTAGCTGTGCGCGCGCGCGCACGCCCAGTGCACCGTTCTCCACCACGGATCGATCGCCATCGCGCAGTCACAGATCGGGCAGAGAATGCCTCCCCGCGTCGCGAGCTTGGCGAGCACGGCGATCTCGGCGGCATACCGGCGCCCAAGCGCGGCCCCTGGATCTTGCTCCGGTTGAACGGCTGCCCGCTCCTGTCGCTGGCCGTGGAGTTGTGCCATTACGGGATCCTCGCCTCTGTCACTGCCGATACCGGCACGATACCGGCAACCGATGAAAAGCTGATTAAACAGCGCACCCTGCCTCGTGGCTTGCACAGAGGCCAGATGACGGCGGTGACAGGCAGGCTGAGAGCCGCGATGCAGTACGCCGGCAGGCAGCAGCCGGCTCCGGCAAACGGCTACCGGGCGGCCATTCAGCTGTGCTGTGAGATGATCTTGGTGACCAGCAGCGCGTCGATCTCCGCTACCGTCAATCCCGCCTCGGCCAGCACCTCCCGCGTGTGCTGGCCGAGCAGCGGCGCGGGGCCCGCGGCGGCGGCAGGCGTGGCGGACATGCGTACCACCGGACCCACGACACGCTGCGTTCCGGTGATGGGGTGTACAAGCTCAGCGATCATGTCCATCGCCAGCGCCTGCGGGTCGGCGGCCATCTCCTCCGGCAGGTTGACCGTGCTGGCGGGCACGCCGGCCTCCAGGAACTGCGCCACCCACTCCGCCGCTGTCCGCTCCAGAAGCCGGGCCTGAATCTGCTGCTTCCACTCTTCCACGCGCCGTCGGTTGGCCTCATCGGCGGCGTTGAAGTCCGGCGCGTCGGTGTCGTCGTGCATCTCCAGGATGCGGCGCATGGCGTCGCGGTTCTGACGGGTGAGCGCTCCCAGCACGAGCGCGCCTTCGCGCGTGTGGTAGCCGCCGTAGTACAGCCGGTGCGAGGCGGAGCGTGGCGCCTGTGCGCGGCGCAATGCTGCCAGGTCGCTGTAGCGCGCCCCGGCCGATCGCAGCGCTGCCAGGTCGCGCACGAACGGGTCACGTGTGCTGGCGTCGTGCACCGGCTCGCGCATCACGTGTTGGGATAGCAACTCAAGCCCGGTCTGCAATAGGGAGATACTCACCATTTGGCCCTGGCCGGTGCGCTCGCGGTGGAACAGCGCCGCGCAGATCGCCATCGCCGCTGCGAAGGCTGACGTGCGGTCGATCACCGGCGTGGCCGACACCTGCTGAGGAGCGCCGTACTCGTCCAGCTTGGCCTCGGCCGCCATCAGGCCGGTGTATGCCTGCGCCACGATGTCGGAGCCGCCGCGGGTGGCGAACGGCCCCGCTTCGCCGAAGCCAGTGATGGAGGCATAGATCAGGCGCGGGTTGCGGGCGGCCAGTGCCGGATAGTCGATGCCCAGCCGCGCGGCTACTCCCTCTCGGTAGTTGATGATGACCACGTCGTAGCGCGGAATCAGGCGGTGTATCAGCGCCTGCCCGGCGCTCCGCGCCAAGTCCACGGTCAGGCTCCGCTTGCCACGGTTGAGCGACTGGAAGTACTTGCCCTCGTTGGGCACCACAGCGCCGGTATTGCGGCGCGACTCTCCGGCCAGCGGCTCGACCTTGACGACATCCGCGCCGAGATCCGACAGCTGGATGCCGGCCACCGGCCCAGCCACGATCTGCGAGAACTCCAGCACGCGAATGCCGTTCAGCGCTCCCGGCATGACGCATCCTCCCCCGGTGCGCCTGACCCGCTAGCCGCGGGGCAGCCCCAGGCCGCGGTTGGCGATGATGCCGCGCTGAACCTCCGACGTGCCGCCGCGGATGGTGGCGGGTACCGCTCCCAGATAGGCCCTGGCAGCGGCGGTGTTGTCCGGCATCAGGCCGCCGGCCAGACCGTGGCACTGCATCGCCGTGTGCGCCAGCCGCTGTGACAGCTCAGAGGCGAACAGCTTGGCGGCCGAGGCTTCCTGATTGGGGATCTCGCCGCGTGCCTGCATCGAGATGATGCGGAACGAGTACTGGTACATCACCTCGGTCTCGATATAGCGCTGAGCCAGCTCTTGCCGCAGCGTCGGTGATGCCAGGCGGCGGGCCAGGACTGGATCAACCTTCAGGCGCTCAATCAGGCGGATGAGTGAGCGGCGGGCCGCCACCGCGCCACCGATGTTCGAGCGCTCGAAGTCCAGCAGCGTCATGCCGGCATACCAGCCGCGGTTAAGCTCGCCCACCAGGTTGGTGGCCGGCACGCGCACATTATCGAAGAACACCTCGTTGAAGTAGTGGCCGCCGGACATGTCGATCAGTGGCCGGATGGTGATGCCGGGCGTCTTGATGTCATCGATGAGGAAGAAGGAGATGCCGCGGTGCTTCGGCGCATCCGCGTCGGTGCGCACCAGGGCGAACAGCGCATCGGCGGTGTGAGCGGCGGAGGTCCAGATCTTCTGGCCATTGATGACAAAGTCGTCGCCATCGCGCACGGCGCGGGTCTGGAGCGAGGCCAGGTCCGAGCCCGCC
>WBZO01000787.1_pt1 | contig 58951 bp, 57 predicted proteins | sample 5204261 | NCBI WGS metagenome assembly WBZO01 (sample SAMN12412400, study PRJNA552823) | activated sludge metagenome | isolation source: activated sludge from anammox sidestream of wastewater treatment plant... | place: USA: North Carolina | collected 2017-09
CGGCGTGAACGGTTGGGCCATCGGCGCGGGGCGCACGTTCCAGGACGACGCCCGCTCGGACGTGGCCGACGCGGACGCCCTCTACGACCTGCTGGAGCGCGAGGTCGTCCCGCTCTACTACCAGCGCGACGAGGAGGGCGTGCCCGTCGCGTGGCTGACGCGCGTTGCCGACGCCATCGCCAGCGTCACCCCGCGCTTCAACGCCCTGCGCATGGTCAAGGAGTACGTGGAGCGTTACTACGCCCCGGCCAGTGCCCGCGGTAGCGCCCTGGCGGCGAACGAGCACGCGGCGGCGCGCGAACTGGCCGCCTGGCGCGCCCGGGTGGCCGAGCGCTGGCCCAAGGTGACGGTGCAGGCCCGACCCCTGGTGGAGGCCCGCTCAGAGATTGGCGACGCGCTCGAGGTGACGGCGACCGTCGACCTGGCGGGGCTCGACCCGGCCGAGGTGGTGGTCGAGGTCGTCTACGGCCCGGAGGCGGAGGGTCTCGACACCTCCTTGGGGCGCGTGGCGATGGAGCCGCTGGCCGGCGACGCCGGCGCGGCGCGGCGTTACCGGGCCCTGGTGCGCCCGGCCGTCAGCGGCAGGCTCGTCTACGGCGTCAGGGCCTACGCCACGCACCCGGCGCTCGCCTCGCCTTTCGATTCCCACGCCATCACCTGGGCCGCGGCGCCGGCCTGAGGCCGGCCCCTAAGCGACTTCCTGGTCCGTGACGACGAGCAGGCGCTCCAACGCCCCGACGGCACGCGCCGGGTGCTCGTCCAGCTCGCGCGCGGCCGCCGGCGTCAGGGGCCGGCCCGGCGCCACGCTCGGTGCGTGCCGGCCGAAGGTGGCCGTCAGCGCCGGCAGCTTGTCGGCGCCCCTCACCAGGAACAGCACGAGCCGACTCCGGCTCAGCGCGGTCGCCCCGAACGTGAGCCGGTCCCTCACGCTCGCCGTGGCGGGAGCGGTCGTGGCGAGGGTCATCTCCTCGCGCAGCGCGTCGCCCGTGCCGGGGAAGAGGCTGGCGGTGTGCCCGTCCGCACCGAGGCCGAGCAGCGTGACGTCGAACACGGGCTCGGTTCCGAGCAGCCCCTCCACCACGCCGCGGTAGGCGGCCGCCGAGGCCGTCGGGGTCGACAGTATCGGCCACGGATGGATGTTCGCCTCCGGCACCGGCACGTGGTCGAGCAGCGCCCGCATGGCCGCACCCGCGTTGCTACCAGGCATGTCGGGCGTCACGAAGCGCTCGTCGCCCCACAGGAACGTGAGGCGGTCCCACGGCAGGTCCGCCCCCACCAGGTGGTGGTAGAGGGGCAGGGGGGTGGAGCCACCGGCCAGGACGAGGAACGCCCGGCCACGCGCCGCCACGGCCCGCGTGAGCGCTTCCGTCACGAGGGGCAGGGCGCCTCTCGGAACATCGTTCGTCCGCACGATCTCCGGTCCGGTCATGCCGGAGTATAGCGGCGCGCCCCTCGCCCCGCCGGGGTCGATAGTAGACTCGCTCATGACCCACACGCGAGGAGAGGCCCTGCGCCTCATGGAGGAGTGGACGCCGTCCGAGAGCCTCCGCAAGCACATGTTGTCGGTGGAGGCCGCGGTGGTGGCGTACGCCGCCAAGTACGGCGAGGACGAGGAGACGTGGGCGGTGGCCGCGCTCCTTCACGACTTCGACTACGAGCGGCACCCGAACCCCGATCGGGGCCGGGACGGCCACCCCTGGGTGGGCGTGCGGGAGCTCGAGGAGCGCGGCTACCCGCGCCTCGTCCTCGACGCCATCCTCGGGCACGCCGACTACACCGGCGTCGCGCGCGAGTCGCTGTTGGCCAAGGTGCTGTTCGCCTGCGACGAGCTGACCGGGCTGGTGACGGCGGCGGTGCTGGTCAGGCCCGACAGGGACGTCCGCAACCTCACGCTCTCGAGCCTCAAGAAGAAGTTGAAGGACAAGGCGTTCGCTCGCGGCGTGAACCGCGACGACGTGCGGCAGGGCGCCGCGGAGCTCGGCGTGGATCTGGACGAGCACATGGGTTTCGTCCTCGCCGCCATGCAGGCCCGCGCGGCCGAGCTCGGGTTGGACGGTTCGCCCTCGACCTGAGGCCGGGACGGGTCAGCGCACGGCCGCGACGGGCGAGCGCCACCCCGACGGACCCACCGGCCAGCGCAGCACCCAGACGACGCCACCCCGCACGGCGCCGGCGGGAAGGGGGCCGAAGCTGCGCGAGTCGAGCGAGGCGAGGGGCCGTCGGTCGTCGCCGACCACGAACAGCTCGTCCTGCGTCAACGTCACGGGCGCCACGTCGGCGCCGCCCGCGCGGCCCGGCGCCAACCACGGCTCGGAGGCGGGCGCCCCGTCGAGGAGCCGCGCGCCCCGCGCGTACGCGATCGTCTGCCCCCCCGTCGCCACCACCCGCTTCAACAGGAGGGCGCCCGCGAACGGCGAGGCAGGGGCGGCGGCTCCGGAGCCCGCCGCGGTGGGGTCGGTCACCGCCACGACGCTCCCGTCGGCGGTCAACGGCGCGAGGAGCCCCGATCGCTCGAGGGCGGCGTGGAGGGGCGGCCTGATCACGACCACGAGCTGACCGGTGTGGAAGGTGGGGGCCATGCTCTCGCCGCTCACGCGGAGCACGGTCGCGCCCAGCTGGGTCACGGCCACGCCGAGCGCCAGTCCGACGAGGACGGCCAGGGCGCCGCGCAGGGCGGGCCGGGGCACGCGCGGGCCCGTCAGCCCTTCTTGCCGCCCCGCCCGACGACGCGCGAGAGGGTGCTCCGCATGGCCGTGAGGCCGGTGTCGAGGGTGCCCTTACCGGCGGTCGCCTGCGGCTCGGCGTCCGGCGCCGGGTCCGTTCCCGCATCGGACCCGGCGGGCGCGTTGAGCGCCAACACCCCCGCCCAACCGCCCGCGGCAGCGAGCGCCCGTTCGGCGGCGCGTTCGCCCTCCCACACGATCTCCTCGAAGCTCGTGAACGACTCGATGCGGTAGTGCGGCATGGCCATGCGGATGCGCAGGTCGCTCGGGTGGATGCTGGCGTGGATGTCGACCAGGATCGACTGCTGGATGTCGGAGGCGCGGAACAGCATCTGCGCCATCGGGTTGCGTCGCTCCAGCTTGACGGTGGCGACCATCCGGTCCCACCAGCTGCCCTCGTCGCCTTGAGACGACACGTACACGGACTGTCGGGGCGGCGTGACGTCCGACGCGATGACGCGGTTGGCGCCAAGCCAGCTGGCTGCGTTGACGGGGAGGTTGTTCACGATGCCGCCGTCGGCGAGGGTGCGACCCTGGAGGTGGACTGGCTCGAACGCGCCCGGGAACGAGGCCGAGGCGCGCACGGCGGCCAGTAGGTCGCCGTCGCTCATCACGACCTCCTCGCCCGACTCGATGTCGGTCGCCACGACCGCGAGCGGCAGCTTCAGCTCGTCGAAGGTGGCGGGGAGGATCTCGCCGAGGAAGCCCTCCAGCCGGTCGCCCTTCAGCAGGCCGGTCTTGAGGGACAGGTCGACCACGTCGCGCCAGTTGGTGCGGTGCGCGAGCGAGTAGAGCTCCTCGGCGGTGGCGCCCGTCGCGTAGATCGCTCCCAGGATGGCGCCCATCGACGTGCCGGCGACCACGTCGAACTTGGCGCCGGCGCGCTCCAGCGCCCGCAAGACGCCGATGTGCGCGAAGCCCCGGGCCCCGCCGCCCGACAGGACCAAACCGACGCAGATGTGGCGTCCTGCACGCTCCATCGCCGTGATGCTAGCACGCGCCGGGATACCTCCTCCCGGCGCGTGCGACGCTGGCGGGGCGGACCGCCCCCCGGGCCGGTGACCCGGGAGGGGCCCCGTCAGGCGCCCTGCGGCGGGACGACGGCGAGGGTGACCTTCACCTCGCGGGTCGCCCCGTTGTTCCAGACCTTGAGCGTCATCACGTCGCCCGTCTTGGCGCCGACGAGCAGCTTCTGGATGTCGGCACCCGTCTTGAGCGTCGCGCCGTTCGCCTCGAGGATGATGTCGCCACCGGCGGGATAGGTCTGACCGCCGATGCTCGCTTGGTATGCGGGGCCCTGCAGGCCGGCCGCCTCGGCCGGTCCACCCGGTTCGACCTGGACGACCATCAGGCCGTGGTCGGGCAGGTTGAGCGCCTTGCGGGCCTCGGCCGGGAACGACGCCACGTCGACCACGGAGATGCCGATGCGCGGCCCGTTCGCCACCGCGATGTTCTGGGCGTACTGGCCGACCAGCCCGCCCTCGCGCATGAGCGGCAGGGCCTCCGCCAGCAGCTGGCTGGGCACGGCGAACCCGATGCCGATGTTGCCGGCGCTCCCGTTGCTGGTCATGCCGGGAACGATCATGGTGTTCACGCCCACCAGCCTGCCGGCCGAGTCGAGCAGTGGTCCGCCCGAGTTGCCGGGGTTGATGGCGGCGTCCGTCTGCACCATCGGGATCTCGATACGACCGATGGAGGGCAGTTCGCGCCCGATGGCGGAGACGATGCCTTGCGACACGCTCGACTGGAGGCCGAACGGGTTGCCGATGGCGATCACCTTCTGCCCGACCATGACCGCCGTGCTGTCCGCGAGCTCGAGCGGCAGCGCGTCGGCCGGCATCTTGCTGTCGTCCACGAGGCGCAGGAGCGCCAGGTCGTAGTCCGGGTCGGCCCCGACGACGGTCGCGGCGTACTCCTCGTCGACATCGGCGAACACCACCTTGATGCTGGCGCCGTCGGCCGTGTCCACGCCTGCTTCCACCAGCGCGTCCTTGACCACGTGGTAGTTGGTGACGATCTCGTTGCTGCCGATCACGAACCCTGAGCCGGTGCTCTGCTGCACCTGCTGCTGCTGCGGCAGCAGGTCGTTGAAGGGCGGGAACTGGAACGGCAGCGGGATCTGGTTGATCCGCGAGCCGCGGACCTCGACGTTCACTGCCACGACGCTCGGCCCCCAGCGGCGCACGATGTCGACGGTGTTCTGCTCGTCGGGCAGGAGGGCGGAGGTCGCCTGCGGGGTGGTGGTCGCTTGCGCCGAGACGGACCTAGACGGGAGCCAGACGGCGGCTCCCGCGGCGAGCAGAAGCCCGGCCGCGGTGAGCGTGATGATGCGGCGGTTGCGCACGGTACTCCTCCAAGGGCCCCACGGCGGGGCCCGGCGCGCGGCGCTTGGGGGCGCCCGCGTCCTGGAGCCACCCTAGCGCCGCGGCGTGAAGCGGGTCGTAGATGAGAATGAGCTTCGTGAACGAGCCGACATCGCGGCCCGGTTGCCGAGGCGCTCGAGCGCCAGGACGACCACGGCGCCGACGACGACCAGTCCCGCCGTGAGGAGCGCGGCGCCGGCGCCCCCCGCCGCCCACGGCCAGGTGGCGCCGCCTTCGGGCGAGACGTACGGCCAGACCTTGTAGAGGCTACCGACCATGAAGCCGGTGAGGAGGGCGAGCATCGGGTCCCGGTGGCGCTTGAGCAGGTAGGAGAGGAGACGCGCGAACGACAAGAGGCCGACCACCGCTCCCAGCGCGATGGGGACGATCACGCCGAGGTCGAAGCGCGCCAGCGCCGATAGCGCCAGGTCGTACTTCCCGAGCAGGACGAGCACGAACGCACCCGAGATGCCCGGAAGGACCATCGCGCAGATGGCAAGGAAGCCCGAACCGAACAGGAAAGCGGTGCCGGAAGGCGTCTCGACCGGCGTGAGGGTCACGACGACGAGCCCCAGCCCGGCCCCGAGGGCGAGCGCCACGGCCGTGAGGGTCCGCCAGCGCGCCACGCGGCGCCCGACCACCAGGGCGGAGGCGGCCACCAGGCCGAAGAACACCGCCATGACGTAGCCGGGGTAGGTGGCGAGCAGGTGGCCTATCACCCGCGATAGCGTCACGAGCGCCGTGCCGATGCCTGCCAGCAGCGGGAAGAGCAGCGCTCCGTTCATCGCCTCGAAGGCGCGGCCGAGCCGCCCTCGCGTCAGGTGGCGCAGGAAGTCGCCACTCGACAGGGCGCTCAGCGACCCGAGCAGCCCCTCGTACACTCCGACGACCATGGCGATGGTGCCGCCGCTCACGCCGGGCACGATGTCGGCGCAACCCATCGCGAACCCCTTGAGGTAGGTTACCAGCGGTCTCGGGCGGTCCGTCGCTGGTGGGGGCGTGAGGTCGGGACGTGAGCCGGCGGGATCGGGCGGTGCGGGCACGCGCGGATGCTAGCACGCCCTCACCCGGGCGCCGGCGGCGCGGCCGTGACGGCCGGCCGCCGCATGGGGTACCCTTCGGGCGGGTAAGTCATGAGCGAGACGACGCTTCACGCCAGACTCGAGCAGACGTTGGCCGACCTCGGGGTCGAGGCGGGGGCCCTAGAGGAACTGGCCTCCAACCTGCTCTGGCGCATAGGCAGGGCGAACGACGACGGTCCGGTCACCGTGAGGGTCGGGCTCGCCTCTAGCGCGGAGCTCTTCCAGAGCCTGCAACGCCTGCGCGGTGCGGCGGACGCCGAGATCGAGGAGGCCGTGAAGGACGGCACGGTCAGGGTCGAGTGGGTGGGACCGCGTCTCCGGGGGGAGCGTTGAAGGGCGGCCCGGCCGTCACCGCGCTGCCTACCGACGACGGTTCCCGCCACCTGCGGTTCAGTCACGACGTCGCCTTCGGGTTGACCGTGGCCCTGGCCAGGACCGACGCCCTCGCGTTCGTGCGCGACGCCGGCCGGTCGCTGCGCCGCGCCGACTTCCTGGAGGAGCTCAGCGTCGCAAGTGGACCGCCGCCGACGGTCAGCGCGCAGCTGCCGGTGCACGCCGCCCCGTTCGGGGCGCGTCGACTGCCGTTCACGAGCGAGATCGTGCGGACGGCCGAGGGGGCGCGACTGGTGGCGGGACCGCCGCCGACCCCCGGCAGCGGCTGGGCCGAGGTCGGAGGTGAGGCGTGGGTGACCGCCGGCGAGGCGGGGCAGAGCCGGCTCGACTACCGGCTCACCGTGACCGTGACCCTGGCGCTGCCTGCCGCCGAGCGCTGGGGCATGCGCGCCCTGCTGAAGATGGTCGAGCTGGCGGGTGCCGCCGTGTTGCGGCGCGTCGTCGAGAGCCTGCCGAGCGCCGTGGAGGCGGCGGCCCTCGAGGAGGTCGCGGCCGTTGACGTGGCGGCGGCCCACGCGGTCGCGCCGCCCACGCTCGAGCCCGGCGCCTAGGCGACTATCACTTGCCGACGCAGAAGCGAGCGAAGATCTCCGCCAACGTCTCCGCCGCCAGCTCCTGGCGGCCGGTCACCGCGCCGAGCGCCTGCAGCGCCTCCTGCAGGTCGAGGGCGGCCATGTCGTGGCGCGCCGCGGCCGCCTGCAGGCCGGCGCGCTCCACCGCCTCGAGCGCCGCTTCCAGCGCGGTCACGTGCCGCTCGTTGCCGACCCAGTACTCCGCACCCGCGGCCGAGCCGAGCAGGGCGGCGACGATCCGCTGCTCGAGCTCCCTCAGCCCGGCGCCCGACTCGGCCGACACGCGCATGGCGCTGGGCGCGGACGGCGGGAGCGGGAGATCCGCTAAGGCCCAGGCCGCGGCGAGGTCCGACTTGGTCGCCACGACCAGAGTCCGTTCCGCACCCGGTCCCGGTGCTCCCTTCGGGACCGCCGGCGGCGTCGTTCCGTCAGCGAGCAAGCCGATCTCGGCGAGCAGGCGCCGGTCGGCGCCGTCGAGCGGCCGCGACCCGTCGATCAGCACGAGCCTTAGGTCGGCCTGGGCCGCGATGCGCCGCGCGACCTCGACGCCGGCCGCCTCGACCCTGTCGCCGGCCGTCCGTAGCCCTGCCGTGTCGATGGCGACGAGCGGGATGCCGCCCAGCGTCAGCGGCGCCTCGAGGTAGTCGCGGGTGGTGCCCGGGTCGGCGCTGACCAGCGACCGCTCGTACCCCACCAGGGCGTTCAGCAGGCTCGACTTGCCGGCGTTGGGTCGCCCAAGCAGCGCCAGGCGCGCCCCGCTGCGGCTGAGTCGACCCGCGTCGGCCGTGGCCAGTAGCGCCCGCAGGTCGGCCCCCGCCCGCGCCAGTGGCGCCGCGAGCTCGTGCTCCGGCACCCCCTCGTCGGGGTAGTCGAAGCCCGCCTGCACGGCGGCGTAGGCGGCGAGCAGGTCGGCCCGGATGGCGCCGAGGCGCGCGGTGAGGCCGCCGCTGAGTCCGTAACCGGCGTTGCGGCGGGCCGCGTCCGTCTGCGCGGTCACCACGTCCATGACGCTCTCGGCCTGCGCGAGGTCCAGGCGCCCCGACAGGTAGGCGCGCAGCGTGAACTCGCCGGGTCCGGCGGCGCGCGCGCCGGCCGCCCTGCAGGCGTCGACCGTCGCGCGCAGCACGGCCGGGCCGCCGTGCGTCTGGATCTCGACCACGTCCTCGCCCGTGTAGGAGCGAGGCCGCCGGAAGGTCAGGAGCAGGGCCTCGTCGACGTAGGCGTCGGCCGCGCGCACGGTGCCGTAGACGACGCGGCCGGCGGCGCGCGTGCTCGGTGGACCGCCGCGCCGCGGCGCGAAGACGACGTCGGCCACGGCGTAGGCGCCGGGACCCGACAGCCGCACCACGCCGACCGCGCCGGTGCCGGGGGCGCTGGCGATGGCGACGATGGTGTCGCCGAGGGGGGGTAGGGTTGCCACGCCCCATGGTGGCACCCCGGCCGCCGCGCGACCGTCGGGCGGGGGCCGGGCCGGCGCCGCCGCGCCCCTTCGCTGGTAGAATCGCGGCCACCGCGCGCTCAGCGCCGCCCCCGGAGGCACCGTGGACACGATCGCCGCCCTGCAGCGCCTCGCCTCTCCCACCCTGGACGGCGTGATGCTGTTCGTGACGGACCTCGGTTCGCAGGAGGCCTACACCGTGTTCCTCGTGCTCGCCTACCTGGCCTTGGATGCGTCCTTCGGCCGGCGGCTCGGGGTGACGTTCCTGCTCGGCGCCTACGCCAACGACCTCGTCAAGGTCGTCGTCGCGGCTCCCAGGCCGTTCGAGGTGGATCCGTCGGTCTTGCGGACCGGCGCCGCGGCGGCGACCGCGCCAGGCAGTTCGTTCCCGTCGGGGCACGCCCAGGCCGCGACGACCTTCTGGCTCCTCACGGCCCGCTTCGTCGAGCGGGGCTGGGCGTGGCTCCTCGCGGGCGCCCTCATCGTGCTCGTCTCCCTGTCGCGCGTCTACCTCGGGGTGCACTACCCGCGCGACGTGCTGGCGGGCGTCGCGCTCGGCCTGGTGGTGGTGCTGGCTGCCGCTTTCGTGACGAGACTCGCCCTGTCGCCCGGCAAGGCAGCCGTCGTGGCGCTCGGCGCGTTGGCGCCGCTGGCGCTCCACCTCCTCGTCACCACGCCCGACTCGCACGTGCTGCTGAGCGCCGTGTCTGCGTTCGTCGTCGGGCCGGAGCTGATAGTCCACCGCGCCAAGGGCGGGGTCGTCACCCGGCTCCTGATGGGCCTGGTGGGCGTGGCGCTGGTGGCGGCCGTCATGCTGACGACCTCGCTCGTCTTGAGCGAGGAACTCAAGCGCGGCGCCTTGACGTCGTACCTCCGTTACCTGGTCATCGCGCTGACGGGCACCGTCGTCGCGCCTCTGGCCTGCCGCGCGCTCAGGCTCAGCGGTGGACCGGTGGTCGCGGCGGGTGGCGCCAGGCGGCCGTGAGCGTGGCGGGGCCTGAGTCCGTGGCGCCGCCGCGTCGGCGCGTGCGCCTGACCCTCGAGTTCGATGGCACCGACTTCCGCGGGTGGCAGCGCCAGGCGAGTGGCGAGCGCACGGTGCAGGCCACGGTGGAGGCCGCCTTCGCGGCCCTGCCGGGCGAGCACTCCGCCGTGCTGGCGGCGGGCCGCACCGACGCCGGCGTTCACGCGCTGGGCATGGTGGCGCACGTCGACACGACCTCCACCATCCCTCCCGAGAAGTTGCGCCTTGCCCTCAACGCTCACCTGCCGGACGACGTCAAGGTGTTGACGCTCGCGCCGGCGGCGCCCGACTTCGAGGCGCAGTTCGACTGCCGCTACCGGCGCTACCTCTACCGGTTGCGCGTCATGCGCGGCGACCCGCGGGGAATGGTCATCGACCGTCATCGCCTGCTGGCCGTCCACTGGCTCCCCGACGTGGCGGCCATGCAGGCCGCGGCCGCGAGCCTCCTGGGCACCCACGATTTCGCCACCTTCGCCACGCAGGAGACCCGCAGCACCGTCCGCACCGTCCACCTCTGCGAGCTGCGCGAGGAGCGGGGGGAACTCAGGCTGCACGTGGCCGCCGACGGCTTCCTGCGCAACATGATCAGGACGATCGTGGGCACGCTGCTCTGGGTGGGCCGCGGCAAGCTCGCGCAGGCCGACATGCCGCGCCTGCTGGCGGCCAGGGACCGGCGCCTGGCCGGTCACAACGTCGGTCCTCAGGGGCTCTACTTCGTGGAGGCCGGGTACGGCGCCTGGGACCGGGCGACCTCGGAGCGCGCCGCGGCCGACCTCGCGGTGTGAGCGCGGCCGGCAGGGGCGCCGGGCGCGCCACGCCACGGCCCCGCCGTATACTCGCACCCATGACTATCAGGATCCGGCCGCCGCAGGACGCCGACCTCGAGGCGCTCGCGGCGATAGACGCCGACTACGCTGCCCTGCACGGCGTGGAGCCGGTCATCACGCCCGGCGCCCTGCGTTTCTTCGAGAGGAGCGGCCACTCGTTCGTCGCCGAGGGGACCCGGGAGGGGGCCGTCGCCGGCTTCCTCCTGGCGCAGGCCGTGTGGTCCGGCGAGCGGCCGACCGTGCACGGCACTCGCCTCGCCGTGAGCCGGAGCGGGAGCGCCGCGTCGCGCTCGGCGCTGGTCAAGGCGTTGGTCAAGAGCGCCTACGACGCCGGCGTGTACGACCTCTTCTTCAGGACGCCCGCCGGGGACGAGGCGTTGCGCTCCGTCCTGGCGGCAGAGGGCTACCTACCGGACGACCAGCTCACGGTCCAGCTGGTGCTGGGGTCGCGCGGCCAGGGATGGGCGGCATCCCGCGGTGCCTGACGACACGGCGCGGATACTCATGGGCGTGCGCGGCATGGACACCGACCAGGCGCGCGAGGTGGTGATGACCGCCCTTCGGGGAGTGGCCGGAGTGAGCCACGTCGAGGCAGGCGACGCCCTCCGGGTGGCCGTCGAGTACGACCCGACAGAGGTGACCGCCATGGACCTCATCCGTGCGCTCAGGCGCATCGGCTTCCTCGCCGGCATGGAGTGAGGGGCGCCCGCGTCGGTGGTGGCGGTACAATGCCCGACCAGGTGAACGCGGACGGTGAGCGCCGGGGCTTCGACCCGACCAGCGGCCCGCGCCAGGAGGACTCAGGCATGCCCGACGAGAACACGCGCCAGGCCGAAACGGGAGGGGAGGCGGGCGCCGCGCCGGCCGCGGGGGAGGCGACGAAGCGGCCGCCCGGCAAGGCCGTGCCGGGGCTACTCGGCACGTTCGGCAAGCCGAAGGGGGACGCCAAGGAGCGCCCCATCGACCAGGTGAGGGTGTCCGACGCGGCCCTGGCGAGCATCATCGGCCTGTCGGCGCACGAGGTGCCGGGGGTGGTGGGCATGGCCCCGGCCAGCATGTCGGAGGGCCTCAGGCGCCTCCTGGGAGCGCGCCAGGTGGACGAGGGGGTCGTCATAGAGCACCCGCGCGGCGAGCGGCGCGCCGACGTCGACCTGCACGTGGTCGTCGCCTACGGGGTGAGCATCCCCGTCGTGGCCGACTCCGTGCGCGAGCGCGTCAGGTACGCCGCCGAGCACTACGCCGGGATAACGCTGGACCTCGTCCGCGTGCGGGTGGTCGGGGTCAGCCGTGGCTGAGGGGTTGCGTAGCGGGGCGTGGGGCCCCGACGCGGTCGCCAAGGCGTTCATGTTCGCCACGGAGTGGCTCGGCGTGCACGTGGAGGAGGTGAACGCGCTCAACGTCTACCCGGTGCCCGACGGCGACACCGGCACCAACATGCACCTCACGCTGCAGGCGGTGAGGCGGCAGCTGGTGACCGACAAACCGGAGCGCATGGACCAGGTGGCGCGCGCCCTCTCCTACGGTTCGCTGCTCGGCGCGCGCGGCAACTCCGGCGTGATCCTGTCGCAGGTGCTCAAGGGTTTCGCGGACTCCATCAGGGGGCACAAGGCCGTCGACGCCGCCGGGCTGTCGGCGGCGCTCCTCGCCGGCTCCGACTCGGCGTACGCCGCCGTCATGAAGCCGGTCGAGGGCACGATCCTCACCGTGGTGCGTGAGTCCGCCGCGGCGGGGGAGGAGTACCTGGCGGCCCACCTCGAGGGGACCGGCGCCGAGGCGGGCCCCAACGGCCGGGTGCCCGTGCCCGTCGACGTGCTGCGCGCCGTGGTCTCCGCCGGTCGCGACTCGCTCGAACGCACCCCCGACCTCCTCCCCATCCTCAAGCAGGCGGGCGTCGTCGACGCCGGCGCCCTCGGTTACCTCCACCTCCTCGGCGGGATCCTCGCCTACTTCGAGGACCGCGACCTGCCGCCGCCGCCCAAGGTGACGCGCCGCGCGCAGGAGCAGTTCGAGGAGGAGGCGTACGGCTTCTGCACCGAGTTCCTCCTGGCGGACGTCAAGGAGCCAACCAGCGTCATCCGCGAGCTGGTGGCGCCGTTCGGCGACTCGCTGCTCGTGGTGGGCGCCGAGGGGTTCGTGAAGGGGCACATCCACACGGAGGAGCCCGAGCGGCTCCTCGCCGCGGTGGCCCGGCACGGCCGCATGGTGCGCTCCAAGGTCGAGGACATGAGCGAGCAGCACTCGGAGATCCTCGCCGACGTCGACGCGGCCCACGCCGAGCCGCCCCGCAGCGCCGCCGTGGCGGTCGCCAACGGCTACGGCGTCACCCGCGCCTTCCGGACGCTGGGCGTGCGGGTGGTGGGCGGCGGGCAGACGGACAACCCGTCCGTCGAGGACATCGCCGACGCCGTCCGCAGCGTTGGCGCGCACTCCGTGATAGTCATGCCCAACAACAAGAACATCGTCATGGCCGCCGAGCGCGTGAGCGAACTCCTGCCCGACAAGGACGTCCGCGTGCTTCACACGCGCACCCTGGGTCAAGGCCTGGCGGCCGCCGTGCAGTTCCAGGAGGGCGAGGATCCCGATGCCCTCGTCGCCGCCATGACCGCCGCGGCGGAGGCGGCCCTCACGCTCGAGGTGACCCACGCCAGCCGCGACGCCGAGATCGGCGGGGTGGCGGTCCGGGAGGGCGACGCCATCGGCCTGGTCGACGGCACCCTGACGGTGGCCGCCGCCGACGTTGACGCCTGCCTCCTGGCGCTGCTCGAGGGGCGCGCCGACGACTTCGGCGTCGCCACGCTCTTCCACTCGACGGAGGTGGCGCCGGGGAGCGCCGCGGCGCTGGCGGCCGAGATAGGGGAGCGACACCCCGAGCTCGAGCTCGAGGTCCATCCGGGAGCCCCGGACCTCTACCCGTACGTGATGGTGCTCGAGTGACGCGCGCCCATGACTTCATGGGAGGTTCATTAAGACCTCGGGCCGTAGCGGTCATGAGGCGCCCACCCCGCCCGGTTTATCGTGCGGCATGAGCTTGGAAGGAGGCCAACCATGAAGCGTTCCACTCTCCTACTCGCGGCCGCCGCGGCGGCCGCGCTACTGCTGTCAGGTTGCAACATCACCATAGTGCCGCCGGGACCGCCGCCGGCGGACGCGACGCTCTCGCTCGGGACCGACGCCGTCGCCGTCTGGAGCGAGCCGCTCGCGCCCGGCACCAGCGTGGTCTTCAAGTTCACCGTCCCCACCGCCCAGGCGGGCGTCGTCTTCTTCGAGCTCGACCAGGACCTGCCCCTGACGCTGCGCCGGCCGACGGACTTCTCGGTCTTCGCGAGCAGCTCCAGCGACCGCTACTTCGCGCAGGGTAGCGGCGGCCTCGCCGCGACCGCCGCGGGCGAGCTCGACGAGCAGGGAATAGGCACCCTGACGGCGTGCCGCGGCAGCTGCGTGATCCTGCCGGGCGGCGCCGCCACGTACTACGCGCGCCTGACGAACGACCGCGGCACGACCGTTACGCCGGCCGTCTACTTCTTCCGCGACGTCGAGCAGGACGACAACGAGGAGAACGACGTCCGGGCCAAGGCCACGTACTTCGATCTCACCGACCCGCTCGGCGACCAAGGCACCATAGAGCGCCTCTACGACGTCGACTACTTCTACGTCGACCGGACCGGCTCGTTCACGTTCGCTACCGCCCCGGGCAACCCGGTGGACCTCAGGTTGCAGGCGTACGCCTCTAACGGGGCGCCCCTCGGCAGCCCGGTCCAGACCGGCACCGTCGACGTGGTCGCCGGCGACTTCTTCAAGGTCTACTCCGCCAGCCTCCGCGCCGGCGCGCCGGCCACGAGCCAGTACACGCTGCTCCGAACGCCCTGAGGGCGGCGCGCCCACGAGCGCGCCGAGTTGACCGCAGCGCCGACGGCGCTCCCGGGCGGTTCTCACGTCTCCAACGCATGGGCCGGTAAACTCGGCCCATGCGTTCCCCTCTCCCGTCACGGCGCGCCGCGCGGGCGGCCGCCGCCTGCCTGGCGCTGCTGCTCGGCGCCGGCGCAGGCGCCCAGACGTGCAGCGCCGAACTGAGCGAGGCGCTTCCGACGCCGTCGGGCGGCGCGGTCGCCGAGGCGGCGCCGTCGGGCGTCGTGGCCGCGGCGCTCCTCAAGGAGGCCGTCGAGCTGGTCGAGCCGGCGCTGCCGCCGTTGCAGTACGACGCGGCGGTGCCCCTCGAGGCCACGGACCCCTACTACCAGACCGTCAAGTACCTGGCGGAGCGCAAGCTCCTGCCGGCGTCGTGGCGCGCCGAGGAACTTGACGCCAAGACCTGGGCCGCCATGCTCGACGCCTTCCTGGCGTGGTACCGCCTGCCGGCCTCGGGCGTCGACGCGCCGACCGACGGCGCGGACATGGTGGCGGACGTGAGCCGGGTCCTCGACCGCGTCTCGCGCGCCATCCGGCCCGCCGCGCTGCTCGCAACGGACCCGGCGGACAGCAGCCGCACCAGCTTCTGGGCCATCATCTGGAACTGGACGGTGTACCCGCGCCTCCTCGTCGTGCGCCCCGACGACGGCGCCTCCTCGCGGCCCGCCGACGTCCTGGCCTCGCTCTCCAACTGCGTCCGACACGTGACCGCCTACATCTCGGCGCCGGAGGAGACTGCCAAGCGCCTGTTCCTGTCGCACAACAGCTCGCGGATGTACGTCGTGGCCAGCCAGCCGGGCAAGAACGGCTTCTGGCCGTACGAGGTGCCCGCCGGCGCGGAGCTGGCGGCCTTCGGGTTCGAGCTGCCGGACCTCAGCAGCGTGAGGCTCTACGCCGCCGTGTTCGACGGCCCGGAGGTCGGGTTCGGCACCCTGCTCGGGCTCTTCTGGCGCGTGCGCACCAACGTGGCGCCCACGGCGCTGATGGGCTACCTGAGCACCCCGGACTGAACGCCCCCGCGTCGCCCGCCGCTCGCGCCGCGATGTCAGGCGCGGCCTCGCACCCGGTCGAGGTCGTCGCGCATGGCCTTCGCCGCCGCCCGCGCCGCCGCGACCACCTCGCGGAGGCTGCCGGCGTCCGCGGCGGCGGGCGGGTAGCTGAGCCCCCGGCTGGCGTTCACCACCGCCCCCCAGCCGTTCGCGTCGAACGCGTGGGCCACGTCGGCCGCGCCGGCCCCCTGGGCGCCGTAGCCCGGGACGAGCAGCAGGCTGCGGGGCGACCTGGCCCGCAGGTCGCGGATGGCGCCGGGGTTGGTGGCGCCCGCCACGATCCCCAGGCTCGAGTAGCCGTGAGAGTCGGCGGGCAGCGAGGCGGCCCGCGCCGCCAGCGCGTCGGCGAGACGGGTGTAGAGGGCGCCGCCGCCCTCCAGCCTCAGCTCCTGGAGGTCGCCGCTCCCCGGGTTGGAGGTGCGCACGAGCACGAACAGCCCGGCGCCGCTCGATTCCGCCGCCGCGATGAACGGCTCGAGCGTGTCGAGCCCCAGGTACGGGTTGACGGTGAGCGCGTCCGCCGCCAGTTCGGCGCCCGCCCCGCCCCTGGTCGCGAGCGGCGCGAGGTAGGCGCGCGCGTAGGCCTCGGCGGTGGTGCCGATGTCGCCGCGCTTGGCGTCGAGGATCACCGGTAACCCCAGCGAGCGGGCGTGCGCCATGACCCCCGCGAGCGCCTCGAGGCCCGGCAGGCCCAGCGCCTCGAAGAAGGCCACCTGCGGCTTGCAGCAGGCCACGAGGTCGTGGGTGGCGTCCATGACGGCCGTGAGGTAGCGCGCCACCGCCAGGGCGGCGGCGCGCGGGTCGGCGGCGTGCCCGGCCGTCAGCGGGTGCGCCTCCGGCCGCGGGTCGAGGCCGAGGCAGACGACGGAGCCGGCGGCCGCCGAGCGCGCCGCCAGCCGCGTCGCGAACGGTTCGGCCGGCGCTCCTTCGCTCATCCGCGCCGCCGCGGCGCTCAGGCCTGCGCGGCCTGGTCGCGGCCGTGACAGTGCTTGTACTTCTTGCCGCTCCCGCACGGGCAGGGGTCGTTGCGGCCGACCTTCTCGCCGGCGCGGATGGGGGAGGTGGGGCCGCTGCCCCGGGCCGGCCCCGCTGCGGCGCCGCGCGCCGCGCCGGCGGCCGCCACCCCCGTGGCGCCCGCCGCGCTGTACTGCACTGGCGCCTGCCGCTGCGGCCGGCGCTCCAGGCGCTGGTCGACGTTGACCTGCACCCGGAACAGCAGCTTGGCGACGTTGAGGCGGATGTTGGCGTTCATCTCCTCGAACAGGTTGTAGCCCTCGAAGGCGTACTCCTGGAGGGGGTTGCGTTGCCCGTAGCCGCGCAGGCCGATGCCTTGGCGCAGCACGTCCATGTTGTGGAGGTGCTCCTTCCAGTGCTGGTCGACCACCTGCAACACGATGAACCGCTCGAGCTCGCGCAGGAGCGGGGCGCCCAGCTCCTCCTCGCGGGCCTGGTACGCCGCCTCCATCTTCTCGACGAGTTCGTCGGTGACGTCGTCGGGTTGCTTGTCGCGGTACGGCTCGAAGTCCACCGTCTCGAAGACGGGCACCGCGTCGGCGAGGGAGGTGCGCAGCGCCCCCACGTCGCGCTCCTCCGGCTCGATCTGGGGGTTCAGGTAGCGCTGCACCTGCGCGTCGACGTAGCTGGCGATCATCTCCTGGACCTCGTCGGACATGTCGTTGCCGAGGAGCACCTCGCGGCGCTGGGCGTAGATGACCTCGCGCTGCTTGCTCATGACGTTGTCGTACTCGAGAAGCTGCTTGCGGATGCCGAAGTTGCGGTCCTCGACGCGCTTCTGGGCGCGTTCGATGGCGCCCGTCACCATGCGCGCCTCGATGGGCTGGCTGTCGTCCATGCCGAGCCGGTCCATCATGCCGAGGACGCGTTCGTTGGCGAAGAGGCGCATCAGGTCGTCCTCGAACGAGACGTAGAAGCGGCTCGAGCCCGGGTCGCCCTGGCGGCCGGCGCGGCCCCTCAACTGGTTGTCGATGCGGCGCGACTCGTGGCGCTCCGTGCCGATGATGTGGAGCCCGCCGAGGCCCACCACGGTCACGTGATCGGTCTCGGCGTCGTCGCGCAGCTTCTCGAGGCGCGGGATTATCTCGGGGCTCAGTCCCTCCAGCTTGGCGAGGGCGGCGCGCGCCTCCTCGGGCTTGCGCATCATGATGGCCTTGATGAAGAGTTCCGTGTCGGAGTCGTAGCGGTCGAACCCTTCGCGCTCGATCAGCTGACGGGCGAGCCACTCGGGGTTGCCGCCGAGCACGATGTCGGTGCCACGGCCCGCCATGTTGGTGCTGATGGTGACGGCGCCGGAGCGGCCGGCTTGGGCCACGATCTCCGCCTCGCGACCGTGGTACTTCGCGTTCAAGACCTCGTGCTCGACGCCGCGCCGCTTCAGCATCTTGGAGAGGCGCTCGGAGGCCTCGATGGTCACGGTGCCGACGAGCACGGGCTGGCCGGTGGCGTGCACCTCGACGATCTCGTCGACCACGGCCGAGAACTTGCCCTCGACCGTCCGGTAGATGATGTCCTCCTCGTCGCGGCGGATGACGGGCTTGTTGGTGGGGATGACCAGGACGTCGGTGGCGTAGATCTCCTGGAACTCCTTCTCCTCCGTCTTGGCCGTGCCCGTCATGCCCGCGATCTTGTTGTAGAGCTTGAAGAAGTTCTGGTACGTGATGGTGGCGAGCGTCTGGTTCTCGCGCTCGATCTTCACGCCCTCCTTGGCCTCGATGGCCTGATGCAGCCCCTCGCCGAAGCGCCGGCCCGGCATGAGGCGGCCCGTGAACTCGTCGACGATGACGATCTGGCCGTTCTCGTCCTTCACGTACTGCTGGTCGAGGTGGTAGTGCTCGGCGGCCCTGAGCGCCTGCCTGAGCATGTGGCCCGTCTCCATGTTCTCGGGGCTGAAGATGTTGTCGATGCCGATGAGCTTCTCGGCCTTGGCGATGCCCTGCTCCGTGAGGTGGATGTCCTTCGACTTCGCGTCGGCGGAGTAGTCGCCCGTCGCCGGCTTCTCGCCCTCGGACGGCTCGCCGCGCTCGAGCTGGGTGGCGATCTTGGCCATGGTGTAGTACTTGTCGGTCGCCAGCTCGGCGGGGCCCGAGATGATCAGCGGCGTGCGCGCCTCGTCGATGAGGATGGAGTCGACCTCGTCGATGATGGCGTAGTTGAGGGGCGTGTCCTCGCGCAGCACCAGCTGGTCGGGGCGGAAGGCCATGTTGTCGCGCAGGTAGTCGAAGCCGAGTTCCGAGTTCGTGATGTAGGTGATGTCGTTGCGGTAGGCGTCGCGGCGGGCGGCGCCGTCGGTGTCGTGCTGGATGACGCCGACCTTGAGGCCGAGGCCGCGGTAGACGGGCCCCATCCACTCGGCGCCCGTGCGCGCGAGGTAGTCGTTGGTGGTGACGAGGTGGGTGCCCTTGCCAGAGAGGGCGTTGAGGGCCAGCGCCAGCGTGGCCACGAGGGTCTTGCCCTCGCCGGTCTTCATCTCGGCGATGCGGCCGCTATGGAGCGCGGCGCCGCCCACGAACTGCACGTCGTAGTGCCTCAGGCCGAGGTAGCGCTTGGCAGACTCGCGCGTGAGCGCGAACGCCTCGGGCAGGAGCGCGTCCAGGCTCTCGCCGCCCTCGGCGTGGCGGCGCCGCAGCGCCGCGTAGGCCGCGGCCAGGTCGGCGACCTGCTCCGTCCGTTCCTCGAGGGCGTTGGCGGCCCGCACGGCCTCCAACTGGATGCGCTTCACCTCGCGGTCGTTGTTGTCGAAGAGCTTCTGAACGAATCCGAGCATCTGTAACAGGACCTTTCCGCGCAGGCGCGGTAGGCGCCCGGGGGCCCGGCCTACCGCCGGGGCGCGCCGGGTCCGTCGCGGCGTGCCGCGGTGACCCGCGCGCCGCGGTGGCCCGCAGCGCCGGCTGCGGAGTCAACAGCGCACTCTAGCATGGCGCCCGTGGGCCTCCGAGCAGCCTGCCCGACGCATGGGGGCGGCGCGCCGGGGCCGGGCTCGCGCCGGCTAGAGGGGAACGCGCACGAAGGTCAGGGAGTTGGTGCCGTAACGCTTGCGCCTTACCTCGGCCCCCGCCAAGGCGGGCGGTAACCCCGGCCCCGCGAGGTCGCTCGGGTGCTGCAAGACGTAGAGGCCTCCCGGGCGCGCGGCGCCCGACGCCAACACGCCCGCGAAGGTGGCCCGGAGGTCGGTGGGGTAGGGCGGCGCGGCGGTGACGACGTCGAAGGTCCCCGGGTGGGAGGCGGCGAAGCTCAGGGCGTCGGCGGCGTGCACCTCCACGGCCAGGCCGAGGCCGGCGGCGTTCTCGGCGATCACCCGGCAGGCGGCGCGCGACAGGTCGACGCAGACGGCGGTCCAGCCGCGGCTGGCCGCCTCCAGTCCCATGGCGCCGGTGCCCGCGAACAGGTCGAGGAAACGCCCGCGCGGTTCGAACGCGATGACGTCGAAGAGCGCCTCGCGGAGGCGAGCCGGGCTGGGCCTGGTGCCGCGGGCCGGCACCTTCAGGAGGCGCCCCTTGGCGCTCCCGCCGATGATGCGCGGGCTTGACATGGCCGGAGCATAACCGCGGCGGCCCGGCCTGGCGGCGAGGGGCCGGTCGCCGCCGGGCGCGCTAGACTGATGGGTCGTGATACGCAACCTCGAGCCCGACGAACTAGCGTGGTTCATGCGCCAGGCGCTGGCGTTCGTGGGGCACCCGGACCCGGGCGGGTTGTCGCTGCGCGTCAACTCGCAACTGCGCGACGCCGTGGCCGACGCCGCCCACTGTCTCGTGGCGGCGCCCAGCGCGGGCGCCCCCACGGCGGGGTTGTACGTCGTCAAGAAGGGCGGCGGCTACGCCGCGCTCGAGCTCGAGTTCCGCAGCGCTTGGCATCACGACGACCCGGGCGCGTTGCGGGCGTTGGTCGACGGGCTCGTGGAGCGCGAGGGGGCCGAGGCGGCGACGCTGGTGCTCCACCTGCATGGCGCCGAGCGGGCGCGGGAGCTGGCGGCGCTCTTGGCGCCGTCGGGCTTCGTGAGAGACGACCTCAGGCGGCTGCGGTTCGAGCTGACGGACGTGCCGCCCCTGGGACGGCCGCTCGTCCTGGAGGCGTGGCAGCCGGACACGGAGGGCGCCTTCCGGGAGCTGCACCGGGACTGCGAGGGGGCCGAGGTCAGCGACGCCGGCTGGTCGTACCTCAAGCGCGGCGGCGGCCCCTTCCAACCCGACCTCTGGTTCGCAGCCCGGGAGGCGCTCGACCGGCCCACCGTCGGTTACGCCTTCGCGAGCTCCGCCACCCGCGAGATCGACTCCATCTACCAGCTCACCGGGGTGGGGGTGCGCCAGCGCTACAGGGGCGACAGCGAGATGTTGCGGCGCCTGGTCGTCACCACGCTGCAGGAGCTGTCGTTCCGCAGCCCCGTCGGGGCGGTGGACACGGTGCTCGGCTCCGCCGACCCCAAGCTGATCGCCATCATGCGCTCGCTCGGCTTCGTGACGGTGGAGGAGACCCCCGCGCTGGTGATGCGGCCGCGCTGACGTGGCGGCCGGGCTCGCGCGGTGCCCGCCGCGTATCATGAACCCATGAACCTGCTGTTGCGGTGGGCGCTGTCGACGTTGGCGTTGTGGGTCACCGTGAACCTGAGGGTCGGGCTGACGCTGCCCGCCGGGGGGTTGGCGCCGTTGCTGGTGACTGCGGCGGTCATCGCCCTCGTGAACGCCGTGGTTCGGCCGGTGATGATACTCCTCACCTTGCCGCTGACGGTCGTGACCTTCGGGCTCTTCTTGTTGGTGGTCAACGGCCTGGCGCTGGCCGTGGCCGCGGCCGTCACGCCGCTTCAGGTCTCGGGGTTCGGTGGCGCCGTCGTGGGCGCCCTGGTGTTGAGCGTCTTGAACATGCTGTTGACGCGCGCGTTCGAACCGCGCGGTTCGGGGCGCTAGCGCTCGGCTTGGCTTGCAGCCGGCCCGGCGTCAGGGGTGGCCACCGTGGTTCGGCAGGTAGCGCTCCCAGATCGGGTCGATGTCGGGTAGCACGCCGTAGGCGCTCGAGAACATGAAGCGCGGCGCGAACGGGCGTCGCAGCAGGTGAAGGTTCGCCTCCTCCGGCGTGCGGTCGCGTTTCTTGGCGTTGCAGGCCTTGCAGCACGCCACGACGTTCTCCCAGTTCGTCGGTCCGCCCCGGCTGCGCGGCAACACGTGATCGAGGGTCAGGTCGAACGTGTGCCGCGCGCAGTACTGGCAGGTGTGATCGTCGCGCCGGAACACGTTCTTGCGGTTGAAAGCCACCCGCTGCCTGAACGGCCCCCTGACGAACCGCCGCAGCTTGATGACGCTTGGCACCGGGAACAGCGCGTTGGGCGAGCGGAGGACGGCGCCCGAATCCTCCACGCGGTCGGCGACCTCGTGCATCAGGAGCGCCACGGCGCGCTTGACCGAGCAGACGTGTAACGGTTCGAAGGAGGCGTTGAGGATCAGCACCCGCGCCCCGTTCAGGTTGGTGAGCGGCCGCACGTCGCCCTGGCCGGCGCCGCCGGCGTGGCCGGCCTGGTCGGCGGTCGTGGCCGCGGCGGGGCGACCGGGTTCACCCTGCGGCCTTGGGTGGGCCGCGGCGGCGGTCAAGGGATCGGGGTGAGCGGCGGCGGGGTCCTCCGGTCGGCGTGGCGTTGGCGGCAGTATAGCAGCCGCCCGTGCGCGCTCCGGCGGCGGGGCGCCGGGCGGCGGCTCAGGCGCCCTCGAGCGCCAGCTCGACCAGGCGCCCGACCAGGGCGCCGAACTCGAGGCCGGCGGCGCCCCACAGGCGCGGGTACATGCTGTGGCGAGTGAAGCCCGGCATGGTGTTTATCTCGTTCACGAGGAGCCTGCCCTCGCGCTCAAGGTAGAAGAAGTCGACCCGCGCCAGGCCGCGCGCGTCGACGGCCCGGAAGGCCGTGAGCGCCATGGCGGCGGCCGCGTCCGCGACGTCGCGGGGGACGGCTGCGGGGATGCGGAGTTCGGCGCGGCCGTCCGTGTACTTCGTGGCGTAGTCGTAGTAGTCCGTGTCGTACGTGATCTCGCCGACCGGACTCGCCTCGGGCGCCTCGTTGCCGAGGACCGCCACCTCGAGCTCGCGCGCCGCGTCCGCGGCGGCCTCCACGATGACGCGTCGGTCGTGCGCGAAGGCGGTGTCGAGGGCGGCGGCCAGCGCCGCTTGGTCGGTCACCCGGCTGATGCCGATGCTCGAACCGAGGTTGGCGGGCTTGACGAACAAGCGGGGACCGAGGGGAGCGAGGCGCGCGGCGACGGCGCCTGGGTCGCTCGTCCAGTCGTGGCGCGTGACGGCGAGGTAGGCGACCTGCGGCAGCGCGTGGGCGCCGAAGACCGCCTTCATGGTGAGCTTGTCCATGCCCACCGCGCTCCCGAGCACCCCCGATCCGACGTAGGGGAGGCCGATCACGTCCAGCAGACCCTGCACCCTGCCGTCCTCGCCGTACGGTCCGTGCAGGAGGGGGAAGACGACGTCGTAGGCGCGGGGGAGGGCGGCCAGCGTGGCCGCGTCATCGGTTGCCGCCTGTCGGTCGTCCCCGCCCGCCACCGTCGGCGGCGGCGAGGACAGCGCCGCCGCCGACGCGGCCGGCGACAGTAGCCTGCCGTCGCGCCCGACGACGAGGGGGGTGATGTCGAGGTCGCGGGCGGCGGCCAGCACCGAGCGGGCCGACGCCAGGCTGACCGCGTGTTCCGCCGAGCGCCCGCCGCAGAGCAGCAAGACGCGCGGGGCGCTCCTCACCACGGCCACCGAACCGCCGTCAACATGTGTAAGTTACACATCATGGGTAGCCTACTGCCGCCGGGCGTAGAGCGCAAGCGCGCCGAGCCGCGCGCCGCCCGCTAGCGGAACGGGGGCGTCAACCGCGCCAGCCCGGCTCCCGACGCTCAAGGAACGCCCGCACCCCCTCGGCCAGCTCGGGGCCCGTCCTAGCGGCCACGTTGAGGTCGACGGCCCGCTCCAGCGCCTCCGGCAGCGGCAGGCCGCCCGCCGTCAGGAAGAGCCGCTTCGTGAGGGCGAGCGACCCGGGGGCGTTGCGCGCCAACGCCAGCGCCCGCCCACACGCGGCCTCCAAGACCCGGTCGTCGTCGACCACCTCGTTGACCAGGCCCATCCCGAGCGCCTCGTCCGCGCCCACGAGCCGGGCGCTGAGCAGGAGGTCGCGCGCGTGCTTCTCCCCGACCTGCCTGAGCAGGAGCGCGCCGACGAGCGCGGCGACGAAGCCGATGCGCGCCTCCGTGTAGCCGATCCGCGCCCCGCGCCCCATGACCGCCAGGTCGCACGCCGACACGAGGCCGGCGCCGCCCGCCACCGCCGGGCCGTTCACGGCCGCCACCACCGGCTTCGGCGCCGACATGAGCGCCAAGAACAGCTCCGCGAGCGCCTCCGAGTCGGCGCGGTGGGCCGCCTCGTCCATGCTCAGCGTCGCTTCCAGCTCGGTGAGGTCCAGGCCGGCACAGAACGCCGAGCCGGCGCCGGTGAGCACGAGCGCCCGCACCGCCGGGTCGGTCATCGCAGCACCCAACGTCGCGGCAAGCTCCTCGCGGAGGGCGCGCGACAGGGCGTTGCGGTGCTCCGGTCGCGCCAACGTGACGACGAGCACGCTGCCGCGAAGCTCCGTCGTGAGACTGTGCGCTCGAACCGTCATGCCCGATGATACCGACCCGGCCGGAGTGAGACGAGGTGCGAACTTCCGGACTGCCGCTCCGCGCCCCGCGCGGGTAGGCTGGGGGCGCCGCCACGCGTGGCAGTACGGAGGCGCCCTTGAAGCTCCACCCACCCGGCCGTCCCTCGACCCTTGCCGCCCTCGCGCTGATGCTCCTGGCGCTGTTGCCCGCCTGCGCACCCGGTGCCGCGGTCCTGTCCCCGCCCACCTTCCAGCTGGACGCCGCCCGCTCCGGCTTCGTGAGCATCGACCCGCCCGGCGTCGGCGATGGCGCGGCTCTCTTCCGGCTCGCCCTGACCGTCGGGAACCCCAACCCGGTGGCGGTGCGACTGGCCGGGCTGGACGGCGACCTGTTCCTGCGGGAGACGCGCGCCGCCTCCACCTCATTCCGTGGCGGCATCGACCTGCCGGCCAACGCCAGCGCCCCGCTGATCCTCGACGTCAAGGTGCCGCTCGGCGCCGCGCCGCTCCTGCTCGACGCCATCGGCAACTACGTGGCCGGCAACGCCGTGCCCTACCGCTTCGACGCGGCCGTGACGGTCGACGTCTTCGGGGCGCCGCAGCGCTTCCCCGCGTTCACGTTGGCGCGCGGCGAGCTCACGGGCGGCGCGGGCCTGGCGGCCCCCCGCCTCACGCTCACGGGCTCGGAACTACGCTTCGAGGCGTTGAACCGAGTCGTCGTCGCGCTGACGGCGGAGCTCGCCAACCCCGGCATCATCGGCTACCTGGTCGAGGTCCCGCGCCTCGTGTTGGGAGTGGGCGGCGCCGAGGCGGCCACCGCCGCGCTGGCGCAGGTCGGCGTTGCCGCCGGCGGGCGGTCCGAGGTGACGCTCACCTTCCGCTTCGACCCGACGGCGCTTGGTGCGGCCCTGGTGGCCCAGGTGCAGGCGGCGTCCGCCGGCGTCGGCGGCCTGAGCGTCCAGTTGGCCGGCGCCTGGCGGTTGGAGGCGCCGGGCATCGTGACCACCGCCCTGGAACCGACCACGCTCCTCCGCGACGTCCTGCGCTAGGCGCCGGTGGGGACCACGGGGCCGGGGCGAGGCTCGGCTGCCGGGGCGAGCCTCAACCGCCGGGCGCGCCCCCGTCCCGGCCTCCGCCCGGGCGCCGGGCCAGCCGCGCCAACGGCGCGGGCAGCCACCAGTTCCAGCGACCGGCGAGCGTCATGACCGACGGCACGAGCGCGAGGCGGACCAGCGTGGCGTCGAGCACGATCGCGACGGTCAGGCCGAGCCCTAGCGTGCGGATGAGCTCGACGTGCGAGAAGAGCAGCAGGGCGAACACGGTCACCATGACGGCGGCGGCGCTGGTTATCACGCCCCCCGTCGAGGACAAGGCCGTGGCGACCGCGTCGTGATCCGACATGCCGCGCTCGTGGCCCTCGTGGATGCGCGCCACGAGGAACACCTCGTAGTCCATGCTCAGCCCGAACACGATCGCGAAGATGAACAGGGGCGCCGACGTGTCGATGTAGCCGAGGACGCCGCCCACGCCGAGCAGCCTGGCGACGACGCCGTCCTGGAGCACCAGCGTCAGGGCCCCGAAGGTCGCTCCCACCGTCAGCGCGTTCAGGAGCACGGCCTTCAGCGGGATGAGCAGCGAACGGAACGCCCAGCCGAGCAGGAGCGCCGTCACCAGCCCCACGAGCCCGAGCGCCAGCGGGAAGTACTCGTACAGGGCGCGCGTCCACTCCGTCCCCTGCACGTACACGCCGCCAACGCGCGCCTCGAGCCCGGCGGTCGCCAGGGCGCGCTCGATGCCGTGGTACAGCTCGGCGCCGGCCGCCGGCGTGAGCGCCCCCTCCGGCACCACCCGCGCCAGCGCGTAGCGTCCGTCGCGGCTGATGGTGGCGCGGGCCAGGGGCGCGATCTCGCTCCGTAGCGCCAGGTCCGCGCTCGCGTAGTACTGGTAGAGGAACAGCTTGGGGATGCTCTCCAGCGCCATGGGGGACGACACGCCCGCCACCCTGTCGAGGGCGCGGAGCTCGGAGGTCAAGAGCGACACCTTCCGCACGTTCTCCGGACGGTAGAAGCCGGCCGGACCAAGGTCGACGAGGACGTCGAACGGGTTCAGGAGCCCCTCGAGGCCGAGCCCCTCGAGCGCCGTGAGGGTGCGGCGCGCGTCCGTGGCGGCCGTGAGGCCGCGGGCGCCCGGATCGGCCACCTGCATGCGCAGCGACGGCAGCGCCAGCAGCACGAGCACGCCCACCCCCACCACGCTCCAGAGCCACGGCCGCCGCATGATGGCCAGGGCCCGGGCCCGCCAGAACGCCCGCGAGCGCAGGCCCGGCTCGCGCTTGGTGACCCGCAACCAGTTGACGCGGTGCCCGAGGAGCGCCAGCGACGCCGGCACGGCCGTCACCGCCACGAGCACGCTCACGCTGAGCACCACCATCGTCCCGACGCCGATGGAGCGGATGAACGCCACCGGCGGCACGAGCAGGGCGGCCAGCGCGACCAGCACGGTCAGGCCGCTGAACGTGACGGCCTTGCCGGCCGTGGCGGCAGCGCGCGCCGCCGCGAGGCGGGAGTCGAAGGTGCTGCGCAGCTCCTCGCGGTAGCGGTTCACGATCAGGAGCGCGTAGTCGATGCCCGTGGCCAGCCCGAGCATCGTGACGATCGTCTCCGTGAACACGGCGAACTCCACGAAGTGACCGAGGAAGTAGAGCAGCCCCAACGACACGGAGATGGAGGTCACGGCGCTCAAGAGCGGCAGGAGCGACGCGACAACCGCGCCGAACGCGACGAGCAGGATGACGAGCGAGATGGGCAACCCGAAGACCTCGGCGCGGCGGGCGTCGCGCTGGCTGACCTGCTCCAGCTCGAGCACCGTGGCCGGCCCGCCCGACAGGTCGAAGCGGAGAGCCGGCGTGGCGGCGAACTCGCCGCGCACCCGGCGCGTCACGACCTTCCCCTCCGTCAGGTCCACCGTGTCGATGCCGATCAGCAACACCGACAGGTCGTTCGCCTCGTCCAGCAGGTTGAGGCCGCTCGAGGCGCGGTAGTCCCGGACGTACGTCACGCCGTCCAGGGCGAGGAGGCGCGTCGCCAGTGAGTCGAGTTCCTCGGCGTACTCGCTCGAGCCAGCCCTCACGCTCACCCCGTGCGCCACGGCGACCAACGTGGCCTCCTCCGGGTTGGCGAAGGCGGTCGCCAGCAACTCCTGGACGGCCGCGGCGTTCCCGTGGCGCGGCGCGTCGGGCTGTGCGCTCAGAACGGCGCCTACGCGCGCGCCGAACGGCAGCGAGGCGAGCGCCAACGCGAACCACGCTCCCAGCACCCAGCGGGGGTAGCGCGCGACGAGACCACCAAGCCGCGTGAACACCCGTTCCTCAGCTCGCCAGGAAAGTGTCGATCACCTGGCGAGCGCCCGTGTCCTTCGTGCGCGTCTCGCCGGCCACGTGCCCGTCGCGCAGGAAGACGATGCGCTCGGCCACCAGCGCCGCCGCCGGGTCGTGCGTGACCATCACCACCGTCCAACCGTGCTCGTCCACCCCGCGCCGCAGGAGCTCCAGGACCTCGGCGCCCGTCTTCGTGTCGAGGTTGCCCGTCGGTTCGTCGGCCAGCACCACCGCCGGGTCGTTGATCAGCGCCCGCGCCATGGCGACGCGCTGGCGTTGCCCGCCAGAGAGTTGCCGCGGGCGGTGCTCGAGGCGGTCGTCGATGCTCAGCTGGCGTGCCAGCACCGCGAGGCGACGACGGCCCTCGGCCAGCCGCCCCGCCACCTCGGCGGGCAGGAGGATGTTCTCGCTCGCGCTCAGGTTCGGGATCAGCTCGAACGACTGGAATATGAAGCCGAGCCGGTCGCGTCGCAGCCCGGTCAACTCGTCGTCGTCGAGTCCCGTCGTCGAGCGGCCGGCGATCCTGACCTCGCCCGCGTCCGGCTGGTCGAGCAGCCCGAGCATGTGTAGCAGCGTGCTCTTGCCGCTGCCGCTCGGACCCATCACCGCCACGAACTCGCCCTCCCTCACCTCCAACGTCACGCCGTCGAGGGCGGGGATCACCTCGTCGCCGAGGCGGTACGTCTTGCGCAGGCCGTTGGCCTGCAGCGCGAAGGGCCTGTCAGACATGCTCACTCCAAGAGGCGAGGGCGCGCGTTGGCGCCATCCTCGCGGCCCGCCTGGCGGGCAACAGCGCGGCTACGAGGCCGATGACGGGCGAGGCGGCCAAGGCGAGCAGCGCCAGCGGCCACGGCACCCGCGGCGCGAGCACGAAGCCCGTGAGGGCACCGGCGCCGTTGGTGATGATGCGGGCCAGGAGCAGTCCGAAGCCCACGCCGATGAGCGCGCCGACGGTCGTGACGATGATGCCTTCGGCGGTGACCAGGGTCCGCACCCCGCGGCGGGTGAGCCCGATGGTGCGCAGGACCGCGATCTCGTGGCCGCGGCTCGCGAGGTTCATGCCGAGCGTGTTGGCGACGCCGAGCGCGGCCACGATGACGGCGATGAGCAGCAGCACGCGGGTGGTGGCGAACGCCTGGCTGGTGACGTCGAGGATGTAGCGCTTGTAGTCGGCGTTCTGCGTGATGTCGAGAGCAAGCTCGGGGAAGGCGGCCAACAGGCGCTCCTTGACGGCTGTCTGCGACTCGCCCGGGCTCACGACCACCACGAAGAGGTCGGGGTTGCCGCCCCCGAAACGCGCGATCTGATCGATGCTCCCCACCACCGCCTCGCCGCCCCCCGTGAAGTCCACGACGACGCCGCCCACGCGGAACGGCGCGAAGCCGTCCGAGGTGCGCAGCTCGATCTGGTCGCCCTTCTGGAAGCCGTAACGGTCGCGCATCGTGTTGGCCACCAGGACCTCCCCCGAGCGGAGGGTGTCGTAGCCGGTGCGATCGTCGCCCTGACCCGGCAGGTACTGGAAGCGGCCGAAGCCGCCGTCCGGGTCGAAGCGGGCCGGGTCGACGAGCACGAGCGCGACGGCCCGGCCCCGCGTGTCGCCGCCGGGCTGCAGGAAGCGCACGGCCGTGATCTTCACGCCGCTGGCGACGTCGACGCCGGGGACCGCCTGAGCGCGCGCGGCGAAGTCGTCGGGGAACGTCACGGGCGCCGTGACGAACAGGTCGCCCACCACCGTCGTCTCGACCCAGGACGATATGGCGTGGTTGGTGCTGCTCACCATGCTGCCGACGCCGATGACGAGCCCGGTGCCGACCACCACCGTACCGATGGCGACGCCGTTGCGAGCGGCGTTGCGGGCCGCGAAGCTGGCGCCGAGCTTGCCCGGGGCACCGAAGACGCGGGTGAGGGGGCTCCGCAGCGCGGCCGTTACCGGCGGCAGGACGTACGGCGCCGTCAGGGCGACTCCCAGGAAGAACATGCCGAGCGCCACGGTGGTGGCGTAGAGGGCGCTCAGGCCCGGCCAGGGCACGAGCGCCAGGGCGGTGCCGGCGACGACGAGGGCGAGGCCGATGACCGCGTGGCGCCGCCGCGGCGGCAGCGCGTTAGCCTGCAGCGACGCGATGGGAGAGGTCCTGCCGGCGTTGCGGGCGGGGATGATGCCCGCCACGAGCGCGGCCGCCACGCCCAGCGCGGAGGCGAGCAGGACGTTGCGCACGGGGAGCACGAGCGTGCGGAACTCGTAGCCGAGCGTCACGGCGTTCAGGTACGTGACGACGTAGGAGAGCACCACCCCTAGCAGCACCCCGCTCAGCACCCCGAAGGCGGCGAGGGCGAGCGCTTCGTAGAAGGCGAGGCGCATGGTCCCGCCGCGGGTCATGCAGACGGTCCGCAGCAGGGCGTACTCGCGTGAGCGCTCGACCACCGACGCCATGAAGGTGTTGTAGGCCAGGAAGGCGCCCAACGCCAGGAGCGTCGCCGCCAGGACGCTCAGCCCCGACTGAAGCGTCTGCACGATGCCGAAGGTGAAGTCGCCGCTGCCGGCGGGGAGCGTGACCGTGAAGCCGTCGCCCACGGTCGTCCTGAGACGGGCGGCCACTGCCTGCACGTCGTCCACGTCCCGCACGACCACCTCGACGTTCGAGACCCGCCCCGTGAGCGCGAGGACGTCCTGCAGGTCGGCGAGCGCCATCACGCCGACGCGCCCCCCGTTCGTGCTGGCGATCCCCACGCCGTCGTCGAGGAGCCCTGTCACGAGCAGCGGCACCTTGCCGGTCGCCGTAGTGAACTCGACGGTGTCGCCCACCGCGATGGCGCGCGAGCGGGCGAAGCCGTCGGCGATGGCGATGCCGCGCGAGCCCGCCGCTGGAAGGCTCCCCTCGGCCAGCTTGGCGGGGAGGTCGTCCTCGAAGCGCGTCAAGCGGCCCTGGATCTGGAAGCCGCTGTCGACGCCCGGGATCACGGACTTCTCGACGGTGCGCTCGCCGCGCGCGGGCTCGGCGCGCGTCTGCAGGACCGGTAGCGCCGCGGCGACGCCGGGGTCGGCGCGCACCTCGCTCAACAGGGGTTCCGCCTCGAAGACGGCGCGGCCACCCGCTCCGGGTGTGACGACCAGGTCGGCCTTGCCCGCCGCCGCCTGGAGGGCGCTGCGAAGGTTGGCCTCCACGTTGGCGCCCACCGACAGGGTCGTCAAGACGGCGGCTATCCCGAGCCCGATGCCGAGGGTGGTGGCGACGCTGCGCCAGGGGTGCCTGAGGAGGTTGCGGAGGGCGAGGCGCACCAGGGTGCTCACGGGGGCAAGTGTACTCGGCCGGCGGCCCTCGGCTTGGTGGGCCGCGGCGGCCACCGTGGTAGCGTCCAGCCGAGCAGGAGGGAGCTCGTGCACATCCTCTACGTCGCAGACGACCTCTACGAGGGGTTCGGTGGGCAGGCGCGCGCCACGCAGGGGCACCTGGCCGCGCTTGCCGCCAGGGGGCACGAGGTCACGGCCGTGGCCGGACGCGACGCGCACCCGTCGCAACCCCCGCCCGGCGTCACGCTCCTGCGGGTGCCGTCGTTCCGTCTCGGCTCGGCCCAGACCCGCATCGCCCTGCCGCTACTGTCCACGCTGCTGCCCGCCGTCGCCCGGGCCGACGTTCTGCAGGCGAACACGCCGGCCGTCCTCACCGCCGTCGCGCTGCTGCTGGCGCGGCGACGGGGCGTGCCGGTCGTCCTCGGCGTGCACACGCAGGTCGAGACGAGCACGCTGCAGCTGCCGATGGTCGCCGGGTTCGTGGCGCGCGGCCTGCGGGCCTGGTACCGCTGGCTCTTCTCTCGCGCCGACCTGCTCGTGGCGCCGACCGCGTTCGCCGCGGCCACCAGCCGTGACTTCACGAGCACGCCGGTCGAGGTGGTGTCGAACGGCGTCGACGTCGGCAGCTTCCCGGCGGGACCGCGCGCGGTCGGAGCGGAGCGCCTGCTCGTCTACGTCGGCCGCCTCTCCGCGGAGAAGCGGCCACGGGACCTGCTCGCGCTCATGCACGAGCTCCCCGGCCACTACCGGCTCGTGATGGCCGGCGCCGGCCCGCAGGCCGCCGAGCTGGCGCGCAGCGTGGAGGCGGAGGGGCTCTCCGGGCGCGTGCGGCTGGCCGGTTACGTCGGCGAGGCAGAGAAGCGCGAGTTGCTCGCGAGCGCCGACGCGTTCGTGATGCCGTCCCCCACGGAGCTGCAGAGCATCGCCACGTTGGAGGCCATGGCGGCGGGCTGCGCCGTCGTCGCCTTCGACCACCCCACCAGCGCCGTGCCGGGCCTGGTCCGCGAGGCGGGGGGCGGCGTGGTGGTGCCGCCGCGCGACGCCGCCTCTCAGGCCGCCGCCATCGAGGCCCTGTTGGCGGACGCCGACGAGCTCGCTGCCTGCCGCGCGCGGGCGCGCGCCTACGCGGTGGCCAACGACGTGGCGCGGAGCGCCGAGCGCCTCGAGCAGCTTTACGTCGGGCTCCTGAGCGAGGGGCGGGCGGCGTCGTGAGCTCGCCCGGCGTGGCCGGCCGCGTGATCGCGGTCACCGGGGCGGCGGGCGGGATCGGGCTGGCCACCACGCGCCGGCTGGTCGAGGCGGGCGCCGTCGTGCGCGCCTTGACTCGAACGGCGGCCGGCGCCGAGCGGCTGACGGCGGCCGGTGCCGACGTCGTCGTCGGCGACGTGGCCGATGAGCGGGTCCTGGCGGACCTGTTCGCAGGAGCGTCGTTCGGGCTGCACCTGGCCGCCTGGATGGGCGGCAAGGGCGGGGCCTCGGAGGCGCGGCGCGTCAACGTGGTCGGCGCACGCGCGGTGGTGGCGGCCGCTGCCGAGGCGAGCGTGCAGCGGCTCGTGCACGTGAGCAGCGTCGCCGTCTACGGGCCGACGCTGACGGGCGTGGTCGACGAGAGCCGCCAGCCGCGGGCCGTGGGCGATCCCTACGGCGACACCAAGCTGCAGGGCGAGGTCGCGGCGCGAGGCGCCGCCGAGGCCGCGGGGCTCGACCTCGTGACCCTCAGGCCCACGATGGTGTACGGCCCCGGGGTGTCGTCCTGGACGCTGGCGCCGCTGCGCGGCCTGGCGGCCGGCCTGCCGCTGACGCTGGGGCGCGGTGACGGTCTGCTGGACGCCGTCTACGTCGCCGACGTGGCGCGCGCCCTCCACCTCGCGCTGGTGGCGGGTGCGACCGCCCGCGGTGGGACCTTCAACGTAACCGGCGCCGCCGTCACCTGGAACGAGTTCTTCGGCGCTTACGCCGCCATGCTTGGCCGCCCGCTGCGCCGCGTGCCCGCTGGGTTGGCGCGCGCCGCCGCGCGCTTCGCGGCGCTGGTGACGGCCCCGCTGGGGGACGCGCGCGTGGTGGGCGAGATGGTGGAGGTCATGCTGAGCACGGCGACCTTCAGCGGCGCGGCGGCCGAGCGCGACCTCGGTTACCGCGCCGAGGTCGACCTCGCCAAGGGCATGTGGGCCACCGCCCGGTGGTTGCGCGAGTCCGGCCGGCTCCCCGGGCCGCGCTCGGCCCTGGTGGTCGGGGCCGGCAGCGGGCTGGGGCTGGCGGTCACGGACGAGCTGGCGCGGCGCTACGTGCCGGTGGTCGCGGCCGACCTGCGGCCGCCGCCGACCGTTCCCGCCGGCGTCACGCCGCTCGAGGTGGACGTCCTGGACCCCGCCCGGCTGGCGGCCGCGGTCGAGCGCGTGGAGGCGGCGGGCCCCGGACCCGACGCCGTCGTCGTCACCGTTGGGGCGCTCAGGCCGGGCGCGCTCGAGTCGCAACCGCTCGACGACGTGCGCCTGCAGCTCGAGCTGAACGCGGTGGGGCCCTTGAACGTCGTGCGCGCCGTGGCGCCCGGCATGCGGACGCGCCGGCGCGGCCGGGTGGTGGCCGTGAGCTCGACCAACGGCCTCCTCGTCACGCCGTTCATGGGGGCTTACTCGGCGGGCAAGTTCGCGCTGGAGGCGTTGATGGACGCGCTGCGCCTCGAGCTGCGGCCGTTCGGCGTCGAGGTCGTGCTGGTCCAGCCGGGCGCCATGCGCACCCCGTTCGCCGCGCGCGCCAAGGAGCTCCTGGCCGAGGAGGCGCGGCGGAGCGGCCAACCGTGGGACGCCTACCTGGTGCGCCTGCGCGACTCCGACCTGTGGGGAGAACGCACGGCCGCCGACCCGGCCGCCGTCGCCCGCGTCGTCGTCGGCGCCGCGACGGGCGGGCGGGCCCCGGCGCGCATCAAGGGCACGCGAGAGGTTCCCCTCCTGCGCCTCTTCTCCTGCCTGCCCGATCGCGTCAAGGACCTCGTGTTCGAGGGACCCCTCGGGCTCAGGCGCCCCCGTCCTCGCCGTCGTCGGCCGTGACGTCGTCCGGGTCCGTCCCGGCCCGGTGGCGCCTCCCGGTCCCGTTCCCGGTCCCGGGGCCGGCGGCCGCCGCGACTGCCTCGCGGGCGGGGCGGCCGGGGCGGTCGCGGCGGCGCGTCAGGAGCAGCGAGGCGCAGAGCGGCCCAAGGACGAAGGCAGCGTAGAACGTCGTCAGGCGCCACAGCACCACCGGCGCCGCCACCGACCTGAGCCGCGAACCCGTGTCGAACGCGGCGAGGCCCAGCAGGAGCTCCATCACCCCCGACGCGCCCGGCGTGGGCACGAAGAACGACAGCAGCGTGATCATGGCCAGCAGCGCCAACACCTGCAGGAGCGGGGTGTCGGCCCCGTACATCGTGAGTAAGACCCAGAACAACGCGAAGTTGCTGAGCCACGCCGTCAGGTTGACGAGGTGCAGCCAGGCCCAGTCGACGAGAGGCAGGTCGCGGAACGCGGTGGCGCTGGCGCGGTAGTCGACGGCCATGCGCCTCAGGTGCGGGCGGAACCGCCGCAGGATGCGCCACCGCGTCAGGGCGTGGAGCCAACGCACGGCCGGGGCGGGGAAGCGCGCGAGGAGGACGGACACGGCCAGGGCAGCCGCGCCGGCCACCCCGGCGGTGACGGCGAGAAGCGGACCCAGGACCACGGGGGAGGCCAGTAGCAGGTAGCCGAGGCCCAGCAGGATCAGGACGCCGAGCGCCGCGAGGTCGAGCACGAAGAGCTGCACGGCCAGCGCCAGGCCGACGCCGGACGGCACGCCCACCTCACCGAGCGCCACCACCAGGAACGGCGCGCCGCCGGTGCCGGCGGGCGTCATGGCGGTCCCGAACACCTGCGCCACGTGGGCCACGAAGGCGTGCCACCAGCCGAGGCGCTGCCCCTGCGAGCGCGCGAGCAGCACGAGCTTCGCCACCGGCGCCAACCAGAGTGCCAGCAGGCAGGCGAGCGCCAGCGCGGCCAGCGCGGGCGTGAGCTCGGTCGGGGCGTAGAGCGCCGCCGAGAAGAGCTCCTCGCGCGTCGCCAGGTACAGCCCGCCGAGCCCCAGGCCGAGGCTCAGCAGCAGCAGCCACACGAGGCGCATCAGCGACTCCCGCCGCCACCGCCACCGAGCAGCTCGCGGGAGGTCCCCTCGAACGGGAGCCCGGCGACGTCGGGTTCGGATGGCGCCTCCCCACGAGCGACCGCCCGCAGATGGGCGGCGGCCCTCTCGGCCATGCCCGCGAAGTCGAGCGCCGCCGCTCGCGCCTTGGCCCCGGCCAGGAGCCCCGGCGTGTCGCGCCAGGCGGCCACGGCCGCGCCCAGCTCAGGCAGCGCCACGGCGCCGCCCACGCCGCGCGCCGCCAGGAACCTGACCACCGCCCGCTCGTTGAGGCCGGCGTACGCCGTGGCCAGCACGGGCCTGCCGACCGCCAACGCCTCCATCGTGCTGGCCGGTCCGGCCTTGCCCACGACCACGTCGGCGGCCGCCAGGAGGGTGGGCATCTCGGTCGTGAACCCGAACGGCAGCAGGGAACGGCGCCTCGCAGCGACCTCGTCCAAGCGCGCCTTCAGCTCGGCGTTGCGACCGGCGACCGCGATGAGGGTGGCGCCGGTGTCGAGGATCCGCTCCGCCACCGCTGTCGCCTCTCCCGCCAGGCCCTCCGCGCCGAGCGTGAGCAGCGCCGTGAAGCCGGTCGGCGGCAGGCCGTGCTCGGCGCGGGCGGCCGCCTGCGTCGGGGGGTTCAGGAAGCGCTGCCCGACCGGGTAGCCGACGACCGCGACGCGCTGGGGGCCCACCCCGAGCCGCACCAGGTCCTGCTTGGCCGCGACGCTCGGCGCCAGCACCCGCTCGCTGGCCGGTTCGGCCCAGAGCGCGCTGGCGTCGAACGGCTCGGTCGCGAAGATGACGACCGGCGCCTCGAGGCCGTGCCGCTCCCGCGCGAGCGCGAAGGCGGTGGCCAGCCAACCGTGGTTGGCGACGATCAGGTCCGGCCCGAGCTCGCCCAGGCGCCGCGCGAGCTCCGCCGCGAACGGCGCCAGCAGGCCCCGTTGCGAGAGGCGCGTCACGGCCGGGAGGGCGTCGGTGACGCGCTGGCCCAACCGCACGAGGCGTGGTCGGCGCAGGAGCGCCCGCCAGCCGGCCTTGTGGCGCCTGTCGAGCGCCGCGGCCCCGAACTCCGCCATCACGTCGCTCACCCGGGTGGTGAACTCGCCGGGGTGATGGCGGTGGAGGGCCTCCGCGAGGGCGGCGGCGGTGGCGACGTGCCCGCCGCCCGCCGCGATGGTGGCGAAGAAGACGCTGAGCGGCCGAGGCATCAGTCGCGCCCGTGGTCGGCGAGCCACGCCACCGTCGCGGCGACGCCGTCCTGCCACGAGACGCTCGGTTCGTAGCCGAGCTCGTCCCGCGCTTGTGCCGTGGAGAAGTGGACGTCGTTGAGCATGAGGCCGGCGCGGTAGCGCGTGACGGGCGGCTCGAGCGACGGCAGGAGCGCCCGCCACGTGGCCTCGACCCCCGACGCCAGCGCCCGCGTCGGCCTGCCGGGCAGGCTCAGGCGTGGCCCCTGCCGCCCCATGTCGTCGGCGATCACCCCGAACACCTCGCGCCAGCTGGGCATGCCGGCATCGGCGATGACGTAGACGTTGCCGGCCGCCCTCGGTTCGTGCAGCGCGAGGTACACGCCGTGAGCGAAGTTGGGGGCGTAGGCGGTGTTCAGGACGGCGGCCCCACCGCGAACGAGCGGCAAGGTCCCCTTGGCCACGGCCCGCGCCACTCGCCCGAAGGTCGGGTCGCGTCGGCCGAACGGCCACAGGCCCGGGCGGACGACCACGGCCTCCACGTGCTTGGCGCCGAGCACCAGGTCCTCGGCCAGGATCTTCGAGTAGGCGTAGGCGTTGCGGACGTTGTCGCGCGGCTGGGTGCGGGGGTCTGCGTCGCGGAAGCCCGAGTACCTGTGGACGGCCACGCTCGAGACGAACAGGAAACGGGCGCAGCCGGCGTTCTCCGCCTCGTGCAGGAGAGTGCGGGTGGCCACGACGTTGGTGCGGTAGAACGCGTCCCACGGCCCCCAATCGGCCACGCGGGCGGCGGCGTGCACCACGGCGTCGACCCCTTGGCATGCTCCGTGGACGCTGCCGTCGTCGGTCAGGTCGGCGCGCACGACCTCGAGGCGCCCGCCTTGCGTCAGGTGGGCCAGGGCCGCGTCGGAACCCCACGGCGTCACGAGCGCCCGGACCTCGTCGCCTCGCGCCAGCAGTTCCTCGGTGACGTGACTGCCGAGGAAGCCGTGAGCACCGGTCACCAGGACCTTCACGGTCGTCGCTCGACAGGGTTGGGCGTCTTGTGCATCGCCATGACGGTAGCAGGTGGCCGGTCAGTTGAGGAGCTGACCTGCGCGCGCCAGGACGGCGAGGTCGAGGGCGTACCCGATGGTCAGGTGAAGCAGCATCGGGTAGAGCACGGAGCGCCCGCGCACGGCCAGGACGGCGAACAGGACGGAGGCCGGCGCGGCCGAGATCACCTCGGCCAGCGGCTTGCCGAGGTGCACGAGCGTGGCCATCACCACGCTCAACCAGATGGCGGCGGTGGGGGAGGCGGCGCGCGTGGCGACGTCGAGGACGAAGCCGCGGTAGAAGGCCTCGAAGGCGAGGTAGTAGAGCGCGTAGACGGGGAGCCAGGCGGCGAGGCGCCAGACGCTCCCACCGAGCCAGGCGCCGGGCCACGGGTAGACGGCGGCGAGGGAGGCATCGGTGCTGGCCAGCGCCATGACCACGGCGGCGGGCACGAGGAGCGGGAGGGTCGCGGCGAGCCCGAAGCGCCAGTCGCCCACGCGCATCCCGGCGAGCGCGATGGGCCCTATCAGGAGCCGGTAGAGGACGGCGGGCACCAGGAGGAGCAGCACCGCGGCCCAGGCCACGCTGGCGAAGGCCGTGAGCGGGCCCTGCGGGGCGAGGCGGACGAGGGTCGGCCCGGGGGTGGCCAGGTACCAGAACGCCGTCTGCAGCACCAGGGAGGCGAGGAGCAGGAACCAGTACTTGCCCCGGTCACCGCGCGGGAAGAGCCCCCCGAGGTCGGCCCCGACCAGCCTCAGGGCCCTGATGGGGCTCATAGCTCCTTCTGCACCATGCGGTAGGTCTTGTAGTGCACCCCGCCCGCGGCCTCGATGGCGCGGTTGATCGCGTGGTTGTCCTCCAGCGTCCAGCCGCACTCGCCTCCCACGATCCCGAGGCGGTGAGCGCGCCGCACGGTCTCCTCGATGAGCACGAGGTCGAAGCCGTGGTTGCGGTGCTCCGGGAGCACGCCGAGGATGACGAGGCGGGCCTGCGTCATGATCTTCTTGCGACGCAACAGCGGCAAGATCCCGGTCACGAGCCGACCGTCGAAGCGGGCCAGGACCTGGTTGAGGTCGGGCACGGCGATGCTCACGGCCACCGGCTCGCCCTTGTACTCGAGGAACAGGGCCAGCTCGGGCTCCACGATCATCTTGAGCTCGTTGGCCATGTGGTCGATCTCGGCGTCGGTGAACGGCACGTTGCCCCAGTTCTTCTCCCACGCGGCGTGGTGGATGGACTGCAGCACCTTCACCTCGTCGTGGAACCTCTTGAGGTCGGCGGGCCTCACGACGGGCCGGTAACGTTCACGCGCCCGGGCGGTGAGGCGGGCGAGGCGCTCGGGTAGCCTGCCGGTGTTCTCGAAATGGTAGGAGTAGAGGTCCTTGACCTTGCGGTAGCCCGCGGCGGTGGCGAGCTCGAGGTAACCCGGGGGGTTCTGCGGCATCATCACGTACGGCTTCTCGTCGAACGCCTCGATCTGGAAGCCGGCGCCGTCGTTCATGGTCGGGTTCGCGGGACCACGCACCGCCTTGCGGCCGAGCGCGCGGGCCTCCGTCTCGACGGCCGTGAAGAGGGCGCCCGCCACGGCGGCGTCCTCGGCCTCGAAGAAGCCGAAGAAGGCGAGGTTGTCCCCCTCGTGGGTGGCGTTGTGGAGGTCGTCGTCGATGCACGCGATGCGCCCCACCACGCGCCCGCCGCGCCGCGCCAGGTAGTAGCTGGCGCGCGCGTGCTCGAAGAACGGGTTCTTCTTAGGGTCGAGCAGCTCGAACTGCGAGACGCGCAGGGGCGCCACCCAGTTCGGGTCGGAGGCGTACTTGCGGTACGGGTAGAGGACGAACTCTCTCGTCGCCCGGCGGGAGGCTACGCGTTCCACGCTGACCATGTGCGGTCAGATTACGCCGAACCGCCGCCCGACGTCCGCGAACGCGGCAATCAGCCGGTCCAGCTGCTCGGTGGTGTGGTTGGCGTTCACGCTCGTGCGGATGATCGAACGCCCCGCCGCCACGCCGGGCGGAAGGGCCGGGGTGGTGAAGACGCCGAGTTCCCACAGGGCGCGCCAGAACGCCATGGCGAGCTCGTCCGGCCCTATCAGCACCGGGACGATCGGGGTGCGGGAGCCGAGCGTGTCGAAGCCGAGGGCCGCCATGCCGCCTTGGAGCCGCTCGACGTTGCGCCAGAGCTGCTCGCGGTGCTCCGGCTCCGACTCCATGATGTTGAGGGCCTCGAGGGCGGCCGCCATCTGCATGGCCGGGAGCGCCGCGGTGAAGATGAACGGGCGCGCGTGGTGCTTGACGTAGCTGACCACCTCGCGGTCGGCGGCCATGAAGCCGCCCACGCTGGCGAAAGACTTCGAGAAGGTACCGACCACCACGTCGATCTCGTCCTCCAGGCCGAAGTGCTCGCCCGTGCCGCGACCGTGCGCGCCCAACACGCCGCTGGCGTGGGCATCGTCGACGATCAGGCGGGCCCCGTACCGCTTCTTGAGGCGGACGATCCCCGGGAGGTCGGCGATGTGGCCGCTCATCGAGAACACGCCGTCGGTGACGATGATCCTACCGCCGGGCTTGCCGGCGTCGGCCGCGAGCATCCGCTCGAGGTCGGCCAGGTCGCCATGTTCGAACTTGCGGAGGGTGGCGTAGGAGAGGCGCGCGGCGTCGTAGAGGGACGCGTGGTTCTCGCGGTCGTAGTAGAGGATGTCGTGACGGCCAGCGAGCGCCGCTACGACCGACAGGCAGCCGAGGAAGCCGGCGCTGAACGTGAGGGCCGCCTCCTTGCGCAGGAAGCCGGCGAGGCGCGCCTCGAGCTCCTCGTGCAGGGTGAGGGTGCCGGTCAGGAAGCGCGAGCCGGTGCAGCTGGTGCCGAAGTCGTCGAGCGCGCGGCGGGCCGCCTCCTTGAGGCGCGGGTCCTGCGTCAGCCCGAGGTAGTCGTTCGAGCCAGTGATGATCATCTCGCGGCCGGCCACGCTCACGGTGCCGCCGTGCTGCGCCGCGATGGGCTTGAAGTACGGGTGCATGCCCGCGGCCGCGGCCTCGTCGGCCCGACGGAACTGGAAAGCCTTGGCGAAAGCGTCCTGCGCCTTCGCTACCGGCGCATCGACACTCTCGTTACGCGCTACCTCTGACAAGGGTCCCTCCATGGACGGCCGTGGGTGCGCCCATGGTAACACCGCGGCGGGCGCGCGCACCCGCAGTGGCGCCCACGCCAGCCTATAGCCGCCGAGGCCCCTTGGCAAGGCAGGCGGCGGCCCGGCGACCCTCGGCTGTGAACCAACCGTCACCCACCGCGGCGCCGGGCAGTTGGTAGAATCTGCGCGTGCTCAAGGCGCGACTCGTACGCCACGCCTCCGTTCCGCGGCGCGTAAGGCGCCCGAAGGGGTGACCTCCTTGCACCCGACCCTGTCTCCGGTCCGGACGCGGGCGGCGTCCGTGGCCGACGCGTCGCTCGTGCACGAACTCTACGCAGCGACCCCGGAGTACTTCGACATCATCTCGATCCCGGTACCCACCGTCGCCGAGGTGAGCACCGACCTCGCCACCGCCGGCGCCGACCCGCGCCGCTTCGTCGAGCTGGTGCTCCTCGAGCCGGAGGCCGCCGGCCCGGGTTGCGACCTCGACCCCCACACCGGCGCGGCCGTGGTCGGCTACCTCGACTACAAGCTCGACTACCCGGCCGAGGGGGACGCCACGGTGAACCTCCTGCTGGTGCGGGCCGGCCTCCAGAGCCGCGGCGTGGGAAGCGCCTGCGTCCGGGACCTCGAAGGTCGGCTTCGCGGCCGCAGCGCGCGTCTCCTGGCCAGCATCTACGGCGAGAACCCACGAGCCAGGCGGTTCTGGGAGGGCCTCGGCTACCGCTTCGCGATAGACGCCCGCCCCCTGCTCGAGTGGTTCGCGAAGAGCCTAGCGTGAGGTGGTGAGCGGCCCCGACCTGAGCGTCGTCAGCGTCTCGTTGGGCTCCGCCACCCGCGACGCCGATCAGACGGTCGAGATCATGGGACGGCGCGTTCACCTGCGGCGCGTCGGAACGGGTGGCGACCTGGCGAGGGCCGAGCGCCTCATCGGGGAACTGGACGGCACGGTGGACGCCATCGGCCTGGGCGGCATCGACCTCTACTTCGCCATCGGCGACAGGCGTTATTACGTGCGCGACGCGCTGCGACTGGCCCGGGCCGCCAAGACCACGCCGGTGGTGTGCGGCGCGGGGCTCAAGAACACCCTGGAACGCGCCGCCATCCGTGCGCTGCGCCCCGAGCTCGACTGGCCGAGCCGCAAGGTCCTGATGGTCTCGGCCGTCGACCGCTTCGGCATGGCCGAGGAGCTGGCCGCGCAGGGCGCCGACGTGTTCTACGGCGACGTCGTCTTCGCGCTCGGGCTGCCCGTCCCCGTCCGCACCCTGCCAGGGTTGGTGCGGCTTGCCAGGACGCTACTGCCGGTTGTGACGCGGGTGCCGTTCAAGTGGCTCTACCCCACGGGCAGCGCCCAGGAGCGGCCGCCCAGCGACAAGTTCGCGCGCTACTACGACTGGGCCGAGGTGCTGGCCGGCGACTGGCACTTCATCAAGCGGTACGCGCCGCCCTCGCTGGCAGGCAAGACCATCCTCACGAACACGACCACGCTGGCCGACGTCGCCTTCCTGCGCGAGCGCGGCGCGGCGGCCCTCGTCACTACCACTCCGCGCTTCGACGGGCGGAGCGTCGGCACGAACCTCCTCGAGGCCGCGTTCGTGGCCATGGACGGCGCCACCGGCGAGCTCCCCGCGGGGCGGTACCAGCAGCTCATCGACGAGGCCGGCCTGACGCCCACGCGAGTGGACCTCGGCTAGCCGCCCGGCGCCCGCTCCGCCGGGGGTCTTGGGCCCAGGTGGTAGAGTGAGCAGTCTTGAAGCCGCCGCGCAGCACGGGAGTTCGCGCCTGCCTTGCCGAGTGCGCGGTGCGGCGAGTCGAAGGAGTCTAGATGATCAGCGTGACCGACTTGAGGAACGGCACCAAGGTCGAGATGGACGGCGGCCTCTGGGAGTGCGTCGACTACCAGCATCAGAAGATCGGGCGTGGTGGCGCCAAGATGGTCGCCAAGTTCCGGAACCTCGAGACCGGCTCCATCGTCGAGCGGTCGTTCAACGCCACCGAGAAGCTGCAGGACATCTTCATCGAGTACCGGGAGATGAGCTTCCTGTACGCCGACGGGGACCACTTCACCTTCATGGACCTGGAGACCTTCGACCAGCCGGTCCTGACGCGCGATCAGATAGGGGATGGCGCCCGCTTCCTGAAGGAGAACACCCAGGTGACCGTCGACTACTACGGCGGCAAGCCGCTCAAGGTCACGCTGCCGAACGTGGTGGCGCTCGAGATCGTGCAGACGGACCCCGGCGTCCGGGGTGACACGGTGTCGGGCGGCACGAAGCCCGCGAAGCTCGAATCCGGCGCGACAGTGAACGTCCCGCTGTTCATCGATCAGGGTGAGGTCATCCGCGTCGACACCCGCTCCGGCGACTACCTGGGGCGTGCGTGATGGACGTCAAGGAGATAAGGCGCCTGCTCGAAGCCTTGGCGGCCAGCGACGTGCGCGAGTTCAGCTACGACACGGGCGATTACAAGTTGAACGTCAAGCGCGGCGCCGAGCCCGTGACGGCGGTCGCGTACGCGCCCGTCGCGCCGCCGCAGGCGGCCGCTCCCGCGCCGGCGCAAGCCGTCGTCGACCCGGCGCCCGTCGCCGCACCGGCGCCGGCGCAACCGGCGGGTCCCGCCCTCGTCGACGTGCTGGCGCCCATCGTCGGCACCTTCTACGCCGCCCCCTCCCCGGACGCGCCGCCCTTCGTGCGCGTCGGCGACCGCGTCACCGCCGGCACCGTGCTCTGCATCATCGAGGCGATGAAGCTCATGAACGAGATCGAGGCGGAGACGTCCGGCACGGTCCGGGAGGCCGCCGTGACGAACGGCGATCCCGTCGAGTACGGCCAGGTCCTCTTCCGCATCGAGCCGGCCTGAGCCCACGCGTGAGCGCGATGTTCCGCAAGATCCTGATCGCCAACCGCGGCGAGATCGCGCTGCGCGTGTTGCGCGCCGCTCGCGAGCTCGGGGTGCAGGCCGTCGTCGCCTACTCGCAGGTCGACGAGAAGTCGCTGCCCGTGCTGCTGGCAGACGAGTCCATCTGCATCGGACCGGCGCCGGCGGCCGAGAGCTACCTGAACGTGAGGAACCTGCTCGCAGCGGCCCTCGTCAGCGGGGCGGAGGCGATCCATCCCGGCTACGGTTTCCTCGCCGAGAACGCCGAGTTCGCCGCGATGTGCGAGGAGCACGGTCTCACGTTCATCGGGCCGCGCCCCGAGAACATCTCCCGCATCGGCGACAAGGCCTCGGCGCGGGCGCTGGCCGTGGAGGCCGGCGTGCCGATCACGCCTGGGAGCGAACCACTGCGCGACCTCGCGGACGCCACCCACTTCGCGGACGCCATCGGCTTCCCCCTCATCCTCAAGGCCTCGGCCGGAGGCGGCGGCCGCGGCATGCGGGTCGTGCATAGCCACGCCGACCTGGAGCGGCAGTTCCTGAACGCGGCCGAGGAGGCCCGGGTGGCGTTCGGCAACCCGGAGCTCTACATGGAGAAGTACCTGGAGGAACCGAAGCACATCGAGATCCAGGTCTTCGGTGACGGCAACGGCAAGGTGGTGCACCTGTTCGACCGCGACTGTTCCATCCAACGCCGCTACCAGAAGGTGCTGGAGGAGGGCCCCAGCTCGCTCGAGCCCGAGCTGAGGGAACGGATCGCGCAGGCGGCGGTGAAGCTGGCGAGCCACATCGGCTACCGGGGGGCGGGGACGTGCGAGTTCCTCGTTGACCGCTCGGGCGGCTTCTACTTCTCCGAGATGAACACCCGCATCCAGGTCGAGCACCCGGTCACGGAGATGATCACTCAGACCGACCTGGTGGCTGAGCAGTTGCGGGTGGCCGCGGGGCAGGGGCTGAGCTTCGAGCAGTCGAAGCTGGAGGTGCGCGGTCACGCCATCGAGGTGCGCGTGAACGCCGAGGACCCGGATCACGACTTCCGGCCCAGCGCCGGGGTGATCACGGACGTCCACTGGCCGGGCGGGCCCGGCATCCGCGTTGACTCGCACGTCTACGCGGGTTATCGCATCCCGCCGACCTACGACAGCCTCGTGGCCAAGATCATCGCCTGGGCGCCCAGCCGGCCCGAGGCGATCGCCCGCATGGAACGGGCGCTCAAGGAGACGGTGATCGAGGGCGTGAAGACGACGGTGCCGTTCCACCTCAAGGTGCTCGACAACGCCTTCTTCAGGCGAGGCGCCGTCTACACCAACTTCATCGCGCGTAGGATGAGCTCATGACCCGGGCACCCGACCTGGCCATCTCCGCCGACGTGCTCCTCAACATCGCCCAACTGGCGCTGGAGCAGGTGGGTGGGGTGAGGCCGACCGTGCCGCCGGCGCGGGTCGGTGAGATCCTCGGCGGTAGGCGCGCCAGGGGGATCGCGATCGAACGGGAAGAGGACGACGTGTGGGTCGACCTCGCCCTCGCCGTGGACTACGGCAGCGAGATCCCCAAGGTGGCCGCCGCGGTGCAGGCGGCGGTGCGGGAGGCCATCGTCTCCATGACCGGCCTGAACGTGCGCAGTGTGAACGTGGCCGTCGAGAGCGTGGAGCTGCCGGACGAGGTCGCCGAGCGTGGGTAGACGCCAGGCGCGTGAGCTGGCGTTCCGCACGTTGTTCCAGTCCGAGCGCGGCGCCGAGCCGCTCCTCGACGTCTGGCGGAGCGTGCGGGTGGAGCTGGCGGAGGAGAGCGAGGAGCCGGAGGACGCCGTCTACGGTGAGGCCCTCGACCACTCCGACCTGGCGTTCGCCGAGGAGCTGCTCACGGCCTACGAGGGCGATCGTGAGCGCCTCGACGCCGAGTTGGCCGCTGTCATCACCGGCTGGTCGTTCGGCCAGATGTCCCAGACCGACCTCAACGTCCTCCGCATCGCCGTCACGGAGATGCGGCACACCGGCGGCGCGCCGGAGGTGGCCATCGAGATGGCCGTCCGGCTGGCCAAGAAGTTCGGCGGCGACGAGTCGGGCCGGTTCGTGAACGGCGTCCTCGCCAAGCTGCACCGCCTCGGTTCGGCCGGCGCGAGCGGGGCGGCGGTGGGAGTAGGGGAGGACGATGAGCCGCGCGGCTGAGGCGGTGAGGCTCGACGGCAAGGTTGCCTCGGCCGCGGTGGTGGAGCGCCTGCGGGCAGAACTGGCGACGCTGCCGTTCGTCCCGCGGCTGCAGTTCGTCCGGGTGGGCGAGGACCCCGCCAGCGCCTCCTACGTCCGCTCCAAGGAGCGCATCGCGCAGCGGGTGGGGGTCGAGTCGAGCACGGTGGTGCTGCCGGAGGGCGTGGGCACGGCCGATGTGCGGGCGTTGGTCGAACGGTTCAACGCGGACGAGCAGGTGGACGGGATCCTCGTCCAACTCCCCCTGCCCGGCGTAGATGCGAGCGCGGTGTTGGCGGCGATAGACCCCGCCAAGGACGTCGATGGCCTCCACCCGGTGAACGTGGGTCTCTTGTGGGGCGGCGGCCCCGGCCTGGCGCCCGCCACCCCGCTCGGCGTCCTGGCCCTGCTTGACCATTACGCCGTACCGGTGGCGGGCAAGCGCGCCGTCGTGGTGGGTCGCTCCAACCTGGTGGGCAAGCCGCTCGCGGCGCTGCTCTTGCAGCGCGACGCCACCGTGACGGTGGCTCACTCGAAGACGACCGACCTGGCGGCCGTGACCCGGTCCGCCGACGTGCTGGTGGCGGCGGTCGGCCGACCCCGCCTGATCACGCCCGCGATGGTGAAGCCGGGCGCGGCGGTGCTCGACGTCGGCCTGACCCGCGAGGACGGCGCGATCGTCGGCGACGTCGATCCGGGCGTGGCCGGCGTGGCGGGTCACCTCACGCCCATGCCGGGCGGCACCGGCCCCATGACGGTCGTGATGGTCATCGCCAACACCATCGTGGCGGCGCGGCGCAGGCGCGGCGCGTGAGCGGCATACTCGGCAACCTGGCGCTGTGGTCGGCCCTCTCCGCCACCGTGGCGGCGCAGTTGCTCAAGGTCACCCTCGTACTGATCTTGGAGCGCCGGTGGGCGCCGGAACGGCTCCTCGACACGGGGGGGATGCCGTCGTCGCATACGGCGTCCGTGGCCGCCCTCGCGACGAGCGTGGGTCTCCTGTACGGGTGGGGGAGTCCGACGTTCGCCATCGCCGCCGTGTTCGGCTCCATCGTGATGTACGACGCCACCGGCATCAGGCGGGCCGCCGGCCAGCAGGCGGAGGCGATCAACGACCTCGTCAAGGAGCTCGGTCACCTCTTCGACCCGCGTTACCAGCCGCGCGCCCTGAAGACTCTGCTGGGCCACACCTACCCGCAGGTCTGGGCTGGCGCGCTGCTGGGCGTGATCACGGCGCTCGTCATCGTGCTCTGAGGCCGCCGCGCGGCTCCTCGTCGGGTCCCGAGCCCTCGTGCGCCACCGTGCGCGCGACGACGGCGCACCTGACGCCGCCGGCGCCCGCCGCGTGGAGCGCCTCGCGGGCGGCGGCGAGCGTGGCGCCGGTGGTGAGGACGTCATCCACGACCAGCACCTCCCTGCCCGCCAGGTAGCGCGCCCTGAAGGCGCCCGTCAGCTCCGCCTGGCGCGCCGCGCGCCCCTGGCCGGCGAGCTTGCTGGTGACGCGCACCCGCGTGAGGACCCCGGCGTGCGGGACGTGCAGCGAGCGGGCCACGGCGGCGGCGAGAAGCTCGGCCTGGTCGAAGCCGCGGTCGCGGCGACGGGCCGGCGTGGTGGGCACGTGCGTGACGAGGCGCGGGTGCCAGCCCACCGCCACCACCCTCGCTGCCACGAGGGCGCCCAGGAACGGCGCCAGGCGCGTGGCGCCGCGGTACTTGAGGGCGTGAACGAGGCGGCGCCACGGGCCGGCGTACGGCCCCAGCCAGACGGTGTCGGCCGCGGGACTCGCCGGCGCGTCCGATAGGGCCGCGCGGATGGCGCGAGCGCAGGCGGGGCACACGCCCTCCGGCCCTGCGCCGCGCGCCTCGCACGCGGCGCAGGGCGCCAGCCGCAGCGCCAGGCCCATCACGGCGGCGGCAGCGCGCCGGGCCGCCGACCTGGTCGGGGCCGGGTCCTGGTCGGCACCCCGCGACGGCCCGCCGCGTGAGACTCCGGCGGGGCGTGACGAGCGGACGCGCGGCCGGGTCATGCCATCACGGTAGCGCGTCCCCGGCCGGAGGCGCTCAGGGATGCCGGGTTCGCGCCTAGGCCGATTGGGCACCCGTCCGGGCGGCCTCGGCGACCCGGCCCGGCCCTCCCCACCGGCCCGAGTCAGGCGGTCCGACCGGCGAGGTCCGCCAGCAGCGCCTCCACCTGGGCGGCCGCTGGCTGGTCGGGCAGGCCGGCCAGCCAGCGGCGCACCGCGGCCAGACCTCGCGCCGCCCGCGCCTCCGCCTCGGCCTGCGCGTACGCCACCGCGCCCCACTCGTGCATCTCCCCGAGCACCTCCGCCATCTCGCGCTCCGTCTTCGCGGCGCGCGGGCGGCTCAGCGCCGCCACGACCCGCGCGCGCCGCGCGGCGGGGAGGGTGGCCAGCAGCCTGGCGAGTATCAGGGTGCGCTTGCCCTCGTACAGGTCGCCCGCGACCTCCTTGCCGTAGCCGGCGCCGGGCGCGAGGTTGAGCACGTCGTCGCGGATCTGGAACGCGACCCCCAGGTCGATGGCGGCAGCTTCCAGGTCCTCCGGCGGGGTGGCGCCGGCGCACATGGCGCCGAGCCGGAGGGGAGCCACCACGGTGTAGTAGGCGGTCTTGAGCGTCACCATGCGGACGTACTCCGCCTCGGTCACGTCGAACCTGCCGGCGCCTACCCACGCGAGGTCGAGGTGCTGGCCCGCTGCCGTGGCAAGCAGCATGCGCGTGAACTCGGCCATGGCCGCCTCCCGCGCGAGCGGCGGGCCCGGCGGCAGGCCGAGCAGGTGGCGCCACATCAACATGTGCATGGCGTCGCCAACGTTGAGGGCGACGGGCACTCCGACCTCGCGGTGAAGCGCCGGTCGCCCGCGGCGCTCCTCGGAGCCGTCCTCGATGTCGTCGTGAACGAGCACCCAGTTCTGGAAGAGCTCCAGCGCCTCCGCGAGCACCATGGCGCCGCCCGCGTCGGAGGCACCGTGCGCCCTGGCGCTCCACACCACGAGCTGGCCGCGGAGGGTCTTGCCGGGGCGGCCCGGGTAGTCGCTCAGCAGGCGTCGGAAGCGCGCCAGCTCCGCCTCGACGGCCGCATCGGGAGGCGCGCCCAGCGCGCCCGGCAGGTCGAGGCCGCCGAGGAGGTCGAGGACGCCACGGCGGATGTCTTCGGCGAGGCTCACACGGGCGAGTATACGGTGGGGTCGGGCCGCGCCGATCCGCGCCACGCCCCTCGCGGCCGGCCGCCGCGCCCGACCACGTGCGTCAGTGGAACAGGAAGGTGGTCACGACCCAGGTGGCCACGAGCATGACGATCACGAAGAGCAGGACGTAGGGGAGGCTCGAAGCGTAGGTCGCGAGGACGAGCCTCGCGACCTCCTTCCTTGACAGGCGTGGTGGGCGCTGATGGCGGTCGCGCCCGCCTCCGGTCCCGCCGCGGCCCACGCCCTACCTCAGCGGTTGATGCACGCCTTGAAGTGCCCCGGCGAGACCTCCACGAGGGGAGGCACGACCTCGGCGCACTCCTTGGTCGCGATCGGGCAGCGCGTGCGGAACACGCAGCCCGACGGGGGGTTGATGGGAGACGGGATGTCGCCCTGGAGGATGATGCGGTCGCGCTTGACCGTCGGGTCGGGGATCGGCACGGCCGAGAGCAGCGCCTCCGTGTACGGGTGGATCGGGTTGGCGTACAGCTCCTTGGCGGGAGCGATCTCCATGATGCGCCCGAGGTACATCACGATGACGTGGTCGCTGATGTACTCGACGACCCCCAGGTCGTGCGCGATGAAGAGCAGCGTGAGGCCGAGTTCGTCCTTCAGGTCCTGGAGGAGGTTGACGACCTGCGCCTGGATGGAGACGTCGAGGGCGGAGACGGGCTCGTCCGCCACGATGAACTGCGGATCGACGGCGAGGGCGCGCGCGATCCCGATGCGCTGCCGCTGCCCGCCCGAGAACTCGTGCGGGTAGCGGCGCATGTGAGACGGCGACAGCCCGACGCGCTCGAGCAACTGGGCCACCCGCTGCTCGCGGTCCTTCCCGCGCGCCAGGTTGTGGATGGTCATGGCCTCACCGATGATGTCGCCCACCGACATGCGCGGGTTGAGGCTCGCGAACGGGTCCTGGAAGATGATCTGCATGCGCTTGCGGTACTCGCGCATCTGGCCCTTGCTCAGCTTGGTGACGTCGACACCGTCGAACAGGACCTCGCCAGCGGACGGCTCGATGAGGCGGAGGATCGAGCGACCCACCGTCGTCTTGCCGGACCCCGACTCGCCCACCAGTCCGACGACCTCGCCGCGCTGGACGTTGAACGACACGTCCTCGACCGCCTTGACGTTGGCGACAACGCGCGAGAAGATGCCGCCCCGGATGGGGAAGTACTTGCGCAGGTTCTTGACCTCGAGGAGGACTTCGGAGTTGGGCGCCTGGACGGCCCCCTTCTTGTTCTCGTTGCTCATGCCGGGATCTCCGCTTTGAGGTCGAGTTCCTGCCACCTTACGCAGCGAACCATGTGGCCGCCGCCGGTGTCGTCGAGGGGCGGGATGGCCACCTTGCACTTGTCCTGCACGAAGCGGCAACGCGGGTGGAAGGCGCAGCCCTGCGGGAGGTTGAGGGGGTTGGGGACGTTGCCGGGGATGGCCTGGAGCCGCTCCTGGTGCTCCCTGCCGCGGTCAACGCGCGGGATCGAGTTGAGCAGGCCGAGGGTGTAAGGCATCTTCGGGTCGGCGAAGATGTCGTGCACGTCGGCCTCCTCGACGGCGCGCCCCGCGTACATGACTACCGCGCGGTCGGCCATCTCCGCCACCACGCCGAGGTCGTGCGTGATGAAGAGGATGGACATGCCGATCTCGTTCTGCAGCTTGCGCATCAGGTCGAGGATCTGCGCCTGGATGGTCACGTCGAGCGCCGTCGTGGGCTCGTCGGCGATGAGCAGCTTCGGCCCGCACGACAGCGCCATGGCGATCATGACGCGCTGGCGCATGCCGCCCGACATCTGGTGCGGGAAGTTCTTGACGCGCTTGCCCGGCTCGGGGATGCCGACCAGGTCGAGCATCTCGGCGGCCAGCTTCATCGCCTCGCGGTACGACTTGCCCTGGTGGAGCACGATGGCCTCGGCGATCTGGTCGCCCACCGTGTAGACCGGGTTGAGGCTGGTCATCGGCTCCTGGAAGATCATGGAGATGTCGTTGCCGCGGATGCGCCTCATCTCGCGCTCGGTCTTGGTGACGAGGTCCTTCCCCTCGAACATGATCTTCCCGCCGGCGATGCGGCCCGGCGGGGTGGGGATGAGGCGCATCATGGACAGGCTCATCACCGACTTGCCGGAGCCCGACTCACCGACGACGGCCAAGGTCTCGCCCTTGTTGAGGTGGAAGCTCACCCCATCGACGGCTTTGACCGTGCCCTCGTCGGTGTCGAAGTAGGTCTTGAGGTCGATCACCTCAAGGATCCGCTCATTGTTGGGCATCTGCGCGTACACTCCTCACTCGTTGTACGAAGCCGGGCCGTGGTCGCCCCGATCGCCAAGAAAGCATTGCCAGGCGCACGGTGCATATTGCGCTGTGCGCCTCGCAAGATATTCCTGAGACTGTGGAAATACGCTCGCGCTTCCTGCGGGTCCCCGCGCTACCTGCGCTTCTTGGGGTCGAAGGCGTCCCTCAAACCATCGCCGAGCAGGTTCCAGCATAACACTGCCAGGAGGATGGGGATGCCAGGTATCAGGAGCCACGGCACGAACTGGATGCTGATGCCGCGAGCGGTGGCGTCGCGCAGCAGCAGTCCCCAGCTGGCGGTGTCCAGCTCGCTCGGTCCGAGGCCGAGGAACGACAGGCCCGTCTCGGCGAGGATGAAGCCGGGGATTGAGAGGGTCAGGTCGACGATGGCGTAGCTGGCCGTGCTCGGCAGGAGGTGGCGGAGCAGGACGCGGGTCTCGCTGGCGCCGAGCGCCTTGGCGGCCGCGGCGTAGTCGAGCTCGCGTGCCGAGAGGATGAGGCCGCGGATGATGCGCGCCAACCCGCCCCACCCCACGAAGCCGAGGACCACCACGGTGAGGAGGAACGTCTGCGCCGAGGTCATCGTCAACCCGAACGACTTGGCCAGAGGGTTGTTGGGGTCGCGCAACAACGACGACAGCACGATGAGGAGGAAGAGCCCCGGGATGGCGGCGAACACCTCGACGAGGCGCATGATGAGGTCGTCCACGAGCCCGCCGTAGAAGCCGGCGATCCCACCCAGTATCAGGCCGAGGAAGAAAGCCACCCAGACGGCGAGGATGCCGATGGTCAGGCTGACCTGGCCGCCGTAGAGCACGCGCGAGAACACGTCCTTGCCGAGGTTGTTGCTGCCCCACAGGAAGATGCGCGCGGGGTCGTCGACGCCGAAGAGGTGCAGGTCGGACTTGAAGAGGCCCAGGACCTTGTAGGGCTGCGACGGGCGGTGGACGAAGAGCTTGATCGGGTACCTGACGTCGGTGACTTCCTCGTACACGCGCTGCCTGGTGATCGGGTCGCGCGACTCGACGACGTCGTACACGAACGGCCGGGTGAGCTTGCCGGTGTCGGGGTCGATCCAGTGCACCTGGGTGGGCGGCCTGAAGGCCGCGGCTGGGCGCGTGCGGTACTCGTTGATGCCGTAGGGCGCGAGGAATCCCGCGAATATGGCCGTCAGGTACATGACGACGAGGACCCAGCCGCCCACCAGCGCCGCCTTGTGCCGGCGGAACTGCTCCCAGACGATCCTCCCCTGGCTCTTGCTCTCGCGGGTCAGGATGGGTCCGGCGTCGCGTTCGAAGCTGGCCTCGCCCGGTTGCGTGGGCGGTTCGTCGCCGTGGAGGGCGGCGACCTCGAGTTCGGCGTCGGGCGTCTCGCGGTCGATGTTGGGATCGTCTCTATCGGTCACGGCGGGGTCTCAGTCGTAGCGGATCCGCGGGTCGACCGCGGCAAGGAGGAGGTCGGAGAAGAGGTTGCCGATCATCAGGAGGAGGGTGGTGATGACCAGTAGGCCCAGGACCACGTAGATGTCCTGCGCGCTCAGGGCCGTGAGGAACGTGGGGGTGATGCCGGGCCACGACATGACGACCTCGACGAGGCCGGCGCCGCCCACCAGGCCGGGGAGGATGCCGCCGATGCCCGCCACGAACGGGATGATGGCGGGACGCAGCGCGTGCTTGTAGGTCACCTTGGTGTGACCGACGCCCTTGGCGCGGGCGGTGCGGATGAAGTCGGAGCCCAGGTACTCGATCATCTGGGCCCGCAGCACGCGCGTGAAGCCCGCCATGCCCGAGGTGGCCACGACGAGCGACGGGATGAACATGTGCCACATGACGTCCCAGAACTGACCCCAGGGGCTGAGCGTCAGGTAGTTGCTGCTCGTCATGCCGGCGACGGGGAAGATGAGCTGGTTGAACCCGAACCAGTCCTTCGTGAGCGTGCGCAGCAGGAAGAGCCCCAGGATGGCCACCTGGGCGAGGAAGAAGTTGGGGGTGGCGAGGCCCAAGTACGACAGGGTGCTGACGGTCTGGTCGCCGACGGAGTACTGCCTGACCGCCGAGTAGACCCCCGCCGGCACCGAGACGGCCCATAACAGCACGAGCGACAGGAGCGCCAGGTACATGCTGTTGCGCATGGGGTTGGCGATGCGCTGCCACACGGGTTGGTTGGAGACGAACGACTGGCCGAGGTTGCCGACGGCCAGGTTCTTCATCCAGTTGACGTACTGGACGTAGATGGGCTTGTCGAGGCCGAACTCGGCCCGCATCCGCTGGATGGTCTCCGGCCTTACGTTGGGTTCGAGCTCCTTGGCCTTGAAGAAGTCGCCGGGCACGAGTTGGCTGATGAGGAACATCAGCATCGTCGCCCCGACGAAGGTCGGTACGAGCTGGAACACGCGCCTGACGATAAAGATGAGCACTCGTTATCCCTCTGGGCTCCACGCCGACGGGCGGGTGCCGCTCGGGCAGGGTGGGCGCCTGGTGGCGCGGTAAGAGATCCCCATGTCTTCGAAGATAGTGAAAGGGTGGGAGTGGGCGGCGTGATGCCGCCCACTCTCGTGTCCTGCCGGTTCTGAAGCCGACTCGGCCTTACTGTGCCTTGAACAGCATGGGGAGCTCCCACGCGCCGAGGAGCGGGTTGATCTGACCCTCGTTGTGGTAGCCGCGGATGTTGCCGGCCCAGCTGTAGTGCGCCATCGGGCTGACGGCGTAGAGGATGGGGATGAGGTCGGACTCGACGGCCTGGATCTCGTGGCCGACGTCGCGGGCGGCCTCGGTGTCGAGGGTCTCGCGGCCGACGTTGAAGAGCTGGCCCATGAGGGTCTCCTGCGTGGTGAGGCAGGAGCCGCTCGTGTTGTACATGTGCAGGTTCGTGCCGCAGGGGACGACGTTGACGCCGAACGGCCAGTCGCGCGAGCCGCCGGTGAGGCCGATCAGGATGGCGTCGAACGGCCGGTCGTCGCCCTCCGAGAGGAGCTGGTCGACGAGGAGGTTGAAGTCGATGGCCTGCACCTGCACGTCGACGCCGATCTCGCGGGCGCTGTCGGCGAAGATGGCCGCGATCTGCTCGCGCGCCGTGTTGCCGGCGTTGGTGGCGAGGATGAACGAGGCGGTCTTGCCGTCGGCGTTCACGAGGATGCCGTCGGCGTTCTTGTGGTCGTAGCCGATCGACGCCATCAGCGCCGTGGCGGCCTCTGGGTCGTACGGGTAGGTCTCGACGTCGTTGTTGACCCAGTACTCGTTGATCGGGTAGACGCTCGTGTACATGGGGATGGCGGAGCCGTTGTAGACGAGGTCCATGATGGCTTCGCGGTCCATGACGTGCGCCATGGCACGGCGGAAGTTGACGTTGCGGAAGAGCGCTTCCTTGGCGGGGTCGGAGGCCTTGTTCCAGTTCCAGACGATGAACTGGCTGCTGGCGACCGGGCTGACGGCCTCGAGCACGATGACGTCGATGTCGCCGTTGTTGACGGCCTGGTTGATGACGCCGATGTCGTCGAGGTTACGCGGGGAGAACGAGTCGATCTCGCCGGCGAGGTAGAGGTTGAGCGCCGCGTCGAGGTCGCCGGCCACCGTCATGCTGTAGGAGTCGAGGAAGGGGAGGGCGTTGCCGGCCTCGTCGACGTTCCACTCGCCGAAGTACGGGTTGCGCTCGAGGACGATGCGCTCGCCGGGTTGGAAGACGGAGGGAACGAAAGCGGTGGGCCACACCGTCTTCGTCACGTCGACGTCGGTGCCCCAGAGGGCCTTGACGGCCTCGGCGCCGCCCGTGCGGTAGGCCTCGCCGTAGATGGCATCGGGCACCGGGCTGACCGCGACGACCGGGAAGGCGAGGCGGTCGGGGCGCGGGAAGTGGAAGCGCAGGCCGTTGTCGCCGACGCGCTCCACCGTGATCTGGTCGTCGCCCATGAACCAGCTGTCGTAGCCGTTGGAGCCCACGTCGGGGTCGGTCTCCAGGACGTAGCGGATGTAGTAGTCCTGCGCCGTGATGGGGCTGCCGTCGGACCACTTCATGCCGTCGCGGACGACGACGTCGACCTGGGTGCCCTCCTCGTTGGCCGTGAAGGACTCGGCGCCGTAGGGGAGCCACTCGTCGGAGTCGGGGCCGCGCATGATGAGCGGCGCGCCCGCGAACAGGTAGTCGGAGAGCGCCTGCGACTCGGCCGAGGTGACCGGGTTGAAGGTGCGCGGGTCGCCGATGAGGGCGATGCGCAGCGTGCCACCGTGGACGGCCTCGCCGGGGGCGGCGTTGCTCCACGAGCTGGGCCACACGAAGGGCTCGGCGAACGCGAACGCGGCGACCGCCAGCAGGCTCAACAGGATGAACAGCTTCTTCATTTCTCCTCCACTAAGGGTGTCACCCCGCGCGTGGACCCGCGCCGCTGCCGGCCGGTGCCTTCACGCCTAGGATGACGGTGGCCTACGGTAACCTCAAACCGCTGAACCTGCAAGGCGGCCCGCCTGGATGGTGGACGGGCGGCACATGCGGTTGGTCCAGGGCCCGGGCCCGGCGGCCGGAACGCCGGGTGGGCTATTCACATTTACCCACTTGGAACGAATCTAACACCGCGCCGGGCGACCGTCAACGCGTGCTCCAGGGCGCGTACCGGCCGCCCCCTTGAGGGGCGACCGGTCTTCATCACCGGGGGATGAGGCCGAGGAGGAGGGCCATCACGGCCCACGCGATCGCCAGGTAGATGGTGGTGCGGTGCAGCCCGCCGGCGGTCCCGCCGAGCGTGGCGCCGAAATCCGCGCCGCCCCCGCCGAGCGCGTCGCCCAGACCGGACTGTTTCGGTTCCTGCATCAAGATCGCCACGGTGAGGATCACCGACACGATCAAGAAGATGATGAAAGCTATCCAGAACATCTTGCCTCCACTGGGGGCACGGTCAGCGCCCTCCGCCCGGACTGGGAACCGCGTGCCACGAACATGGTGCCGAGAGCGGGACTCGAACCCGCACGGGTCGCCCCGGTTGATTTTGAGTCAACTGCGTCTACCGTTCCGCCATCTCGGCCCGCGCGAGCTGCTCGAGCCGGTGGGCACGGCACGCGGACGGTTGAAGATACTACCAACTCCCGCGGCGCCTCGACAAGGTGCGTGGCCCCACGGCGCCGGCCCCCCAGGTGGGGGCGAGTGGACGCGTGGTAGCCTGGCGGCCGTATGCGCGCCGCGATAGTGACGTTCCCGGGCAGCAACTGCTTCGAGGATGCCTCGCACGCCCTCGGCGCCGTGCTCGGCGCCACCACCTGGCACGTCTGGCACGCGGCGGGTTCGCTGGACGGCCCCGGCGGCAGGCCGGACGTCGTCGTCATCCCGGGCGGGTTCAGCTACGGCGACTACCTGCGCTGTGGCGCGCTGGCGGCGCGGAGCCCGGTCATGGCGGCCGTGAGGAATCACGCCGCCGCCGGCCGGCCCGTGCTGGGCATCTGCAACGGCTTCCAGGTCTTGACGGAGGCCGGGTTGCTGCCCGGCCAGCTCGCCCGCAACGAGGGTCTCCGCTTCCGCTGTCAGGACGTCCACCTGCGGGTCGAGCGCACCGACCTGCCGTTCACCCGGCGCGCGCGCGCGCAGCAGGTGCTCAGGCTCCCCATCGCGCACGCCGACGGGCGCTACTACGCCGCGCCTGACGAGGTGGCGCGCCTCGAGGGGGAGGGACGGGTGGTGCTCCGCTACGTAGACGCCACGGGCCGGGCGACTCCGGAGGCGAACCCCAACGGCAGCGTGGGCGCCATCGCCGGCATCGTCAACGCCCGCGGCAACGTGCTTGGCATGATGCCTCACCCCGAACGGGCGGTGGAGGCGCTGTTGGGGGGAGAGGACGGCCGGGTGATCCTCGAGTCCGTCCTCGGCGCGTGAGCGCCGCCGCCCCCGCCGGGTGAGCCGCCGCGCTTGACCCCAGCCATGCGAAAGGAAGGCAGATGGCCGACGACCTGAGGGCCCGGGCAGCCACCTTCGGACTGACCCTGGAGGAGTACGACCTCGTGACCAGCGCACTCGGCCGGCCACCGAACCCACTCGAGGCCGCCATGTTCGGCGCCCTGTGGAGCGAACACTGCGGCTACAAGAACTCGAAGCCGCTCTTGCGGCGCCTGCCGACGACCGGCCCCCAGGTGCTGCAGGGACCGGGGGAGAACGCCGGCGTCGTAGACATCGGCGCTGGCTGGGCGGTCGCCTTCAAGATGGAGAGCCACAACCACCCCAGCGCGGTCGAGCCCGTGCAGGGCGCCGCCACCGGCGTCGGGGGCATACTCCGCGACATCTTCGCGATGGGAGCGCGCCCGTTCGCCACCCTGAACTCGCTCCGCTTCGGCGAGCTGGACGCGCCCGCCACCCGCAGGCTCCTCGCCGGCGTCGTCGAGGGCATCGCCCTCTACGGCAACGCCATCGGCGTGCCGACGGTCGGTGGTGAGGTCGAGACGAACCCGTGCTACGCGGAGAACCCGCTCGTCAACGTCATGGCCCTCGGGCTCCTCAGGCACGACGAGCTCAAGCGGGGGACGGTCGGCGCCGTCGGCAACCGGCTCCTCTACGTCGGTTCGCGCACCGGCCGGGACGGCCTCGGCGGGGCCGTCTTCGCCTCGGCCGACCTGTCCCTCGCCTCCGGCGAGGACCGGCCGGCGGTGCAGGTCGGCGACCCCTTCATGGAGAAGCTGTTGCTCGAGGCGTGCTTGGAGGCTTACGCGGCCGGCCTGGTGGCGGGCGTGCAGGACATGGGCGCCGCCGGCCTCACCAGCTCGGTCGGCGAGATGGCGCACCGGGCCGGGTTGGGCGTGGACCTCCACGTCGACCGCGTGCCCAGGCGCGAGGCGGGCATGACGCCGCTCGAGGTGATGCTGTCGGAGTCGCAGGAGCGCATGGTCCTGACGGCGCAACCGGGCAAGGAGGCCGAGCTCCTCGCCCTCCTGGCCAGGTGGGAGCTCGAGGCCGTCGAGGTTGGCGAGGTGACCGACCACGGGCGCTTCAGGGTGCTCGAGAGGGGCGAGGTCGTGGCCGACGTGCCCGTGCGGGCACTCAACGAGCCACCAGAGTACGTGCGGGAGGGCGTGGAGGAGCCGAGCGTGAGGGCGGCCCGTGAAACCGACCTGGCGGGCCTCCCCGTGCCAGCCGACCCAGCCGCCGTCCTGCTGACGCTGCTTGGGGCCCCGGCGATAGCCTCCAAGCGTCCGCTCTTCGAGCAGTTCGACCAGCAGGTCATGACCAACACGGTGATCGGCCCCGGCGCGGCCGGCGCGGCCGTCATGCGGGTGAAGGGGACCAGGCTGGGCGTCGCGGCCACCGTCGACTGCAACTCGCGCTACGTGCACCTCGACCCGGAACTGGGGGCCGCGCACGCCGTCGCCGAGGCGGCGCGCAACCTGAGCTGCGTCGGCGCCACGCCGCTCGCGGTCACCGACAACCTCAACTTCGGCAACCCCACCAACCCCGGCGTCTACTACCAGCTCGAGCGGGCGGTGGCCGGCCTGACCAGCGCCTGCCTGGCCCTCGACACCCCCGTCGTCGGCGGCAACGTGAGCCTCTACAACGAGTTCGCCACCCCCGGCGGACGCCACGCCATCCACCCGACGCCGACGATCGGCATGGTGGGCGTCCTCCCCGACGTGACGCGGCACGCCACCGCCGCCCTCAAGCGCCCGGGCGACGCGATAGTGCTGCTGGGGGCGGTCCCCGGTACCCTCGGCGCCGGCGAGTACCTCTACCGGGTTCATGGGGTCGAGGCCGGCGCGCCGCCCCCGCTCGACCTCGTGGTCGAGGCCAAGGTGCAGGCGGTGGTGCGCGGTCTCGTGCAGGACGGCCTCTGTGACACGGCCCACGACGCCGGTCACGGCGGCCTGGCCGTCGCGCTGGCCGAGCTGTGCCTCGCCGCCGGCCGGGCGGGCGACGCGGGGCCGGGCCCGGGCCTGACCGTCGACCTGGGCGACCCGCCGGGGGCGCGGACCGACGAGGTCCTGTTCGGAGAGGCGCCGGCCCGCGTGGTCCTGGCCCTCGCGCCCGCCGACGTCGAGGAAGCGCTGGCGCGCGCGGAGGCCGTCGGGGTGCCGGCGGCCGTCGTCGGCGAGGCGACCGCCCCCGTTGGCGCCGATGCCCGCTTCGTCCTGAAGGGTGGCGGCGCCACCATCGAACTCACGGTGGGGCAACTGGCGGCGCCATACCGGGGCACCTACCAGGAAGCGATACGCTGACGCCGGTGGTCCCCCTGCCCCGGGTCGAGAGTGTCGACAAGCCGCGCGAGGAGTGCGGCGTGTTCGGGGTGCG
>WBZO01000790.1_pt1 | contig 58913 bp, 50 predicted proteins | sample 5204261 | NCBI WGS metagenome assembly WBZO01 (sample SAMN12412400, study PRJNA552823) | activated sludge metagenome | isolation source: activated sludge from anammox sidestream of wastewater treatment plant... | place: USA: North Carolina | collected 2017-09
GGCTCCGAATGGCTTTGAAAAATTTGGGAGTCGGAGCGCTCAGCCGCTCCATAACGGACATTTTTGAGTTTCCATAACCATATCAATTTTAATGTGGATAAAAAGGGACATGGACTTCGTCACCCCGTGCCTCGGAAAAGTGCAAACCGTAACCCCTCTTCATCGAGAGCCAAATCAGAACATGCCCACCAACTGCATCGTATTGCCGGAGGCGAACAGGTAATAGTTGTCGCCGATCTTTTGGGAGAACTTGATGCCGACGGCATTCAGCACCGATACTTCAGCAGCCGGTTCCATGTCGTTCAGGAACTTAGCTTCGAGGTGAACCTCTTCGGCTTCTTTCAAAACATCGAGATAATCCGTGTAAGCCGTGCCGGTGATGCCGTTTTGGTCGGCATTCTTCGGTTTGTAGTTCCCGGTTTCCTGGCTCAGAGCGTAGTCGGAAATTGCTGCTACTGCATTCACCTTCCGGAAGTGGGACGCACCGCTCGGCACTGTCAGCAGATTCTGCGGATTGAACTTGGGAACAACCAGGGAAAAGTCTTTCCTGCCATCCAATTCAACCAGGTCGAACGGACTGCGAAGTACGGTGGACAGCGAAATGTTCTGGTCGAAATCCAATCCCTGCAGGCGCTGCGGAACCTGGGTGATAAGAATCGCCCGTTGGCCACGTGCTTCGGAGGCGTCTTCCAGGTTGGTGCGTTTGATAATGGCGGTGAGCGTCCCGGTGAGCCGCTTGCTGAACATGTGCTTCAAGGGACTGAACGCAGTGCGAATGGCCTTGCCAACGCTGACACAGCCAGCAAAAGGCACCGTTGGAATGAGAAAGAAAATGCTTAAATCGAAGGGAAGACGGCGAGTGCGAAGGTATTTGAGCAAAACCTTCCTGCAATCGAAGAAAGAGACTGCAACGGGAGGTGGTTTTCGTGGTGTTTAAACAAGAAAAGCCTCATAAGTCAGTGACGTACAAGGCTTTTTTATTCCTTTGAAAGCGGTCCGGACGGGACTCGAACCCGCGACCCCCTGCGTGACAGGCAGGTATTCTAACCAACTGAACTACCGGACCTCTGATTTTTTGCCAAGGCTTTTCCTTAAGCGGATGCAAATGTAGGATTACTTTTTTTTATAAGCAATAACACCTCGAAAAAATAAAAAAAATTGCCCTGATATAATGGACTGCACGGGGGTTTGCTAACTTTGTCTAACGCAAGAAATGCAGAACGACGTGCCAGCATGGCTACAAAGAGCGTGTCTGGCGCAGCGACAATTAACAGACTATGGTTTTTTTGGATTTTGAGAAACCGTTGGAAAGCCTGTTTGAGCAGTTGGAGAAAATCAAACAGGTAGGAGAAGAAGGAGATCTGGACGTTACGCCCATGATCGAAGAGCTGGACAATAAGATCAAAGCAAAACGGAAGGAGATTTACGACAACCTCACACCCTGGCAAAAAGTACAACTATCCCGCCATCCTGAGCGACCTTATACGCTGTTTTACATAGAACAAATGTGTGGAAAATTTATCGAACTCCACGGTGACCGCTGTTTTGGAGACGACAAAGCCATCGTCGGTGGCCTGGCAGAGTTAGATGGCCACACGATCATGATTATGGGGCAGCAGAAAGGCACGAATACCAAGACCCGGCAGTACAGGAATTTCGGCATGGCCAACCCCGAAGGCTATCGCAAGGCACTACGCCTGATGAAAATGGCAGAGCGCTTCGGCTTCCCGGTCGTCACGCTGATAGACACACCTGGTGCATTTCCAGGAATTGAAGCCGAAGAACGGGGCCAGGCAGAAGCCATTGCACGGAATTTATTTGAAATGGCAAAACTAGAAGTCCCTGTCGTGTGTATTGTCATAGGCGAAGGAGCTTCAGGAGGGGCAATCGGCATCGGCCTAGGAGATGAAGTTTATATGCTGGAAAACACCTGGTATTCTGTGATCTCTCCTGAGTCCTGCTCGTCTATTCTCTGGCGCAGTTGGGACTTCAAGGAGCAGGCCGCTGAGGCACTCAAACTCACCGCAGACGATATGCTCTCCTTTGGCTTGATAGATGGCATCATCAAAGAACCACTCGGTGGAGCACACACCGCACCAGAAGAAATGGCCCTCATCCTAAAGGACCACATCCTGAAGGCCCTGTCTAAACTCGAAAAAATGACTCCTGAAGAGCTGGTAGAAGCTCGCATCAGAAAATATAGTTCCATGGGCGTTTACGACGTAGCTTCTGTTGCTGTGGAGGTAGCAGAAGAAGAAGAAGAAGAATCAAAGACTTAGGAGTTTTTGCTGTTTTTGATGCTGGAAGCAAAACATGCTCAAAGCACAGGCAAGCTCCTGGGACAGGGAGGACACCGCACAGGCGGCTTCCAGGCCTGCGTGCAGCATAAGCCCTTCCTGCTTACGTCTTTAAAACTCCCCTATCATGCAGTTGATCAGACAAATTCAGGCGCGATTACACAATTATTTACTCAAAAAGGAAACTCCCTCCTACCAGATTGCCCGCTGCTCGGTGTCGCTGGAAGAAGCGAAAAGCATCGGTATTTTGTTCGAAGCCACGCAACCCGAAGCCCGGGAAGCCGTGTTGCGCTTCGCAAAAGAGTTAAAGGAACAAGGCAAGAGCGTCAAGCTGCTGGCTTTTTTTGACAATACGTTAAAAAGTGAGAATTTCACTTTTCACTATTTCAACCGAAAACAACTCGACCTTGCTCTGCGACCGGGAAGCCAGGATGTGGATCACTTTAAGGAACAACCCTTTGACCTCCTGCTGACCCTGTCCAACAAAAGTGTTTTGCCACTGGACTACATCGCCGCTCACGCCAAAGCGAGATTCCGGGTAGGGCCGTGTACAGATAAAATTTTTTGTTATGACCTCATGATCGAGTCTTCAGGCAAAAAAGACCTACCTGTTTTTCTCAAGGAGGTCATCTCTTACCTGACAAACATACGAGCTAATTATGAAGCAGCAATTGTTTAGAGGAACGGGTGTTGCACTCGTCACGCCCTTTCGCAAAGGGCAGGTGGATTTCAACGCACTGGAAAACGTCATCAATCACGTCATCTCCGGCGGAGTGGATTTCATCGTAATGCTTGGCTCTACCGGTGAAGCCAATATGCTCACCACTGCCGAGAGCAGGGAAGTCCTCCGCGGCTCCCTGGAAGTGATAAATGGCAGGGTTCCTGTTGTTGCAGGGCTTTTCGGCTCTTCCAGCACTCGGCACCTCCTGGAGAAGATAAATAACTTTGACTTGAAAGGTTTCTCTGCTATCATGGCCAGCAGCCCTTCGTATGTAAAGCCGACCCAGGAGGGAATCTTCCAGCACTACATGCAGTTGGAAGCAGTGTCGCCCCTGCCTATCATTATTTACAACGTGCCGGGTCGGACTTCCTCCAATGTCTCGGCCGAGACGACAGTACGCCTGGCCCGCGCCAGTAGCAAATTTATTGCCGTCAAAGAAGCTTCCTGTCAGTTGGATCAGGTTATGAAGATCATTAAAAATAAGCCAAAGGATTTTCTCGTCTTTTCCGGCGATGATCTCATGGCGCTTCCCATCATGGCCTGTGGTGGCGATGGTGTCATCTCAGTAATTGCCAATGCCCTGCCCAGGCAGTTTTCAGCCATGGCGCATGCCGCCCTCTCCGGCGACTTCAAAACAGCTGCCCAGTTGAACCTGGATTTGCTCGATGTGCACCCCTGGCTCTACGTGGACAGCAACCCTCCCGGCATTAAAGCGGCCCTGCACATCATGGGACTTTGTGAAAACGAAGTTCGCCTGCCCCTTATGCCAGTACGCAACAGCACTTTTGACGGCCTCAAAAAGGAGCTGGAGAAGCTGCAAATGACACCTGTGGCTGCTGGGTGATGCCGTATTCCTTTGAAAGTGCAGGTGCGGAAGAAGGAAGGAAGAATGAATTTATTTCTCCCTCTTTTCACGCAAATTAGCCTTGCCTTTGGATAAAACCTGAAAAAGACAAACCCCGATACGCAGCAGCTTCTTTTAGAGCTTGTTTTCGTTTTTTAGCCAAGTGGCCAAATCGCAAACAAGCTCTTAAATACCGGTAGCTTCTTATAATCAAAGAAAAAATAAAATGTGCTTTTTATTTTTTAAAAACCATTTCCACTGCGGGCTTCCTGGAAATGGAGGGTACCATTTTATTAATGTCCAGTTTCTTAGAAGAGTGTGAGGCTGCATCAAAAGTCAACTGGCGACGGCCTCCGCCAAATAACCTTTCAGAGAGGGATGTTTTTAAAATTTCTTTGAAATTTAAAAAGCACCCTTATTTGAAGAACCTTATTTGCTGCCATAGGTGGCGGTTTGACTTATGAGACAGGCTCATAATTCCAGATAGTTTTTTGGGAAAAAAAATTCAATTTTTTCCCCAAAAAAGCATCCTTAAGAAGTTACAAATACTGTAAAAATGATCTTACAAAAATTGATAGAAATATTGCACTGGACTTTCCGCAAGCTATTTGTTAAAAAATGCTGTAGGTAAGAAGCGATTTGAATTTAGCCCAGTGAGCTAAGAGCTTGTTAGCGTTTCAGTGCTTGAGCCGGGATGCTGTTTGAATGGAGCTTACCGGGCTAAAAATCGTCTTTTTATCTCCGGCAGCCCCGTCCAGGCAATACCTGAAAATGAGCAATTTTTTGTCAGGTTTTTACCTCAAGCTCCAAAATCCCAGCATGCTCTAAAGCAGGTGCTGCACACCAGCTTGGCGCTTGCAAGATGGTTTTTTATTGAAAAATGACGACACCGGAAAAGGCATATTACGAGCACCTGATGCGCCAGTGCATCGCCCTTGCCCACATAGCCAAAGAGCGAGGAGATAGCCCTGTAGGCTCTATTTTGGTAAAAGACGGAGAAGTTATCTCCGAAGGCATTGAAGGCGGAAGAACCCAACAAGACATAACCTACCATGCTGAAATCGAAGCCATTCGAGATGCCAGGAAGAACTTGGGGCTGGAGGATATGTCGGATTGCATTTTGTTTACGACCCACGAGCCGTGTATCATGTGTTCGTATGTCATTCGGCATCACAAGATAAAACAGGTCGTCGTCGGCATGAGAACCGGCGAGGTAGGAGGCTTCAGCTCTGCGTTGCCGGTACTGCTGGACACGACTGTGACACGGTGGGCAGAGCCACCGGTGATTATTGACGGCATTTTGGAGCAGGCGTGTATGGCATTGAGCACCGATTCCTTGCGCAAATAAATCTCTTTACTGGAATGAGTACAAAAAATCAATTGACGGTGCAGAGATGGGCCACTCTGCCGGAAGACCTGCACTGGAGGGATGCAGGGTGTTTAGAGTAGATTGGAGATAAGTTGGATTAGCTTCGCAAAGTGCAGAATGGCGCTGTCGTCAGGAGGAAAATTCCGTTTTTAAAATAAATTTTACGGAGGAAAGCATAAACGAAAACCCTGCTCCGATGTTCTACACAATCAATAAGAGCAATGTTGCCAGACAAGCTCGCTATGGCAGATTGTAAAATCGAATCGTACAGTGCTTACCCGAAGGTTTCCCGAGTAGCGGTGGTCTTAAGAGCTTGTTTGTGTTTTGGTGCTTGAGTAGAGATGCTGTTGGGATGGAGCTTACCGGGCTAAAAAGGTGTCTTTTCCGCCCGGTAAGCTCAACCCCAACAGCATCTGAAAACGAGCAATTCTTTGTCAGGTTTTTAGCTTTTTGAAGTTGCATAGCAGCGCTACGGAGCTGAAAAAAGATAAAAACAGGACGAAAAAGGGCTGTTTTTTAGCCAAGTGGCCAAATCGCAAACAAGCTCTAAAAAAGCTGAACAGGCTGTGTGCAATTGGAGCAGCCTGCCTATCCAGCGCCTTCGAACGCGGTTTCAATCTGCGGAGGAAGGACAGCGCCTGCGAGAGATGCCATCCCGGGAAGCCGTCGAACTCCCCAAAAAACCTTGAAATGCAATTCGACCTCCGTGACCGCGCATTGCAAGGAGGAAGAAGTGCAGGCAAACTTTAATTCATTCATCTAAATAAATCGAGATGGCGCATACTTCAAAAATTAAGTCTATTGGACACGTTACACACGACGTACTCAAAATCACCCTGGAGAAGCCTGAAAAAATAAGCTACCAACCAGGCCAGGCCGTTGACATATCCATTAACAAACCCGAGTGGCTGGAGGAATTGAGGCCTTTTACATTTACTTCCTTGCCCGATGAAGACCATCTGGAGTTCGTGATCAAGACCTATCCTCCTCACAACGGCGTCACGAATCAGCTTCTTTCACTCAAGGCCGGGGATGAGTTGCTTGTACACGATCCTTTTGGAGACATTATTTACAAAGGCGAGGGAATTTTTATTGCAGGTGGAGCAGGCATTACGCCGTTTATCGCCATTTTTAGATACCTTGAAAGAGAAAATAAAATAGGCAATAACAAACTAATTTTTGCCAATAAAACCAGGGCAGACATCATTCTGGAAGATAAGTTCAGAGAGTTGTTGGGCAAAAATTTCATCAATGTCCTTTCTGACGAAAAAGTCGAAGGTTATGAACATGGGTTTATCACAGCAGATATTATCAAGAAATACATGGACAGTACTACCCAGTATTTTTATATCTGTGGCCCTGATCCCATGATGGCTGCCATGGAGAAAAACCTGGCTTCTTTAGGCGTTGACGCCAGTCGGATTGTGAGAGAAGGCTTCTGAAATGGAGAGAATAGCCCCATCCATATAACAGAGGTTGTTTTGCAGACTTTTTGATAAAAGAGTTGAAAGCAATAGTCTCATGTTGCGACGGGGAAGAAAGATAGAAATAGCTGCTGGAGAATCGAAGAAAGAATAAAACGTACATTTCCTTTTTAAAAGCCATCTCTAATACGGCCTTTTTTGGAAAAGGATGGATACAATTTATTAATGCCTCGTTTCTAAAAAGGTGCGGAAGGAAGGAGAAAGAATTTCATTTTTTCTTCCTCTTCCCCGCCCTCAAGTTTTGAGGGCAGCCTTTTTTAGAGCTTGTTTGCGTTTTTGACCAAGTGACCAAATCGCAAACAAGCTCTTAGTAGCGGCCTACAGTCCGAAGGCCTTTTTTACCTGATCCACGTAGTCCAGTTTCTCCCAGGTAAACGTTTCCACTTCTTTTATGACGGTCTTTCCTGAGCCGTTGGTCAGAGCAACCCTTTTGACTTCAGGATTTCGGCCCATGTGCCCGTAGGCTGCTGTGTCGAAGTATATAGGATTGCGCAGTTTCAAGCGTTGTTCGATAGCGTAGGGGCGCATGTCGAACAGGTTCTCGATTACGGCAGCAATTTCGCTGTCTTTCATTTTTACTTTGGCGGTGCCAAACGAGTTCACGTAAATGTTAGTTGGCTTTGCGAGGCCGATAGCGTAGCTCACCTGCACCAGCACCTCGTCGCAAACACCGGCTGCTACAAGGTTTTTTGCAATGTGGCGCGTAGCGTAAGCAGCAGAGCGGTCCACCTTGGAGGGATCTTTGCCGCTGAAAGCACCTCCGCCGTGAGCGCCCTTGCCGCCGTAGGTGTCCACGATGATCTTGCGACCCGTCAGGCCCGTATCGCCATGTGGGCCGCCGATGACGAATTTGCCCGTCGGATTCACGTGAAAGGTGATGTCATTTTTGAAAAGCCGCTGCACGCGGGCGGGGTAGCGCCTTTTTACTTTGGGTATCACAATGCGCATGATATCGCTTTTGATCCGATCCTTCATGACTTCTTCGTCTGCGAATTCGTCGTGTTGCGTAGATACGACGATGCTGTCAATGCGCAGCGGTTTGTTTTTGTCAGAATATTCGATGGTCACCTGGGACTTGGCGTCGGGCCGGAGGTATTTCATCTGTCTGCCTTCCCGGCGCACTGCTGCGAGTTCCTGCAGAATTTTGTGCGACAAATCCAGCGCCAGTGGCATGTAGTTTTCAGTTTCGTTTGTAGCATAGCCGAACATCATCCCCTGGTCGCCTGCCCCTTGGTCTTCGGGCTTGGTACGCTCTACGCCTCGGTTGATGTCGGGTGATTGTTCGTGAATAGCAGAGAGTACGCCGCAGGAATGTGCCTCGAACATGTACTCGCTTTTTGTGTAGCCAATGTGGCGGATAACATTTCGGGCAATGGCCTGAACGTCGAGATAGGTCTTTGTTTTTACTTCGCCTGCCAGTACCACCTGGCCAGTGGTAACGAGCGTTTCACAGGCTACTTTCGAGTTTTCATCGAAAGCCAGGAAGTGGTCAACCAATGAATCTGAGATCTGGTCGGCTACTTTGTCGGGATGTCCTTCTGACACGCTTTCAGAAGTGAATAAATATGGCATAATTGATAATTAAATGTTGGTAATGATATTTTTCAACTGATGATGAAACTGCGCAAATCTGAATTTGCAGCTTCTTTACCCTGCGCTACAACCATGCAACCCCACAATTCTTTTGCGCTCATTTTTCAAGTTTCCCTTTTGGAGGCACTCCATCCCAAACAAACCCTCAGAGATTTTTCCGCTCAAAATGTTAAACTTCAATGGTCTGGTTAAAAGGTGTTTTAAAAAAACGCGGACAAAGATAAGAAAACAGCCAGCAGTCAAAACCAGTGAATCGGCCTTCTTTTATTTCACCTCGCAACGCAGCAATTGCTCCTGCTCTCCGCTTTTTGTAAAAATAAAACCCTCTAACAGGTCACCTGGCTTCACAGGGCCCACTCCAGAAGGAGTACCGGTGTAGATCAGGTCTCCCTGTTGAAGTTTGAAATATTTTGAAACGTAAACGATGAGCTGGTTGAAGCTGAAGATCATGTCCCGCGTGTGACCATGCTGAACGGTTTCGCCGTTCTTTTTAAGCAAAAATTCGATGTTGCCTTTCCGGCTTACTCTTTCCAGGAGGACGAACTTGCCCAGCACAGCAGAATTGTCGAATGCCTTTGCAATTTCCCAGGGATGCCCTTTTTTCTTTAGTTCTTGCTGCACATCCCGGGCTGTAAAGTCTATGCCCAGGCTAACTTCCTCGTAGTAGCTGTCAGCGAATTCAGGCTGCACGGATTTGCCGTTTTTGCAGATGTTTAGCACAACCTCTAACTCGAAGTGCAGATCGCTGCTGAAAGCAGGGTGGTAAAATGGCTTTCCGTTGACGAGCAGAGCCGAAGGAGGCTTCATAAAAACAACCGGCTTTGACGGTACCGGGTTGCTGAGCTCCTTTGCGTGTTCGATGTAGTTGCGGCCGATACAGATGATCTTCATAGTTTGGATTGCAGGATAGTTGAAGCGGAGAGGCTTCCAGGGTACTCTACCTGATATTCATCAGGCCTGTGAGCTCTTTTACTTCGCGGATCGTTTTTTGGGCTTCCAGGCGGATTTTGGCCGAGGAGTCTTTGATTTGTTCCTTGATAGCTTTTTTGTCGGCGCTCAGTTCTTCTTTTTTAGCCCTGAATCTATTGCTGAGTTCAACGAGAGCTTCGGCTACCTGCTCTTTCAGATCTACGTAGCGCAGCACCCCTGCTTCATAGTCGGCCAGTAGTGCAGCGTGAGCTTCTGCTTTGCCCGAGGCTTTAAGCAATTCAAAAAGATTGTTCACGCCGGCACTCATCTCTCCATACGGGGTACCGCTGGTGTCTGTAACGGCAGATTTGATTATCTTTCGCAGATGGGCTTCTTCGGCAAAGACGCTAATGTAGTGCTTCTCGCCTGCGCTCTTGCTCATCTTTCTCGAAGGGTCAGAGGGCGATTTGATGTTGGGAGTTTCGGTGTAGAGCGATTCCGGCAGCACGAAATAATCTTTGCCCACCTGATTGTTGAAGCGCTGAGCGATATTGCGGGACAGCTCGAGGTGCTGTTCCTGGTCTTTGCCTACCGGCACGTAGTCTGCCTTGTAAATCAGAATGTCGGCAGCCTGCAGTACCGGATAATCAAACAGTCCTACGGAAACAAAACCACCTGCCTTTTCTTCACTTTGTGCGCTCTTGTCCTTAAACTGTGTCATACGGGTTGCCTGACCAAAAGAGGTAAAGCAGTTGAAGATCCAGCACAATTCGACGTGCTCCGGCACTAAAGACTGGATGAACAGATTTTCAGGAAGAATGCCCACAGCCAGTAAATTGAAGCATAGCTCCCAGGTGTTTTCCCGGAGTTTCTTGGGGTCGTAGGGCATGGTCATAGCGTGGTAGTCCACTACCCCAAAGAAGCATTCGTACTTTTCCTGTATGTCAACCCAGTTTTTTACAGCACCGAAATAGTTACCGAAGTGCATGTTGCCGGTGGGCTGGATACATGAGAGGACTCTTTTTTTCATGAGTGGCGGAATCTTATGAACAAAGGCAGCTCAATGCCCTGGATTATCTGAGCCGTCTTGGGAGACAATTAACAGCTTGCATAAAATGGCTGCCTGCAAAGAAGGGGGGCGTTTATAATTGCCCCATAGCCAGTTTGCACAGCATTTAACTCTTTACGGCGGCAATTATGGATATTTCCACATTTACGAATTTTGGCAGATTGGCCACTTCCACTAATTCCCGGGCAGGAGCAAATTCGGGTTTGAAGTACTCGGCATACACAGCGTTGATGCGGCTGTAATCGTGCATATCTTTCACAAAAACAGAAGCCTTTAAAACATCCTTGTAGCTGGCTCCAGCAGCTTCCAAAATGCCACCGATGTTCTTCATGACCCGATGTGTTTCGTTCTCGATGCTGTCCTGCACCAGCTCACCCGTTGCCGGGTCAATGGCGATCTGCCCTGAGGCATACAGCAATCCATTGTAGGTAACAGCCTGATTATAAGGGCCAATAGCGCCCGGGGCATTGGGTGTTGATATAATTTTTTTCACAATGTTATTTATTTATTAAAAAAGTAACTACCTGGCAGCGAAGATGTATTGGGGAACATCTTTCAAGTTTTTTCTCAAAATACCCCCCAATTCAAACAGCTTCTCGGCTCAAACACCAAAACGCTAATAAGCTCCAGTATTGAAAAGCGTTTTAGTAGCTTCAAACAACATCAAAAGCTCCACATCCGGCTCAGTAGCGAATGGGAGCTTTAAAATTTGTAACTACTTAGCAGTAGGGCATTTTTGGAAAAGATTGAAATTTTTTTCCAAAAATGCCCTGAATTGCGGGAGGAGAAAGAAGAGGTGAAATTTTTTCTTCCTCCTTCTGTACCCTCCTGAGTAGGTACTAAAATTTTATAAGGTGCAAAGTGCCGGCACGGCTCCACTTAGAAGCTGTTAGGATTTGGCTACCGGAGATAAAAAGGACAGAAAAGACGACTTTTTAGCCCGGCGAGCTAAATTCAAGCAGCTTCTTATACTTCGTCTTTAGATTTAATCAATATTTTGCCCCGGTAGAGCATGTTGCCGTCGTCGTCGTAGTAGGCGTGATGGTAAATGTGCGCCTCCCCGGTCGTTTGACACTTGGCGATTTGTGGCACAGCGACCTTGTCGTGGGTGCGGCGGGCGCGGGTTCTGCGCTTCGAATGTTTATTCCTTGGATTTGGCATCGTATTATCGTTTTAAGACTTTAGAGCTTGTTTGCGATTTGGCCACTTGGCTGAAAAACGCAAACAAGCTCTTAGGCTATTCAGGTTTTTTGAAAAGCGGAAAACCTGAAAACGCCTCGTTCGCTAATTTTCTGAATTAAATCCCTTCAATGCATCCCAAAGTGAGCTTCCGGTATCTTCCTCCCGCGCTGTTTCTTTGGTCAGGTATTTCAGCATCGCCGGGTTGCAACGCTCTCCCGCATCGTCGTGAGTTCTCACCATGGGAACTGCCAGGTTGATGAACTCGTAGATGTACTTAGCAACATTCAGCTTGGGCGTTCCTCTCAGGACGTAAATGATGTCGGTGTCTTCCCATTCCTTTTCATCGAATTTTACCAGGAGAACCTGCTGATCCCTTATCGGGAGGTCGAACTCATCCAGGCAGCGGTCACAGGTGACTTTCACGGTGCCTTTGAATTCAAAAGTCAGTTCGAAAAGACTGGGACTTTTGACAAACAGAAAGTGAACCTTCACGCTAGCATCTTCGATGGGGGATTCCTGAAAACACTGGAAAAACTCCCTGCCAATACTGAAGTCGTACTCGTGGAGACCGTCACGCAATCCCGAAACCGGGATTGAGAATTGGTCTAAAGCGTTCATTTTATAAAGAACTTTTTAAAAAGGCTGGCAAAGATAGGAGTTTATTTGGATTCAAAGCAGGGTGAAATTACTTTTTTAAAAGGCAGAACGACCTTTTTTGCCCAAGCTGTTGCCGCAGAAAGCAGCATGTGGCTTTTTCACCGGCTGATTTTCACAATGACATTCCCTCGGGTCTGCCGCTCCTCAATGTACCGATGTGCTTCCACGATTTTCCGCAGGGGGAATTCCGCTTCGATTACGGGGTGCAGCAGGCCTGCTTCGCTCCATGCTTTGAGTTGACGGAGGTCTTCGCTATGTGCCTCTACCACTACCAGGCTCGACCTTTTTATTTTAAAAAGAGATAGAAAGGTCTCCCACAAATTCCACGTATTCGATGCTGTGGTTAGGTACCAGCCGGTTTTGGTCAGCAGGTGGCGAACCTTGCCGGAGCACAGCTCACCGTTCACGTCGAAAAATGCGTCATAAGTACCTTGCAGGGAGGCGATGGAGTGGCGCTGCTCGTCCAGGACCCTGTCTGCGCCCAGCGAGCGACAGAGTGTGTAGCTTTCCGCATCGGCAATGGCCGTGACGTGTGCTCCTAAAATCTTTGCAATCTGAATAGCAAAGGTGCCCGTGCTACCCGAGGCTCCATTGATGAGTACCCGTTGTCCAGGCGACACCTTGGCGTTGTCCACCAGTGCTTGTAGTGCCGTCAGCGCTCCCTGTGGAATGGCAGCAGCCTCGGCAAAGCTCAGGTTTTCTGGAGCGTAGTAAAGCTCCCGGGGCGTGACTTTCAGAAACTCCGAAAGCGTGCCGTTGCTGCTTTGGTTTACCATGCCAAAGACGCGGTCTCCCGGCAGAAAAGGACCAGCTTGCGCACCCACTTTGGAGACGATGCCCGAGAAGTTTTGCCCAAATGTAAGCGGAAAATGAAGTGAAAAATGGGCTTTGATTTTCCCCTTGCGCACCAGCACATCCTTCATGCCCGTGGAGGCGCATTTGACTTCTACGAGTAATTCCCGGCTCTCTATCTCGGGTGGGCTGATGGTCGCCCACTCGAGAACCTCGGGCGGCCCATATCTGTGTGCCTGAATCTGGTGCATGGTGTGAATGCCGGAATCAAAGCTCCGGCAGGCGGCGTAAAATTGCACATTTTACCCCTCACCCGTTCCGGATTTTCTCTTTTTAATAGCTTTGCGGCAAAATTCCGGACAACTATTCTTTTGTGAACCTTCCGCTCAAAATAGCACGGCGTTATCTTTTTGCTAAAAAGTCCACTAATGCCATCAATATCATCACCGGCATATCCGTGTCGGGCATTGCCATCGGGGCTGCAGCCTTGGTGCTGGTGCTGAGTGTTTTCAATGGCTTTGAAGACCTAATCCTGGGGCTGTTTAGCAATTTCAACCCAGACGTAAAAATCACCGTGTCCGTGGGCAAGACCTTTGTGCCCGACTCAGCGACGCTTGCACAGCTCAGAGCTTTGCCGGGCGTGGAAACTGTGTCCGAAACGCTCGAAGAAGTTGCTTTTTTCCAGTACCGGGACAGCGAGGACTTTGGTATCCTGAAAGGCGTGGACGACAACTACCGCAAAGTCACGGGGATTGACTCCACCATTTTTGAAGGCCATTACCGCTTTCGGGAAGGCGAGCGAAGCATGGCCGTGCTGGGCGGTGGTATGCGCAACAAATTGCAGGTGAACATTGACGACCCCTTTGAAATGCTCCAGGTTTTTATGGCAAAAAGAGAAAGCTCCGGTGCACTGGAACAGCAATTCAGAAGGCGGCTGGCCTACCCCGGAGGAACGTTTAAAATCCAGCAAGACTTTGACAATCAATATGTTCTGGTCTCGTTAGACTTTGCCAGGGATCTGCTCGGCAGCGAGGGGGAGGTGAGTGCTTTGGAGATCAGACTCACCCCAGGCCTCGACCAACAAAATGTGATAGACGCCATTCAAGGCGTGATGGGGCCGGGTTTCGAGGTCAAAGACCGCTACCGACAAGACGAGTCCTTCCTGAAATTGATGAATATTGAAAAATGGATGAGCTTTGCCATCCTCAGCCTGACGCTGGTGTTGGTAGCCTTCAACATGATCGGCTCCTTGTGGATGATCGTGCTGGAAAAAAAAGGCGATATCTCCATTTTGAAAAGCATGGGTGCTACCGACCGGATGGTGCGCAACATTTTTCTGGCAGAAGGCCTGTTGCTCTGCATGGGCGGGCTGATTCTCGGCTTTGTGCTGGCCATCGCCTTGTACATAATCCAGAAAACCTACGGCATCGTAGCTATTCCGGAAGGCTTTGTTGTCAACGCTTATCCCATCAGCATGCGACTCATGGATCTGCTGGCCGTCGCAGGTGTCGTCCTGGCAATTGGCCTGCTGGCTTCGGTGCCTGCTGCCAACCGGGCCAGACGGGTTCCAGCTTTGATGCGGGAAGAATGAGGGAGGATTTTTGGACTTCAAACAACATCTAAGTAGCTGCAAAAAAATACAACACATGGAAGATTGGGAATTGGACTTCGAATGGCTAAGGACGCAACACCTTGTAAAAGAGGCCCTGAAGCTGAAAGGCCTACCAGACATGAATGCCATCCTCTTCCTCATTGGCATCCAGGAATTGGGAAGGTGGAAACCTGAATTTACAAAAGAAGAAAAACAGGACCTCATGCACATCGCCGCCTGTCGGCTGATGAGCTACGACGGCTTCTATGCTTTCAAAGGCAGGGACGACGAGGGCTGGCCACATTACGAAGCGCTGAAGCCTTTCGTCCTCAAGGGCATGAACGATCAGGAGCATTATCTGAAGTTGAAAGCCGTCCGGTATTTTAGAGAATGGGAGGAAGAGCAGGAAGCAGGAGAGGAGGAGGAGCTAAATGGCGAGAAGGATGCCGGCTAAGAGCATCTCTGCTCAAGCACCAAAACGCAAACAAGCTCTAAAAGGCAGGCGAAAAAGGGTTGTTTTTAGTCAAGTGGCCAAATCCTCAGCATGCTCTAATACTTCGGATGCAGGGTAGGGGCAGCGGAAAGGTTTTTAAAAGGCTATATTCCAGTTGTTTAACTTTTAATAAAACTCGTTTTTCACCGTTTTCTAAAAAAAGTAGCTGCCTAGCAAGGATGGGGTAAATTTGAAAATTTTCTTTCCTCTCCGCTCCCTTCTAAGTAGTTACAAAAAAAGAATCCAATATGCAAAAGCTCATTTTGTCTTTTTCAACTGCGCTGATCATGGCGCTGATTGCCTGCACTGATAGCGGCTCGCAGCAGGCAGCTTCTACGGAAACTCCCGCTGCTGCCGATGGCCAGGCTTCGAAGGCACCTGCTGGCGAGGCGATGGTACTGATTGAAACGAACCTCGGCAACATCAAAGTCAAGTTGTATGATTCTACACCGCAGCACAAGGAGAACTTCCTCAAGTTGGCTCGTGAAGGCTTTTACAACGGCACCTTGTTCCATCGCGTTATTCCCGGCTTTATGATCCAAGGCGGCGATCCTGACTCCAGGAACGCCCAACCTGGCCAGCGTCTGGGTGTCGGTGGCCCCGGCTACACCATCCCGGCAGAGATTGGAGCTAAACACTTCAGGGGGGCACTCTCAGCAGCCCGCCAGGGCGACCAGGTGAATCCCGAGAAGCGCTCCTCTGGCTCTCAGTTTTACATCGTACAGAATGGCCCCGTTCCTGAGGCGCAGTTGAACCAGATCATCCAGCAAAAAGGGCTTCAGTACACGCCCGAAGAGCGAGACTATTACCTGAAAGTCGGTGGCACACCTTTCCTCGATGGTGATTATACAGTCTTCGGCCAGGTAGTGGAAGGTCTGGACGTGGTGGATAAAATAGCTGCTGTACAGCGCGACGGAGCAGACCGCCCCGTTCAGGATGTCAGGATGACAAAGGTTTCAGTAATAGAATAGCCACCCCGTCGGGTGGAGTGATAGCATTGAAACAGGCTGTTTGGCAGCCTTTCTGCGTTTGACGTGAGTGCTTTTGCACTTTGCAGAGGATTGAAAAAGTTGCCGCCAGGAGGCACCAGCAGCAGTTGCGGGATTCTGCACTATCACCCCTCTGTGATATCCGGCTTTCCGAAAGTTTCGGGACTTTCGGAAAGCCGGAGTATTGAAAGATGGATGCTCCAGGATAGAGCCAGTTCCGCTTTCATTTCCATTTTCCCTCTCTTTTATTTCTGCTGAAATGATTATCTTCGCACCACTTTTTTCGGAAGGGGTGCCAAAACCTGCATTTTTAGTGCTTCTGAAACATGCAAAAGGTCATTTTTAAAGATTTGGACAGGATATCCTATCGGGAAGCCTGGGACTATCAACAACAGTTGCTGACTGAAGCTATTGACATTAAGCGTCAAAACCGGCTGCTAAAAGAAAGAGGAGAGCCGCTGTTGCCGGTGAAGCATCACCTGCTTTTTTGCGAGCATTCACCCGTTTACACCTTGGGTAAAAGCGGCTCGCTTGATCACCTGCTGCTGGACGAGACAAGCTTAGCCGAAAAAGGCATAGAGTTCTTTAAAATCAATCGGGGTGGGGATATCACCTACCACGGACCGGGGCAAATCGTGGGGTACCCCATTTTTGACCTGGACGAGTTTTTCACAGATGTGCATCGGTATGTGCGCTATCTGGAAGAAGCCGTTATCCGTACCATTGCCGAGTATGGGCTGGAGGGCTACCGAATTCCCGAATACACCGGCGTCTGGCTGCCCGCTAGAGGGCTGGCACCCAAGCGGAAGATCTGTGCCATAGGCGTTCACCTGAGCCGTTGGGTGACTATGCACGGGTTTGCCTTCAACGTCAACACAGAGTTGGATTATTTCCGACACATTATTCCCTGCGGCATACAAGACGAAGATAAAGATGTAAGCTCCCTGGCGAAAGAGCTAGGCTTTGAAACAGACATTGCAGAAGTAAAAGAGAGATTAAAGTTTCACTTTGCCGACTTGTTCGGCTTTGAATTTGCGTAACAGCCTGGCAAAAGAGTGTCTTTGAAAAAGGCAAAGGTACTTCCTCAGGCACCGGGTAGGGCAGGAAAAAAACAGCTGTCCTTCCCGGAGCTTCCAAAGCAGTTGCGAATTTGCATAGAACTTGTTTGAGGTTTAGCGCTTAATCTGAAGTACACTCTCGTTTTGAGAGCAGCGCAACCCAACCCCAAACAGGCTCTTAAATGGGCTGAACTTCGGCCGTTGCCGAAGTCTTTTCCTGCTGCTGTGTGGCGATCAGCAAAACCGGCAGCTTAAAAAAGCTACCCATGAAAAAAGACATTCCTCAATTTAAAGTAGAAGAATTGGCCATAGCAGTTGTGCCAAGAATTGATAATGGAATACCCGATGATGAGATGTGGGACGTCTGGGTCATTAACTTGAAAGACGAGCCAATTGAAAATGTGCTCATCAACTCCCGTGGCTACGGAGAGTACCAGGGCGAGCAGATGCGCACCACCGTCCTGCGCCATTTTTTCAATGAAATTGGCCCGAAGCAGGCCTGCTTGGTCGAGCCCATCCAGACCAAACTCTTCGACCTGGCCAACGAATACTGGATCAGCTTTACCTATGACGGCTACATGTACGACAAAAAATACGTCTTTGTCCGCGGTAGCATCTCAAAAGAGCACTTCACTAAAATCCCTTTGCTGGATCAAAAGGGGGTGATGATACGGTGATTGAATTTGGAGATGGAAATGCCTCGTGGGAGTTGGCAAAAAAGGAGGGTGGCTGGCAGCGGTGATTGGTAACAGATGATTCGCTGCCAACACAAAGCTCCCAAACCTGGAGCCGGTGGTCTGGCAATCCAGCTTTTTCATTTCCAATAAAACTCAAGACTTTGAAGCCAAAAAAAGTAAGCGAATCCATGACCACCATGTCGGAAATGGTCATGCCTAACGATACAAACCCACTCCACAACCTCATGGGGGGCAACCTGATGCGCTGGATGGATGTAGCAGCGAGCATCTGTGCTGGTAAACACTGCGAGGCCCATGTCGTGACGGCTTCGGTGGATCACGTATCCTTTGACAAACCCATCCCCTTGGGCGACATCGTCACGCTGGAAGCTCGGGTGACCCGTGCTTTTAATACTTCGGTCGAGATCTTCGTTGAAGTATTCGCTGCTGACATCAAGGGTGGAAACCCCCGGAAGTGCAACCACGCCTATTTTACCTTCGTCGCAGTGGATGATGAAACCAAACGCCCCATTGCCGTCCCGCCAGTATTGCCCCTGACAAATGAAGAACAGCAGTTGTTCGAGGGAGCAGCCAGCCGCCGCGAAGTTCGCCTCGTATTCAGTGGTCGTATGAAGCCTGAGCAGGCTTCCGAAGTCCGGGCATTATTCAGCGCCCTGTAGCGATTGTTTATCAGAAACCAGGTAGTTTCCCCGGCTACATATTTTTGTATGCGAAGTACAGCAGCAGCATCAGGATGAGAACAGTGATGATCGTGTACGTAAAAAACTTTTTGGAATCACGCTGATCCATCACTTCCTGCCGTTTTTTTCTTTTTGACATAATTCCGGATTTTTAAGAAGCTGTCTGGATTTGGCTGCCGGAGAGAAAAAGAATGGATTTTTCCTCTAAAACGAAGGAAATTTTGAAGGAATAGCCAAAGCTATTGCTGAAAAATTTGCTTCCTTTTGGGCGAAAAGAACGACTTTTTAGCCCGGTGAGCTCAATTCAAACAGTTTCTAAGCGGTAGCTAATTGAAATGACCGCCAATTTAGGAGTTTACCTATTAAAGAGAAAAGATTTACAAGTCCTTTCTCCTCAACAGCACGCCTGCCCACGAGAATTGCTTTTCCACCTCGTAATTGGCTTCGAGTTCGGGCACAGCGGAAGGCTGCACGTAGTAGTAGTCGTAATAGCCGTCCTGGCGCAATTTTTTAGCGTATGCTAAAGGCTGTTCTGTAAAATCCAGTCTCCGCGTTTTTAAATAATAGGAAGAAGAAGGATGGTAAATCCAGTCAACGCCTAGCTTGATCTTCGTGCCTTTGGGAATTTTTTTGTCCAGATAGAAGATCATCTCTTTGGTTTGCGCGTCGTAGCCCCATTCGCTGGTGAATTTGAATTGTGCCACCCTGAAGAGGTGGACAACACAAAAAATTCCGATCAATGCGGGAAGCATAGCCCGCAGCAGGCGAGGTTTTTCCTCAAACTGAGCCACAAAAAACAAAAAAACCGACAACGCACACTGAGGGATGAACAGGAGCGCCGTCCGGTTTACCTGATATTGCGTGCCGAACAGGTGGTGTTGCGCAAAAGCTGCAGCGCTGGCCACTAAGGGCAGTAGGCTGGCAGCCAGGAGATATTGCTCGCGCACCCCATTGGGCTTTTTAAAAAAGCGCCTGATGGAGTAGGCCAGCCCCCACAGCAACAGCAGCACCAGCAGACCACCGAAAAATTCCACGTTGTGCGAACGGAAATAAATTTGGCCATAAAAACTGGTGCGAACGAGCGAGTACACTGTATCCCAAAATGTTTCTGCGCCGTACTCGAACTCGCCCCGCTCTATCAGGAAACAAATGGGGCGGTAGATGAGCCAGGCCAGCACACCCGTGATTGGCAGGCTGGCAGCCACCACTTGCACTAAAGCCCCGCGTTTTTGCTGTGTCAAAAAGCGAAAAAGCACCAGCGCTCCCAGCACCACCAGCAGGGAGGCGTAATAATTGAGCAGGGTGAAATTGCTGAGTACAGCCAGTGCAGCTCCACCGAAGGTGCCTGCTAAAGCTCCGATACGGCCTGTTTGTACGTAGCGCCCCAGATAATAAAGACTCAGCATCAGCATGGCCATAGCCAGCCCGTAGCCCCTGGCTAAGGAGAAAAATTCGAGCAGATAGGCATTGGTGTTCAGCAGGATGAAGCCAAACAGTGCCAGCCAGTAACGGCTGGCCCACGAGCGCACGAGCATCCCCGAAAAAACCAGATAGACCACATGCCCCAACAACGCAGGGAGCCGGATAGCCAGTTCCGAATTGCCAAACAGGTGGATGGCCGGCTTCATCAGCAGCACGTAGAGCCAGTGCAGGTTGGCTGTGTTCCAGCAGTCCAGCGAGTAGTAGCATTGGAAAATGGGGAAATCTGTCCAGGCTTCCCAGGAGCCACACTCGTCGTGCGTCAGCGAAAGCCGGTCAGCCCGCAGCGTGGAGTAAAACAGCAGCGCAGCTCCCATCAGCCACAGCGGCAGGGTACTTTTTAGGAAAGAGGAGGAAGAAGGCAACATCAATCGGGCAAGCATGGTGGGCAGGGTTTTGCTGGAATAAAAAAGCCCAGGAGAGCCTTTGCAGCCCCTGCACTTTTTGATGGCCTATGTAACACTCTCAGAGAGGAACTTCCTCTGTGCGCTACAACCGGGCAATGACGGTTTTATTGCCTTTTACTTTCTGTCCCATCGCCACTTCAATTTTGGCATCGAGGGGTAGGAATAAATCTACTCGTGATCCAAATTTGATAAAGCCGATCTCGGCTCCCTGTGTAACGACGTCGCCTTCCTGCACGTAGTTTACAATCCGCTTTGCCATAGCACCGGCAATCTGCCGCAGCAGGACTTCTTCTTCGCCGTTGTCAATCACCAGTGTCGTGCGTTCATTTTCACTTGACGACTTCGGATGCCAGGCCACGAGGTATTTGCCCGGGTGGTAGCGGAAGTAGTTGACCGTGCCACTGACGGGATTGCGATTCACATGGACGTTGGTGGGCGACATGAAAATGGAAACCTGCAGGCGGTTGTCGAAGAAATATTCTTGTTCGTAGGTCTTCTCAATCACCACAATTTTGCCGTCGGCAGGGGCATAGACGATGTTGTCGTCGGCAATCAGTATCTCTCGGTTTGGATTGCGGAAAAACTGAAGGATCAGCAGAAACAGAATCAGCGAGGTAATACCTGCAATACCCAGTGCTTGTGGGGCAAACAAGAAAACCAGCGTGTTAACCAGTACAAGAACGAGCGCCAGAGAGATTAAAAACCGGTGACCTTCCTTGTGAATTCTCATGTCTTTTTAATGCGTGAATGAACGAATGCCAAATTGTCAAGAGGGTTTCGTTCGTGTTTTAAATTAGAGTTTGTTTGCGATGGGGTCTTTTGGTCAAAAACGGCCCACCCCCGTCCTGTTTTCACCTTTTTTCAAATCCGTAGCGCTGCTGTGCCACTTCAAAAAGCTAAAAACCTGACGAGAAATTGCTCGTTTTCAGATGCTGTTTGGATGGGACTGTTCGAGAGAAAAAGGCAACTTTTCAGCCTGGTAAGCTCCATTCAAACAGCATCTCGGCGCAAGTACCCAAATGCAAACAAGCTCTTAAGGATTTTAGATCGGTGCAAAAGTAATACACTTTGTCCATTTAAAGAACCTCTCTTTTTCAGTGATGTTTGTTCCAATCGGGGTATATTTTTAATGTACTTCCTTCCAGGACGTAGAGGTTTTCTCTGCCCAGGCGTAGCCTACTGTCTTCCTTCAGCCCTTGCGGCGTGGCCAGCGGTTGATCCAACAGGGCCGTTAGGTGAAAGGATCGCAGCTCTCCATCCTTGAAATAGACAATCCTGTTGTCTATGATCTGGAATTCACGCAGACCCTTGATATCAATAGTTTTCAGATACCGGCCAAAGGCATCGAACACGAGGATGCCCGTTTGGGGAGCATTTAAAAAAACATGTTGTTGTCTTTCTGTCAGGAAATTGGGCTGGATGGCCTTGCCAGGCACCAGACTAAGGTCGCCACTCTCCGCTTTCACTGCTCCGGATGGGGTGATCTTTTTCAAACGAAAATTTGCCTCGTCGTACACCCACACGGAGCCGTCGCCTGCCATGCCAACGGCGTGTACCTGAAACAAGCCGAGCTGGAAGAGGTTGTACCTGGCAATTGGACTTAGCGTGTGGTCGAGCAGCAGCACGGTTTGGTATTCAGGAAAAAATAACAGCAGATTGAACGGATCTGTGGCGTCGAGAAATGCAGCCTGCCCCAGTGTTTTGTTGGGATAGCGAAACAGCACCTGCCCTTTTGAATTTAGCTTGACCACCTCGCTCTGCGGGGTGATGACGTAGATATTTTGCAGATTGTCGGTCGTGAAATTTTGTATCGGCAAGCTGGTCAAAGCAAAAGGTTGGCTGTGAAGGGCAGGGATGTAGCAGGTAAACAGGCTGGCAATAGCGATGAAGCAGTACAGAGCAGCCGCTCTCTGGTCATTTATTATTGCTGATAACCTTCCCCTGTTCATTTTCAAAAAATTTGAGTTCGAACTGCGTTTCGTCCAAGACGCCATAAGAATTAAACCACATCCAGTCTCCCAAGCCGATATAACGGCTCCTACCGTTTTTAAGTGTGAAATCTATGGGCAGATGGCGGTGACCAAAGATAAAAAAATCTATCGGCGACACGTCGAGGTATTCGTTGCAAAAGCCGATGAGCCGCTCTTTTTCTTCGCCGAGAAACCTCGGTGGGGAAAACTTGATTTGCTGGCTGTTCCCCGAAAACTTCTCCATGAGCCAGATTCCCGTATTAGGATGTATTCGCTCAAACAGCCACTGGCAGGCAGGATTGGAGAAAACAGCCTTAATGAACTTGTACCCCCGATCCCCTGGCCCCAGCCCGTCACCATGCCCTATAAAAAAGCGAAGGCCGTTGAATTCCCGCACGACAGGCTCCCGAAAGACCGGGATGCCGAACTCGTCCTCTAAGTAGCCGAACATCCACATGTCGTGGTTGCCGGTGAAATAAAAAATGGGCAGCCCGCCATCGCGCAACTCGACCAGCTTTCCCAACAACCGGATATAGCCTTTGGGCACTACCCGTCGGTATTCAAACCAGTAATCAAATATGTCGCCCATGAGGTACAGCGCCTGTGCATCTGCTGCGATATAGTCCAGCCAGCGAACAATTCGCCGTTCTCGCTCCCGGCTTGGCCAGCGCCCCTCTGCACCCAGGTGAAAATCAGAAGCAAAGTAGATTTTGCGCAAATTGTAGCGTTTTAAAGTCGTTTCTGAGGATAGGGAGACAGCAGCTGCCCTCCTTAGAGCTTGTTTGCGATTTGGTCACTTGGCTAAAAACGCAAACAAGCTCTAAGGGCTTTCAGAAAGAGCCTACCGAGCAAGCAGCCCTCTATTTTTCTTCAGCGCTGGAATCCTTCAATCCTGTTTATTTTTGGCCAAAAATAGCCTGCCAATGGATTATCCAAAAATTCTGGAAGAAATAACTGCAGAAACAAAATCTTTGTTTGGAAAAGGAAAGGTTGCCACCTACATCCCTGAATTGGGCAAAGTTGCTCCCGAGCAATTTGGCCTTTTTTTGCAGCTCAACGACGGCACCAGCTACGAAACAGGCGATAGCCGAGTGAAATTTTCTATACAGAGTATTTCCAAAATCTTTACCCTGGCAATGGCCTTTGGATTGGTGGGAGAAGAACTTTGGAAGCGGGTGGACATAGAGCCTTCGGGCTCCTCGTTCAATTCGCTAGTACAGTTGGAATACGAGCGGGGCATCCCCCGCAATCCGTTCATCAATGCTGGCGCATTGATTGTAACAGATGTGCTGGTTTCCCATTTTGAGCGGCCTAAAGAAGAAATCCTGCGATTTGTGCGCGCACTGACAGGCAACGACGACGTTTACTTCAACCACGCAGTCGCCCGCTCTGAGCGGGAAACGGGCTACCGCAATTTTGCGCTGGCTTATTTTTTAAAATCTTTTGGAAACCTCAAAAACGACGTAGAACGGGTACTTGACGTCTATTTTTTTCATTGCTCCATTGAGCTGGCCTGCTGCGAGCTGGCCAGAGGCATGCAGGTTTTTTCCAACCACGGCCTCAATCCCTTCAACGGCGAGCGCTACCTGACGGCCAGCCAGGCCAAGCGCCTCATCGCGCTTATGCAGACCTGTGGGTTCTACGATGAGGCGGGGGAATTTACCTATGCCGTTGGGCTGCCGGGCAAGAGTGGGGTAGGTGGTGGCATTGCTGCGTTGCTACCCGGACAATACAGCATCGCTGTGTGGAGTCCCGAATTGAATGGGAAGGGAAATTCCGTTTTGGGAATGAAAGCCCTGGAGTTGTTTACGACAAAAACAGGTAGGTCCGTTTTCTAAAACTGCCCGCTTTTCTTGTAGTCCGGCGGCGGCTCCTGTCCCCAGCCGCTACAGACCTGGACAACGGGGGTCCGAAAAACCTCCCAATTAGGCCGCCTTTTTTAAGTGCTTGAAATTGCTCGCTTCCGCTCGCCGGGCAGGGAGTGTTTTTTAAAATGAATGCACTCTTTCATGCTTCTACCATTTTCAGCGTCCGGCGGTCAAATGGATTCAGAGCGGTTCCTTCTACCTTTGCTTCTGCTTCGATGCGGAATTCTGAGTCCACGTTGCGGAGTTTTTTCGCCAGCTTGGCCATGCTGCCCGTGAGGATATTTTTGCTGCCAAACTCATCCATCCTGGATTTGGCTAGCTCGAAGGGTAGCGTGAAGTCCACTTCCAGCACCTCTTCGGCAGGCACTTCAAAGCGCTGGTCCAGGGCTGCTTCGCCGATTAAGTATTCGTCCACAAGCCGTTCTTTGCCCCGGCCCCGGCTGTATTTTTCGATCATCACCAGCCGGATGGAGCTTACTGCCTGGGTGTGTTTTGAATAAAAGCGGATCTTGCCGCTTACGGCACCAACCGCCTCAAAGGCCAGTTCGGGTAAAACCAGTTCTAATTTTACCCCTTCGATGCCAAGCCATTTTTTTACTTTTCCAAACATGGGGAAAGAGGTAGATAATGATGTTTTTCGCCGTGGGGGAAGTGATGTCGGCCGGCTTTCTCTGAAAGCTGAGACATCGCAGCTCCCTCGGGCTGAAGGTACTGCAACTGCCAGCAGCTCACTGGCCGCCTGCTTACCCTTCAAGGCAGCTGCTTCTGCCTCGGGCGTCAGATTGCAAGCGGGCTTTAGGCATTTCCGCCTGGAAGTTTCGTTGTCGGCCCCAACCCGCAGGCAACTTTCAAACAAGCTCACACGAACTTCATGTGCCAGCTATCCTTCAATGGTTTGAGCCATTCGCTGTCCAACTCGCCTTTGGTCTTGATAAGATTGTCAAAAACGAGGGTGTCGCCGGTAATTTTACCCTCCCGATACAGGCGAGAAAAGGTCTCGCTGTCGGCGGTGTGGATAGCATCTCCTTCCAGCCAGGCGAAGGTCATGCGGTCGAAGAGATCCACGTCGTAAGCCTCGCCGATTTTTCTCAAAAAGCGGGTGCTTACGTCAAGCGAACAGCCTCCTGCACCTACCTGGTTTTCGTCCACCATGAACACCACAAAGCGATTGTGTAAAACGTCGCTGGTTGCACGCAACGGGATCTTGTGGCTGACCCAGCTTTGCACAAAGCGGTTTAACTCAGATTTTAGTTGTGGCAAATCCTCATTGCGGAAGGGCTTGTCTGACTGGTAGATCCAGATGCGGGAGCTTGCAGGAAGAGTTTGTATATCCGTCATATCTTGGTATAAAGTTTTTAAACGTGTGAGTTGCAAAATTACAAAACCTGCTTCCAAGTGGATAGCTCTGGCCTGAGGGGTTGCCATTTTTTGGGCAAAATGAAGGATAGCAGCTGCGGAACTGCTGAAAATTCCAACATCCACTGCTTCCCCGGCCTGCAAAAACCAACCGCTGACCAGGAGAACCTCAGCCTGCTGAAAAAAGCCAAAAGCTCCTGGCCCTTCTACTCCCAGAGGATAGATTCTCCATGCTCTTATGCAAACAACAACCGGTACAGTTCTTCGATTTTCCCGATCGTCCTGATCCCGATTTTGTACCTTTTGTGGTTGAGACCCCTGGTGTTGTATTTAGAAATAAATATGTGTTTAAACCCTAATCGGTCGGCTTCTTGTATGCGTTGTTCAATGCGATTGACAGCACGTATCTCGCCGCTGAGGCCCACCTCTCCGGCAAAGCAGGTGTCTTTCGGCACGGACACATCCTGGAGCGAGGAGATCAGGGCGCTCACGATGGCCAGGTCAATGCCGGGGTCGTCCACCCGGATTCCGCCAGCGATGTTGAGGAATACGTCGTTTTGAGAAAATGGAAATCCACCCCGTTTTTCCAGCACAGCCAGCAGCATGCTCAGCCGGCGCAGGTCGAAGCCTGTGGCCGTGCGCTGTGGCGTGCCAAAAACAGCCGTGCTCACCAGTGCCTGGGTTTCGATGAGCATGGGCCGCATGCCTTCCATCGTGGCGGCGACGGTGCTGCCACTCAACTCTTCGTCAGTTTGAGAAAGCAGCAACTCTGAGGGATTGGACACCTCGCGCAGGCCGCTGGCCAGCATTTCGTAAATGCCTATTTCATCTGTTGAGCCAAAGCGGTTTTTCAGGGTTCTCAAAATGCGGTAAGTGTGGTTGTGGTCGCCTTCGAACTGGAGCACGGCATCTACGATGTGTTCCAGCAGTTTTGGTCCGGCAAGGGAGCCGTCTTTGGTGATGTGGCCGATGAGAAACACAGGGATGTTGGTTTCCTTGGCAAAGCGCTGCAATTCTGCGGCACACTCTCGCACCTGCGAAATGCTGCCCGGTGTGCTGTCAATATGCGGTGAGGACAGCGTCTGGATGGAGTCAATGATCAGTAAGTCAGGAGCCAGGCTTTGCGCGTGTGTCAGGATTTTGGAAGTGTTCGTCTCCGTGAGCAGGTAGCAATCAGATTGGAGGCTCCCGAGCCGATCGGCCCGCATTTTAATCTGCTCCTCGCTTTCTTCCCCGCTCACGTAGAGGATTTTGGCTTTGACCTGCAGAGCCAGTTGCAGCAGGAGCGTGGATTTGCCGATGCCGGGCTGGCCGCCGAGCAGCACAAGCGACCCGCTGACGATACCCCCGCCTAGCACCCGGTTCAGCTCCCCGTCCGGCGTGGCAAGACGGTGTGTCGTGCCTGTCTGAATTTCGGGAAGCAGAACTGGTTGCGGTTCCCTGTCTCCCCGGGGGCCTTTCCAAAGGCGACTGCGCTCTTCGGGGGCCGTTTCCCGCAGGATTACCTCCTCTTCAATGGTGTTCCAGTCGCCACAAGAGGGGCAGCGGCCCATCCATTTTGAAGAAGTGGCCCCACAGTTGGAGCAAATGAAGATTTTTTTAACTTTTGACAAAGGGAATTATTTTTTTCTAAAAATTTAGCAAAACTGCCCTGCCTCTTCCGGGAAGGCGAAGAAACAAAAATTCTTCTCTGCCTTGTGCGTGCCTGTTTAAGAGCTTGTTTGCATTTTGGTGCTTGAGCAGAGATGCTGTTGGGATTGAGCTTGCCGGGCTAAAAAGGTGTCTTTTCCGCCCAGAGCCAAGCGAATTTTTCAACAATAGCAAACAAGCTCTAAAGTAGGGGGGCAACTTTTGGTTGAAAAAGCGAAGCACTGCTTCATTTGTAATGGATTCGCTTATCCTTATGCAAAATTAAACGAGCTTTGGGTTAAGCTGGGCAAAAACATTAATTAATTTGCTGATTTTGGCATGCCTTTTTAGAGCTTGTTAGGGAGTAGTCACCTGGCTAAAAACGACTCTTCCCTGCTATGTTTTCATCTTTTTTCAATTCCGTGGCGCTGCTACGTAATTTCAAGAAGATAAAAACCCGACGAGAAGGACGGCTTTTTAGTCAGTTGAGCTAAATTCAAACAGCTTCCGAGAAATGAGAGAGAAGATCATTTTGAAAAAAACTTCTTTTAAAAAACGTGACTTAACCAGATATTGACAGTCAGAAGACTGTGCTTTAAAATTAAGATTAATTTTAAATAAGGATAAACCACTTTGTATCTTGTTTGTTAAAGCATAGACAAATTACAAGAAGAGGTCGAATTCCTCTGGAAGATATAATATGTAGATTGTTTTCATTTGGTTTTTTGGGGTTATACAGGGTGCGGCTTTATGTTGTCACCCTGTTTTTTTTATTGGGATTCCAATCCTTTTAAGATTTCTTCCGGCGTTTTCCCCAGGTTGTCCAACAGGAATTTTGCATCTTTCGCAAAGCTGTCGCCGGGGTATTTTTCCAAAAAGAGCTGATAGGCCATTCTGGCGGAATCCAGATTTTGCAGGTTGTTTTCGTAAGTGAACCCTTTCATAAACAGTGCCTTAGCCGACTTGGGCGAACCTGGGTAGCGCGCAGTGATGCGGTCGTAGATGTGTATTGCTTCATCAAACTGTTGCAACAGCCCGGCGACTTCGCCAGCTTTGATCAGAAATTCCAAGGAAAGTGAATCGTCGGGGTAGGTTTCGGAATATCGGAGCAGTGCGGATTTGAGCTGGTGGAGGTGTTCAGAGGAAGGCCGGCTTTCTTTTCCGATCTCTTGCTGTAGGTTACTAATCTCGGTGGTGAGCCTTGTCCGTTCGTTGCCGGATTGGCAAGCGGCCAGTGAGTACAAAAAGAGGGCGAAGATCAGATACTTTTTCATCATCATCGTTTTTTTTCAGCGAATGTAATTTATTTGCGGCTTGACAACTCTAAAACCTCCGCACTGTTGATTATCCTAAATTTGAGCTATGCTGATCCAGATTCATCCCGAGAATCCCGAAGACCGAAAAATCCAGCGTATTGTTGAGTTGCTGACACAAGGGGGAATTATTGCCTACCCCACAGACACAGTTTATGGCCTGGGCTGCGATATTTTTAACCACAGCGCCGTGGAGAAAGTGTGCAGGCTGCGGGGGCTTGACCCCCAGCGGGCGATGTTGTCTTTCATCTGCAAAGACATAAGTCAGATTGCTGAATATGCCTGGCAAATGGACAACGACGTCTTTCGACTGTTGAAAAAAAACCTGCCGGGACCTTTTACTTTCATCCTCCGGTCGGGAGGAGCTGTTCCGAAATTATTCAAAAACCGGAAGCAAACCGTCGGCGTGAGAATACCCGACAACAAAATCGCCCTGGGCATCGTGGAAGCTCTGGGACACCCCATTCTCAGCACTTCCCTGCAGATTGAAGACAGCGATGCCGATTTTGACGAATATTATACCGACCCTTTGGATATTGAAGACGCCTACGGCAATCGCATTGACGCTGTCATTGATGGTGGCCTGGGTGGCAATGAGCCGAGTACGCTGGTAGATTGCACCAAGGCAGAATTTGAATTGATTCGTCAAGGGAAAGGCAGTTTGGCATGGTACTGAAAATTCCGGCTGAAAAAACTGTAACACATGCACAAAAGGTTGTTCGGGCTAATCGGCTATCCCTTGTCCCATTCATTTTCAAAAAAGTATTTTACTGAAAAATTCCGGAAGGAGGGCCTGACCGATTGTGAGTACGAACTATTCCCCCTGCCAGCGCTCGATGGATTCCCGTCTCTGCTGGCAACTCAGCCTTTCCTGGAAGGCCTCAGCGTCACCATCCCCTGGAAGAAAAGCATCATTCCCTACCTGGACGAGCTAAGCCCTGTGGCAGTGGCAACCGGCGCTGTCAACCTCATTCGGATTTCGGGGAAAAAATGTAAAGGGGACAACACCGATGTGCATGGTTTTGAAAAATCGCTGGCCAGATTTCTGCCCGACCCGCTTCCTGGAAACCTGGAGGCCCTCGTCCTAGGCACGGGAGGTGCCTCACAAGCCGTTGTTCAGGTGCTGAAGAAACTCTCAATTCCCTTCAGGCTGGTCTCAAGGCAGAGCAGCGACAATTACCTGAGCTACCCCGAAGTGACACCTGCGCTACTCGCAGCATGCCGCCTTGTCATCAACACCACGCCGCTGGGCATGTACCCCGCAGTGGAAGGCTACCCCGAATTGCCGTATAGCGCAGCGGGCGAAAAACATTTTTTTTTCGACCTTGTTTACAACCCTGCCCATACGTTATTTTTAAAAAAAGCAAAAGCCAGGGGAGCCAAAATCTGCAATGGGTTGGAGATGCTTCATTTTCAGGCAGAAAGAGCCTGGGAAATATGGAATGAGGACTTGTGAGCGCTACTTTTACCCTTGCCGTTGGCTGCCTGGCCGGATTGGGTATAAGCAGTACTTTTTGGAGGTTGGGCCACCTGGTGCAAAACGGCTCTTTCTCATTTTTAACACAGGTACCGAATCCCGGAAAAGCACTTAGAGTCCCTTAAAAAAATTCACTCATGGCTTCTAAAACTATCGCTATTGGCTGCGATCACGCAGGCTTCCCCTACAAAGACAGCATCATTCGCCTCTTGAAAAAAAACGGCTACGAGGTGCGGGATTTTGGCACCTTTTCCACCGAATCGGTGGACTACCCTGACTTTGTCCACCCTGCCGCAGAATTCGTGGAGAACGGCTCGGCTGAGTTGGGCATCATCCTGTGCGGCTCCGGCAACGGCGTCGCTATGACTGCCAACAAACACCAAGGCATCCGGGCTGCAGTTTGCTGGAAAAGGGAGCTTGCCGAGTTGGCCCGCCGCCACAACAACGCTAATATGATTGCCCTGCCCGCTCGCTTTGTCAGCCGTCGGCTGGCGCTGGATATGGTCAAAATATTTTTAGAAACACCGTTTGACGGCGGCAGACACCTGAACCGGGTGAGAAAAATCCCCTGCCAGTGATAGTAAGCACCGGAACCTGAAGAACCCTGATTCCTTTTGCGATTGAAAAACTGGACAGTGGACACCTTGGCTGAAAGGAGAAGGCTCTCGCGGTATTCGGGAAGCAGCCTGGGAGCAGGTTTGTGCAACGAAATGTAAGAGCATGTTTGCGTTTTGGTGCTTGAGCAGCGATGCTGTTGGGATGGAGCAAAGGAACGTGTCGGAAATAACTTACGCATTTGGGCGGCGTCTTTTGGGCGCTGGCTGTGTTAGTGAAATAGTTACGTAGCTAAGGCTATGCGCCTATTTCACTGCCTTGCCAGCCCCCAAAATACACTCGCCGAAATACCCAACTTATTTCCGGCACGTTCCTCACCGGGCTAAAAAGGTGTCTTTTCCGCCCAGAGCCAAGCAAATTTTTTGTCAATTTTTCTCCTTTTTTCTGTTGCGTAGCAGCGCTACGGGACTGAAAAAAGGGGGAAAAGTGGCGTAAAAGGGCCCTTTTTAGCCAAGTGACCAAATCGCAAACAAGCTCTAAGCAGGAAGCTCCTTTTGCCCCAAAGGGCACTCTCTCTCAGTGGGTACTCTGCAAATCAGGGCAGGTAGCCCGAAACTGGCATCTTCTGCCGGTGGAGGAAGGCGGTTACCGGTCTCCTTTTATTTAAACTTCCACCAATCTTTGAGATTTGCCATTGTGCTGTTGATCCTCAGCTCATACGATTCCCATTCCATGCGGAAAGAAGTCGTGTCTTTGGCGGGGTGTGGATTCTCCTGCCCGTTGATGCCTGCCAGAAAACAGCGCACGCAAGCCGGTAGCGCCTCGACGTTGTAGCCGCCTTCTAAGGTGGCAAAAATGCGGTTAGAACGCTCCCGCAGCATTTGGCCTGTTTTAAAAAAGCTGTTCTCCGTCACCCGCAGTTCAAGCAGCAGGTCGTACTGGTAAGCATCGAAACCCGCCGACACTGCGACTACATCGGGATTGTATTGCTCCATCACCTGCATGCAGGTGGCGACGGCATCCATGAAAATGTCGTCGCCGCTGTTGGGAGGCAAGGGTACGTTCATGGTGAACCCTTTGCCTTTGCCAGTGCCGGTCTCATTGGCCCTGCCGTGGCCGGGGAAGGCGGGGTACTGGTGGATGGAGCAATAAAAAACCTGGTCGCTTTCCTCAAAAATATGTGAAGTGCCGTCGCCCAGATGCCCGTCGAAATCAAAAAGAAACACCCTTTTGCCCTCGTTGGCTAATTTTTGCGAGGCGATGGCGATGTTGTTGAACAGGCAAAACCCGCTTGCATGGCTGGGGTAGGCGTGATGCCCCGGCGGTCGGACGAGTGCGAAGTCGTTGGTCTCGCTGGCCATGATGGTGGCCCCCACGGCACGCAGTGCAGCTTCGAAGCTGCCGGCCGAGGTAACGGTGTCGCGGTCGAGGTCTGCGCCGGCCTGGCAGGTAGCTCTGACGTGTTCGATGTACTTTTCGGTGTGAACTAAGTTCAGCCAGGGCGTTCCATCGAGCACTTCAGTTTCTTCAAGGGGGCCGAAAGCGTCTAAGCGTTTTCGGTTTTCAGGGTGCATGCCCGTGTTGTGATCGAGGAAGACGGAGTTATAAATGAGTTTCATGGCGTCAGCAAGGTTTCCAAAGGCAAAGAAAATAAACGCAACTGCCTGACGGGATAATTTCAAGGAAAATCTTTGAAATTGGGAAAGCCCTTGTGCCTGCTTGGAGGAGGGGAAGGAAAGTAAAAGACCTTTTTGAGTTTTCCTGGCTTCGGAGCTGGTTTCTGCGGGACAGAAGCAGGTGGAGTCTGTATGGAGAAAGCTGCATTTTTCGACGAAGGCTCCCATGTATTTTTTTTTCGACCAGTCCGACACATTCCTTAATAAAAATTCCCCTGCGAACAGTTTTTAACTACATTCGCCAAGCAATTTCCACTTTCTGGAAATTGTTTGCGATTTGATGTTTGAGGAAAAAGCGAGCTGTTTTTGTCCGTTTTTTTGACTTTTCAAAGTGTACAAGGGAATTGAGGAACTGGGAAGAGTGAAAAAATGGCGGACGACAGCCGCCTTGGGTCAGGTAGCCAAAACGCAAACAAGCTCTAAGCGATTTTTGCCATCAATTTTCGAGACAAAACACATGGAAAATCAAAAGTCATCTGAATCATTCAAACCCTACATTCCAGCTTCTAATTCACAAGTCAAAGAGTTTACGCTTCGGGCGATTGTGTTAGGTGCTATTTTTGGGATTATTTTCGGTGCTTCGACGGTCTATCTGGCCCTGAAAGCAGGCCTCACCGTCAGTGCCTCCATACCCATTGCTGTGCTTGCCATCTCCTTGGGCCATCGCTTTTTCGGAACCACAATTCTGGAAAACAACATCATCCAGACGACAGGTTCGGCAGGTGAGAGCGTGGCAGCAGGGGTGGTTTTTACCCTGCCGGCCTTTCTGTTCCTCAGTGACCCTTCCGTAGGTGACAACTACTTCCGCTACTGGACGATTTTCTTTCTGGCCGTGTTAGGTGGCTGCCTCGGCACGCTGATGATGATACCGCTGCGCCGCTCGCTCATCGTAAAAGAACACGGGGTGTTGCCTTACCCCGAGGGGACGGCCTGCGGGCAGGTGTTGATTGCTGGTGACAAAGGAGGTGATTTTGCAAAGACGGCCTACCTGGGCCTCGGTTTCTCGCTGGTTTACGCCATGCTGCAGCGGGTTTTTCACGTCATTGCCGAGCTGCCTAGTTTTGGTTCTTCTATGGCTAATAAATACTTCCCTGCTGCTACAGTGAGTGGCGAGATTACTCCTGAATACCTCGGAGTGGGGTACATCATCGGCCCCCGAATTTCGGGTGTACTGGTAGCTGGTGGTGTGTTGGCCTGGCTGGGGTTGATTCCCCTGCTTGCAAGTCTGGTGCCTCCCGACGTTATTGCCGAACAGCTGGTGAAGCTCGGCTACATGAAAGACCTGCTCACGCCAGGCGGTGCCGCAGGCTGGGACCCGGTCACGCATACCTTTTCGGATGGTGCTTCAGCCGTTTACCGGGCCTATGTCAGGCAAATTGGAGCCGGAGCTGTCGCTGCGGGTGGCTTCATTACCCTGCTAAAAACGCTGCCCACGATCGTAACTGCTTTCAAGGGCAGCCTGGGTAGTATGAAAAATAGTGCCGCCCAGGAGCATGTGGCTCGTACAGAAAATGATCTGAACATGAAAGTCGTGCTCATTGGCAGCGTCGCACTTATTGTTCTGATGGCCATGCTGCCCATGATGCCAGGCGAAGGCTTTTTGGCAAAACTGCTGATCGGCATGATGGTGGTTGTTTTTGGCTTTTTCTTCGTCACGGTTTCCAGCCGGATTGTGGGTATCATCGGCTCTTCGAACAACCCCATCTCGGGTATGACCATTGCCACCATCATGGCCACGGCCCTGGTTTTTATTGCCATCGGATGGACGGGCCAGGTGTTTGAGCCGATGGTGCTGGTAGTGGGCGGTATGGTTTGCGTAGCTGCTGCCAACGCAGGTGCAACCAGCCAGGATTTGAAGACGGGCTATATCGTGGGTGCCACGCCAAGGTACCAGCAGCTGGCTTTGTTCATCGGCGTTTTGTTTTCCAGCATCGTGATTGGCTTTACGGTGAAATACCTTGACACCCCAACTCCCGAGCTGGCTGCCCAGGGCATTCAACATGCCATCGGCGAAAAATATGCAGCTCCGCAAGCCACGCTCATGGCTACACTCATCAAAGGCTTACTTTCGTACAACCTCGACTGGCAGTTCGTGCTGGTGGGCGTATTTATCGCCCTGACACTAGAGCTGTGCAGTGTTTCTGCTTTATCATTTGCCATCGGCCTCTACCTGCCACTGTCCACTACCTTGCCGATCTTTATCGGCGGTGCTATTAAAGGCGGCGTGAACTGGCTGAAAGGCCGCAAGGGCAAAAAAGTCGAAGATGATGAATTGGGCAAAGGCAACCTCTTTGCCACGGGCCTGGTAGCTGGTGGTGCATTGGCGGGCGTCATCGTTGCAATCCTCTCTGTGAACACAGGCGTTGCTGAGTTCCTGGCAAAGATCAACGCAGAAGGCTGGCTGACAAAAATCTTAGGCGAGCAAGGCTACATGATCCTGGGCGTGCTTTTCTATGCGTTCATGGGATGGACGGTATTCAGAATTGCGAGAAAGGATTAGAGAGTATCGAGTAGGTAGAATGGAGGGTAAACTTGCTGCTCTTGGGCAAAAGAGGGGTGTCAATCATTTAAAATGACTACTTAGAGCTTGTTTGTGATTGGGTCACTCCGTCAAAAACGCCCTTCTCTGAAGACTTTTATTCGCTGCCAAAGGCAGCGGTTTGACTTGTGAGACAGGCTCAATTCGGGATGCTTCTGAGGAAAATTGAATTTTCTCCAAAACACACCCTCTGCTGAATAGTTACCATTTAAAATAAATAGAGCATGAAACTCAATAGAAGAAAATTTATCACCACGGCCGGAGCCGTGGCGGCGGGTGCGCTTGTCGTCCCGCAGTGGTCCTGCAAAAATGAAGGTGGCAAAACCGCAGGAAATATCGAAGCAAGCAGTACGGATACCATTCCCGAGTCTGCACAACCTTCCCTAACCGCTTTTGGCATCCAGCTATACACCGTGCGGGACGTCATCCCCGGCGACCCTAAAGCCGTTATGAAGGAGCTGGCCAACTTTGGTTACACCCAATTCGAGAGCTTCGAGCACCCGAAGCAGGGGATGTTTTGGGGAATGGAGCATACCGCATTTAAAGCGTACATGGACGAGATCGGCGTGGAATTAGTGTCGAGCCATTGCGATACGAGCAAGAATTTTGAGAAAAAGGCAGGCCAGGCCGGTGAAATCGGCATGAAATATCTCGTTTCTCCCTGGGTTGGCCCTCAAAAGAAAATGGACGACTGGAAGAAGATCGCCGATGAGTTCAACAGGTTAGGAGGCATTTGCAAGCAAAACGGCCTCCGCTTTGCCTACCACAACCACGGCTATTCGTTTGTCGGGCTGGAGGGGGTCATTCCCCAGGATTACCTCATTGAAAATACGGACCCTGAGTTGGTTGATTTTGAAATGGACCTTTACTGGGTCGTTACTGCTGGAGCAGACCCGGGAGCGTATTTGCAAAAATACCCCAATCGCTGGCGCTTGTGTCACGTGAAAGACCGACTGAAGGGAGCAAGCCCCGACCAGCAGGACGCTTCCTGCGATTTGGGAACGGGCAGCCTGGATTTCCCTGAAATCCTGAAAACTGCACGAGCTAACGGCATGCAATTCTACATCGTAGAGCAGGAGCGCTACGACAATTCTTCCTCGATGGACAGTGCCAAAGTGGACGCAGCCTACATGAAGCAATTGGTGTTTTAAAACAAAATATTTGCTTAGAGCTTGTTTGCGTTTTGGTGCTTGAGCAGAGATGCTGTTGGGATTGAGCTTGCCGGGCTAAATCCCAACAGCTTCTCGGTTAGCCCTTCAAGGTTTGCTTCGTTTTGGACGAAAAACCCATCCTTTTTCTCTCCGACAGCCAAATCCAAACAGCTTCTCAGAAACTTTTGCCTGCCCGAAAGGGAGAAAGCGCATGGGCGAGCAGGCGCAGTTGCCTTCAGGAGGCTGTACAACCCGCCGACAGCTCAGAGAGAGAGAACAAACCTCTTTGGGGCTGCTTGTCTTTGTGGCAGCCAACCGGGGTGCAGCGATTAGAACCTTGCTGTTTTGGTAATTTTTCGTTAAAAGGCAGATACAAACCCAACCTGATAAACGCTTTAATTCGTTCTACTTACCATAATTTTACCCCGAATTTGAATTTATTACATTTGCCTTGATGGACAAATCCCTGGAAAATAAGGTTGAAGAGGTGATAAAACGCCAACGAAAGCGTTTGCCGCTGTGGTTGAAGCGGGGACTGAAAATCCTGACGGTGCTGATGGTGCTGCCCCTACTTCTTTTTCAGATTCCTTGGGTGCAAAATAGGGTGGCGCAAGACCTGACGGACTGGTTTTCCAGAGAATGGCAGACAAAAGTGTCCGTTAACAAGGTATCTCTCGGTATTTTTAACAGGATAAATCTCCACGACGTTTTCATCGAAGACCTGAGAGGCGACACGCTGCTCTACGCAGGGCAACTGGAGGTGGATCATTCAGGGGTGTTCATGCTGCCTTTCAGGCAATTCAAGATAGAATCGCTCAGGTTGAAAAATGCCACGGTTTTTATCCACCGGGCGCCGGGGGAAGAAGTGCAAAACTTCCAGTTTATTTTAGACTATTTTTCCAAATCAAAAAAGAAAAAGAAGCCCGCCTCCAAGCCATTTCACCTCGAGCTTCGCCACCTTTATCTGGACAACGTACACTTCCGCAAACCCGATGAGGTGAAAGGAGAGGAGTTTGACGTTTGGGTGTCGAAAGCAGAAGCTCATTTCAACCGGTTTGACCTGGCGGAAAAGCGCTTTGATCTACAGTCGCTGGAGGTGTTTTCTCCCGATGTAAAAATCCGCCTCATGCCTGAAAACCTGCTGACAGAAGAAAAGCCGCCCATCCGGCTGACGGCAGAGAAGATGCCTGTGGATACGACCATGCTGAAGGTCACGGCAGAGAACTTCGAGTTGAAGGGCGGGCGGTTTTCCCTTTACAACTACCGCAAGGAGCCTGAGCGCACTACACCACCGGAGGTGTTGAATTACAACTACCTCGATATTTTTGACCTCGATATCCGGTTTAAAAAATTCAGCTTTTACGACCTCAACTTTCACGGCCAGGTAGAAAATATTTCCCTGCGCGACAGCAGCGGATTTGTCTTGGAAAAACTGAGCGTCCGAGAGGCCAGCCTGTCTCGCCTCGGCATGGAGTTGAACGGATTGGAGCTGGTCACGCCCTACTCGCACCTGGGAGACACCCTGGTGTTTCGCTACGACACCTACCACGCCTTTGAGGAATTTGTGGACGAAGTGAACATGGGAGGCTACTTCCACAATGCTCGCATTGCACTGCGCGACATTGTGAAGTTCGCACCGGCCTTGGAAGGCAATGCGTTTTTTAGAGAGAATAAAGAGGAAATACTTAAAGTAGAAGGATTTGTAGGCGGACGAGTCAACCGCCTGGACGGGCGCAACCTCAAGATTAACCTGGCTGGCGGAGTTGAAATTGAGGGAGGCTTCAGCACGCGCAACCTGGCCGTAAAGGACGAGCAATTCCTTCACCTGAATCTCAGCAAACTCAGCACTCACGTCCGCACCTTGCGCAAGCTCATACCTAATTTTAAACCGCCTGACAACTTCAACCGGCTCGGACGAATCAATTTTACGGGCAAATTCGACGGCTTCTTCGTGGACTTCGTCGCTGATGGCCGCTTGCGCACCGACATCGGGCGGGCGGAAATGTTTATGAACCTGAAAACTAAAGACGGCAAAGAAAAGGCCGTTTATTCAGGGGATCTGTATCTGAGCGAATTTGACCTGGGGGCATGGTCAGGGAACAGCGACTTTGGGAAAATAACACTGGATTCCCATGTGAAAGAGGGCAAAGGCCTGACGCTCAACAGCGCCAATGCCAGGCTGCAGGGAACGGTGGACAGTGTGAGCTACAAGGATTACGTGTACAAAAACGCTACGCTGAATGGCCAATTGACCCGAAACCTGTTTATCGGTGACCTGAAAATTGAGGATAAAAATGTCAACCTGTCTTTTGGCGGAGAGATCAATTTTACCGACACCCTGCCGACTTTTGACTTCAGAGCCGAGATCGAAAAGCTGGCGCTGAAGCCCCTCCACCTCTCCTCGCAGGACCTGGCGTTTAGTGGGAACATTGCAATGCAGTTGAAAGGCAAAAGGCTTTCAAATAGCGTAGGGAATACGCAAGTGAATGATTTCCAGATTCTTAAAAATGGAAAAGATACCCTGACCGTAGATTCGGCAACCATCGTTTCCACTTTTTCCCCAAAAACAGGGCAAAAGCATTTTACCGTCAACTCGTCCTTGGGAAATGTGGATATCCGGGGGAAATTTGACATTGAAAAAATACCTGCCCAGCTCCTTCGGTTCATCACTTCCAACTACCCCGAGTTCTCCGGTAAACTGGGCATCAGCGCAACAGAACAAGTGCGGGATACCGCCGCTTTTTCCTTTGACATTCAGCTTTTCCAATTGCAGAACCTGTTCGGCTTTTTTGAAGAAAAACTATCGGGATTCGACGAGTCGAGCATCAAAGGAAGCTACGATGGCTACGCCAACAAATTGTCCCTCGAATTGGATATCCCGTATTGGGAATTCAGCGGCATCGGATTTAGCGATGTTTACCTGAAGTCGGATATGGAAGGCTCAGAAGGTGGCATTCACATCGGCGTTATGGAGACTCAGTTGAGTGAGAAGCAGAGACTTTCGCCGGTTTTTGCCATCGGAATGCTCAACAGAGACACGCTGGAGTTTTCCGCCGTTTCTTCTAACTTTTTTGAAATACTGGACAACATCAATATTGATGGAGTCATGACGCTTGACAGCGACAACTCCTGGAGGATGAGCTTTAAGCCTTCAAACCTGGTCATCCTGAATCAGCAATGGGACATCAGCACCGCCAACTTTATCCGCATTGGTGAAGGTAAAGTGGAGACAGACAACTTTGTACTGAGCCATGACGATCAGCGCATGGTATTGAAGAGCATCGGAGATAAAGGGCTGGAGTTTCAACTGCAAAATTACCCGCTGAACTCGCTGGAGTTGATTAAAAACATCCCGAGACACCGCATCAGCGGCATCGGTGACTTGCATGCACGGGTCAAAGACGTGTTCAAGTTCGAGGGTTTGTCAGCTCTACTACGCATTGAAAATCTGAATATCAATGGCGACGACTATGGCGTGCTGCGCCTCGACGCTACTGCACCCAGCACCAAGGAGACTGTCAGCAGCTTTCTTTCCATCCAAAAAGACAGCATGATCCTGACGCTTGACGGCTATTTCAACCCACCCGGAATAGAAAGCCAGCCCGGTCGTTCCTGGGTAAGGCCTGAGCCACTGTACTTTGATTTCGACATTAGTTTTGACAATTACCCCGTTCGCATTGTCCATTACTTTGTGGAAGACGTGCTTGATGTAAAAGGTGCTGTGAGTGCTGCCAATGTTCACGCTTTCGGTTTCCCTTCAATGCCCCAACTGGAAGGCGAGGCTTTTATAAATGACGCTTCCTTCAAGATCAAGCCCCTGCAAACGACCTACCGGGTTCCTGAGGGCAAAATCAAAATCTCCAGCAAGATGTTTGACGCCTCAGGCTCCTGGGTTTACGACAAGTTCGGCCAGCGGGCTTTGCTCGAAGGAGGAATCACCCACGATCACCTGCGAGAGTTTGGCTTGGACCTGCGCATCTCAACCGAGCAGAACAAGGGCTTCCTCGGCTTAGACACCAAAGAAAAGGACAGCCCTGAGTTTTACGGGACAGCCATAGGTACCGGATACGTCCGCTTCACGGGGAATTTTGACCAGCCTAACCTCTACGTCAATGGGCGCACTGTGGCGGGCACTCACATGTTCCTGCCCATGACTTCCACTTCAAACACCAAGGAGGTACATTTTATCTACTTCCCCCAGCCCACGCTGAACCCGCCAGATGAAGAGGGGGGCACTTCGATGGCAGAGCTGAGAGGCCTGAACATGGAGTACGATCTGGAGATTACCCCCGATGCTAAAATGGAAGTCATCTTCGACAAAGCCTGGGGCGATGTTTTGCAGGGCACAGGCACGGGGCGCCTGAAAGTCATCTTGACCCGGGAAGGCCGTTTTGACATGTACGGCGATTATACGGTGGCTACAGGCAACTACCTTTTTACCATGATGAACCTGGGGTTGAACAAACCCTTTATCGTGGAGCCGGGCGGAACCATCACCTGGAGTGGAAGCCCCTATGATGCGACAATCAATATCAAAGCCGTTTACGAAGGGTTGAATACTTCGGTTTATAACTTTATTCAGGAATACCTGGCCGCGGCCAGTTCAGCAGCGCAGGACATATCCCACAACAGCACCCAGGTAGATCTGAAGATGGAATTGACAGGGCGCCTGCTAAAGCCCGATATCGCTTTTGACATTGATTTCCCCAACTTAGACAGTGAGCTGCGCAACTATGCAGAAAATAAAATGCGCACCATCCGCCAGGATCCCAACGAGCTGAACCGGCAGGTGTTCGGCTTGCTGATCCTCCAGCAGTTTCTTCCTTCAGGCTTTTCTATCCAGGCCAGCGAACTGGGCATTAACACCGTGAGTGAGATGTTGTCAAACCAGTTGTCCATGTACCTGACGGCCTTCATTTCCAATATTTTTACAGGTAGCAATGTCATACAGGGAATTGACCTCGACATCTCCTACAACCGCTATCCAGCAGGTACGGTGTCTGACCCGACAGACCCCACCATCGCCTACACCACCAATGAGTTGCGCGGGCGCCTGAAGGTGATTGTCAACGACCATATTTCCGTTCACGTCGGCGGCAATTTTGACGTCGGCGGCGGCAGCCAGGTCTATACCACCAACAGCGCTTTGCTGGGGCAGGAGTTTCAGATAGAGTACACCATCACCAGAGATCGGCGGCTCAAGCTGAAAGTCTATCAGCGAACGGAGCCTGACTTTGGCGGTGGTCGCCGCCTCAAAATTGGCGGGGGGTTGAGCTTCCGGAAGGAGTTTGATTCATTTGATGAACTGGTGAAGTTTTTTAGTAAAAAGAAAAATAAATAAGCTGTGGTTTATTTTGAAAAGGGCAACCCTGGGAGGCATTTTTCAAAATGTCCTGGCATCTTTCAAAAAAGGCATTATCTATGAAAAAGATATCTCTACTTTTCCTTTTTACCCTGTTGCTTACTTCAGTGCTGGGAGCTCAGAACCTGATTTCGGCACAGTACAAAGGAAGTAAAACTCAGCAACAACTGACCATTGAATTCGCTATTCCTCTTTTTAAAAACGGTATAAAGTACTATAAGGTCTTGTACAGAACGCCTGATGCGTTCGGCAATACTTCGGTTGCTTCGGGGCTGCTGGTGATCCCCGACAACCTGTCCAAGACTTATCCCCTGCTTTGTTATCAACACGGCACTTCTGACAGCCGGACAAATGTGCCCTCAGCATTGAATTTGGAGTCGAATCTGGCGTTCATTATGGCAGGTATGGGCTATGTAGTCGTGGCAGCAGATTATCTGGGCCTGGGCGACTCGCCCGGTATCCATCCTTACGTCCATGCTGCCACAGAGGCTTCGGTCGCAGTGGACATCATGCGTGCTACCCGCGAGTATGCTGAATCCAATGGCGTTTTCCTCAACGACCAGGTGTTTGTCACCGGCTATTCGCAGGGGGGCCATGCGGCTATGGCCCTGCATCGGGAGCTGGAAACCGAGCTGTCAGATGAATTTGCTGTGACTGCATCGGCGCCAATGTCGGGGGCTTACAGCATTGGCGGAGTCATGCTTGACTTTATGCTCTCAGGCGTGGAGTACAACCACCCGGCTTACCTGATCAATACGCTAATTTCTTATCAATACGTGTACGGGAACCTGTTCTCCTCTTTTGAGGAGGTATTTAAACCGGAGTACCTCGGCCCTATTCTGCAGTACTACAACGAGGAAATTACCCTTTCCACGCTCAATGACGAGCTGATTTCGCTGCTCACCAGCATTGAAGGAGCCTCTATTCCCCTGAAAGCAATCAAAGACAGCCTTGTAGAAGCGATTATTAACGACCCCGTTCATCCCGTCAGGTTAGTGATGAATGAGAATAATGTTTACGACTGGGCTCCCGATGCACCCACCCGCCTGTTTTACTGCAAGGCCGATGACCAGGTGAGCTACCAGAACAGCCTCGTGGCTGAAGCAGCCATGCAGGCCAATGGTGCTGCAGACCTCGTAGCTGTAGATGTAAATCCACTTTTCAACCATGCAGAGTGCGTGACGCCTGCGGTGTTCAGCACGTTGATTTTCTTTCAGCAGTACCAACAGATTGGCGAGGCTCCGGTATCGGCAACCTGGAGCCGCAGTGCAGACATGGCGGTTTTCCCAAATCCTGCCAGCGGTGTCTTTTTTATTAAAGACCTTCCTGCCGGTAGCGGTACGCTCAGATTGTTCAGTGCAGATGGTCGCATACTTCGCTCGGGTAGGCTCCAGGCAGGCGACACAGAAGTTTCTACAGGAGGCCTGCCCGATGGGTTTTACCTGGTAGAAGTCAGCGGTGAGTTTGGCGTGATGCGCAGTAAGATTTTTATAAAGAACTGACCATCTGCTTGTAAGACTAACCTCCTCGCTCGTTTGTAACTGCTTGGAAGAGAGTGGGGGGGGGGAGAAAAATGAAGTTTTTTCTTCCCCTCCCACAATTCGGAAGGGAGCCTGTCTTGCAAGTCAAACTGCCACCGCCATTGGACAAAGAGCTTATTTGCGATTGGGTCACTTGGTCAAAAACAGCCCTTTTTCGTCCTGTTTTTATCTCTTTTCAAATCCGTAGCGCTGCTACGCCACTTCAAAAAGCTAAAAACCTGGTAAAAAACTGCTCGTTTTCAGATGCTGTTTGGATGGGGCTGCCGCAGATAAAAAGACGACTTTTCAGCCTGGTAAGCTCCTTTCAAACAGCATCTCGGCTCCAGCACCAAAACGCAAACAAGCTCTAAAGTACGGCCTCTATGCCCTGCTAAGCAGTTACAAATTTTTATACTGGATTTGGAACCAAGCGCCTTTTCTTGCGTATCAGCGGGAAAAGGCGCTTGCCTTTTCACCTCTTTCCCATTACCGGTTATCCATTTAATAAAAATTTTCAGCCGGCGCAATTTCCGGATGATGAACAATTTGTACTACCCGGAAAACTGGTTTCAATTTTAAGAAAAGAATACCTACGACCGATGTCTCAAGGAACAGCCTCGAAATGGCTAATGGTTTGTCTGTACTACGACGGCCCATGGGAAGAATTTTTAGCAAGAGCAGTGAAGCCCTATATTGGCGTTGTTTTGCAGGCCGGGATAGCCGAGCGGTTTTATTTTCGGCGGAGTCAGGATCGAGACTCTGCCATTGGCCTTTACTTCAAAGGCAATCCTTACGTGCTTGAGAAGATGCTGAGGCCCAATCTTGAAGAACACTTCATTCATTACTTCGAATCACGCCCTGCTGTCATCGGCGAGTTGCCATGCGCAGGAGGGTTCTCCCCCGGCTTTAGGTGGTTGGCTGGCTATTCCATGCGTTGTTTTGACAGCAACTCGGGCCTGCCTCAGCCGGGCAGCAGTCCAGACTTGCTGCTGTGTTGTGAAAGGCAGTTCCAGGCTTCTTCCCTCATCATAATGAAAATTTTAAAGGAAAAACTAAGTGTGTGGGGCAGTGATGAAATGTTGAGCACAGCCTTTAAGCTGCATTTGAGCTTTGCTTATGCCGTGGGAATGGGCATAGACGAGGCCCGGCAGTTCTTCCAGCAAATGTCAGCGGAGTGGCTTCGCCGCTGGGAGGAGACTAAAGCTACTGGCGGCAAGTCACAGAGCAGGGAAGCAGCATTGCTTTACTTTCAAAAAAATTATGAATCTCAAAAAAAGGACATTACCTCGTATCTCGCTGCCTTGTGGGAGCTTTTTAAAAACTACAGGAAAGTTGAAGACAAAACCTTTGTGGACTGGATGCATGTAAATACGGATATTAGCCTGGAGCTGAACCTTGCCCTGGAAAGTGGAAAACACCGCCTCTACAACGGCCACCGGGCTGCCGCTTCGCACCAACCAGCATTGTACAGCCTGTACAGCGAATTTATTCGCCAGACGAGCAACCGGCTGGACATTCACCCAAAGACAGAAGGCTACCTATACTTTGTCCTCAGCAGAAGTTTACAGGCCGTAAAACCCGGCGTTTTGTCCCTGACTAAAATCAGCGCCTGAAAAGGCGAAAATTTTCCGGTTTGGTGCTTTTAGTGCCCTGATCCCCCTCCCTTTTGCTATTTTAGCGCCCGTAAAAATGGCGGGCAGCACTGGCATCGTACCTGCCAAAACTTTTTTCATTAAAATGATTGCCATGACGGTTATTGACGGAAAACAACTTGCTGAACAAATCAAACGGGAACTGGCAGAAGAAGTAGCAGCGATTAAAGCCAGAGGAGAAAAAATCCCACACCTCGCTGCGGTATTGGTAGGCGACAACCCCGCCAGCCAGGTGTATGTCAGAAACAAGGTGCGCTCCTGCCAGGAGGCAGGTTTTAGGTCAACCCTGGTACATCAGGAAGGCGATATCACCGAAACAGCCCTGCTCAACATCGTCAACGGGCTGAACGAAGACCCTGACATTGACGGCTTCATCGTGCAACTGCCGTTGCCCAAACACATCAACGAGGAAAGGATTACCCTGGCCATTGACCCCAGAAAAGACGTGGATGGCTTTCATCCCGTCAACTTTGGCCGGATGGCACTCGGCCTGCCGAGTTACCTGCCCGCTACCCCCTTTGGCATCGTCACCATGCTGGAGCGCTACCATATCGAAACGTCGGGCAAACATGCCGTCGTCGTCGGCCGCAGCAACATCGTAGGTACGCCGATGGCCATCTTGCTTTCCAGAAAGGGGAAAGCAGGAGATTGCACGGTCACCATCACCCATAGCCGCACGCGCAACCTCGCCAGCATCGTGCGCCAGGCCGACATCATCGTTGCAGCTATTGGCAGGCCCAACTTTGTCACAGCGGACATGGTGAAGGAAGGTGCCGTCGTTATTGACGTAGGCATCAACCGCATTGAGGACCCCACGGCGAAAAAAGGCTCTCGGTTAGTGGGCGATGTGGATTATGCAAACGTAGCCCCCAAGTGCAGCTTTATCACCCCCGTGCCGGGTGGCGTCGGCCCGATGACCGTGATGTCTCTGCTCATGAACACCTTGAAGGCCAGCAGAAAGGAGATTTATGGCGACTATGAGGCTTTCGTCTGATTTTTTGCGGAGAACGTAGCCTGAACAAGCAAAAATTTCAGTTTTCTGTTTTACTTTGTAACCATGTGGGGCCTTCCCCGTCTGATTTTTTAAAAAATAAAGCAACTGTTCAGGGGGCTGAGGAAATGGTGAGAAGGGCGGAAGTTTTACACTCTCTTCTCACAGAAAAGAAAGCCTGCTGCACCGTTGTAAAATAAATGTAAAACACATGTCTGATATCGCACCTCCTTCATTCGAGAAAAAGTCATTTTGGAAAAGACCGGAAGGCGTTGCAGGCGCCATTTTCATGATAGCGCTGCTGGCAGGCGCCGGCTTTCTGTTTGTCACCTACCTGCCGGCGCTGATAGCGTTGGCACAAAACACTATCATGCTCGTCGTGATGTTGATGGTGCTGGCAGCACTTCTCTACGTCATCTTTGATCCTAAAATGCGCAACCTCATCTGGTACATGTACAAGAGCGCCATGCGCTGGATCACCGGCCTGTTCGTGCAGATTGACCCCATAGGCATCCTGAAAAGCTACGTGGACGACCTGCAGGACAACCTGGGCAGAATGAGCAAGCAAATCGGCAACCTCAAGGGCCAGATTCGCAAAATGGACACGCTGATGCAGGAAAACACCAGGGAAATCGAGAACAATCTGAAGTTGGCCAGTGCTGCCAAGCAGCAGAACAACGAAAACCAGGTCATATTGGCTACCCGCAAAGCTGCCCGCCTGCAGGAAACCAATGAGAAATATAGCGAGCTTCACGGTAAAATGGAGATCCTCTACCGAATTTTGGATAAGATGTACAAAAATTCAGAAATCCTGCTCGAGGACACCAAAGATCAGGTGAAGCTGAAGGAGCAGGAGCGCAAGGCAATCCGGGCTTCTCACTCTGCGATGAAATCGGCCATGAGCGTTATCTCTGGCGACCCCGACAAACGGGCTATGTTCGACGCTGCCCTGGAAAACATCGCCGACGACGTAGCTACCAAAGTCGGAGAGATGGAGCGCTTCATGGAAATGTCTGCCAATTTTATGGATTCTATAGACCTGCAGCAGGGGGTCTTCCAGGAAGAGGGCCTTAAAATGCTGGAAGAATGGGAGCAAAAAAGTACTTTGATGCTGCTCAACTCGGGGACTACCACCGGCGATGGAAGTCTGGACCTCAACCAGAAGTCCACCAGGCCCGAAAAACAAACAAGAGGTAGCAGCAGCTCTTCCTACGACAATCTGTTCAACTGACCTTTCGGTTTACTTTTGAAAAAAGGGTGTCGGCGATAGGCCAACACCCTTTTTTCAAAGGTAGAACCTGTCAGGCAAGTCAAACCGCCGCCTTTGGGGCGAATAAGGCCCTCTCTGAAAGGTTATTGGAGACTGCCGCTGCCATTGGACTTAAAGCTTGTTTGCGATTGGATCACTTGGTCAACGGCTCTTTTCGTCCTGTTTTTACCTTTTTTCAGTTCCGTAGCGCTGCTATGCAACTTCAAAAAGCTAAAAACCTGACAAAGAATTGCTCAATTCCAACAGCATCTCTGCTCAAACACCAAAACGCAAACAAGCTCTATGGGACAGCCTCAAGCCAGGCAATCTGCAAATCTTGCAACCAGTGGCTGTATGCTGGTGTTAATAGATCGCCTGAGGCAGGCAAACCGCTTCCCGGAAGATTGGGCAAAAAAACCGCTGACACGTTCCTTAATCTGCAATTCCTTTGTTTTCAACAACACATCCATCTGAAACTTATGATTTTCTGATTGTCGGAGGCGGCATTTTTGGCTGTTATGCAGCGCTGTACCTGGCCAGGAAGGGCTACCGAAGTTGCATCCTGGAGAAAGAAGGAGAAATTTTCAGGAGAGCCAGCGTCGTGAACCAGGCCCGGCTGCACAGTGGCTACCACTATCCACGCAGCGTTGCCACGGCCCTGATGAGCGACGACAACAAAGCCCGCTTCACCGAAGAACACCGGCCCTTTATCCATTTTGAGTTTGATAAATACTACGCCATTGACAAGTACGGCAGTTTTACGGATGCGGCGCAGTTCGAGCGGTTTGCTGATTTTGTGGGTATTCGCTGCGACCGGGTGGAAGGCCACCCACTGTTTAACTACGAACGCCTGGAAGCACTCTACCTGACGACGGAGTACACCTTCGACCCCCTTCTGATCCGGGAACACTACAAGGAAAAACTCAAAGTGACAAAAGAGGTGACGCTGAAACTTTTTGCCAAAATAAAATCGGCGGAGAAAGCGGGAAATGAGTGGCAGGTGGTCATACAAAACCTTGACAATGAAAAACTTGAAACCATTCGAGCCTCTGCTGTCATCAACGCTTCCTACAGCGGCAGCAACGGGGTGAACCGGCAATTTGGACTGGAGGAGATTCAACTAATGCACGAGATTTCAGAGATAGCCTTTGTTACATCGCCACAGTTGAAGAATATTGGATTGACGGTCATGGATGGCGTGTTCGGTAGCATCATGCCTTATGGTAAGTCGGATTTGCTGTCGCTCAGCTCAGTGGCATACACCCACCACAAGGTGTCTTACGACAACCTGCCCCAGTTCGACTGCCAGGAGCGCAATCGGGCCTGCCTGCCTGATTTTCTGGACAACTGCAATTTTTGCGAAGCAAAACCGCGCTCTAACTATCGCAAAATGATCGGCCAGATGCAACAGTATTTCACGAACAAAGTAGAGCTAAACTACCTGACTTCTTTTTTTACTATAAAATCGAAGCTGAAAGCCAACTTTATTGACGATGGCAGGCCGACTGAAATTACCGTTTTGCATCACAATCCCGACTTTTATTGCATATTTGCCGGCAAGATCAATTCTATTTATGAAATTGAAAAAGTGGTTTGAAAAAATGCAGTACGGCCTTAGAGGCTGTTTGGATTTGGCTGCCGGAGAGAAAAAGATGACTTTTTAGCCCGGTGAGCTAAATTTAAATAGCTTTTTAGAGCCAGAGCCTGACTGCACCTGCCACTTCCAACATCCCCATCAGACCCAATTCGCAACTGCTATAAAGGTCGGCGAAGAAGGAGGAAAAGAAAGTCTCTCTTCCCTTCGCACGCAGCACAAGGTTGTTTCCTACATGCTCTCCCTGTCAGGCAGTTGTCATTATCCATTATCTATCAACCATTTTTTTTATGCCCATCCAGGTATCATCTGAAATTGGCGCCCTTCGCAGGGTCATCATCCACCGCCCCGACGAGGGCATCGCCCGCATTTCTCCCAAGCGAGCCAGCGAGTTGCTTTTTGACGACATCGTTTACCTGCCACAGATGCAGGAAGAACACGATCTTTTTACAGACGTCCTCAGAGCATTCCTCGGAGAAAAAAATGTACTGGAAACCCGGGATCTTTTGACCGAAGCCATTAAAGCCGATCCGGTTAGCAAAGAAGAGGTGATAGACCTGATTATCGCCTACGAGGAGCTGCCTTCCACGATTAAAAAGATGTTGCTCGACCTGCCACCCGCAAAACTAGCTGATGTGCTCATTACCGGTTATCTGCCGGAACAGGACTTTATCCTTTTTGACCCGATCCCGAATTTTATTTTTACCAGGGACATTGCCGTCACGGTCAACGACCACGTCATCATCACAAAACCCGATAAAGAAGCCCGCCACCGGGAAAACTTCCTGGCGAGGTTTATCTTTTGGTCGCACCCGATATTTGCACACCTGAAAGAGCAGGGAAGAATCATCAACATGAACCACGTAGAGGAGTTCCCACCTTCCCGCAAAGGCGAAGGCGTGTCTCTGGAGGGTGGTGACATGATGATTTTGAATAAAGACTACCTGCTGATAGGGCACAGCGAGCGCACCAATGCCCACGCCATCCACTTGCTGCGGGATGTATTGTTTAAAAAGAAGGTGATTAAAAACGTCGTGCAGATCAATATCCCTCACGACCGTTCCTACATGCACATTGACACAATCTTTACCCAGATAAACAACGACCACATCGTCGCTTTTAAACCAATCATTGTGGACGGGCAAGGCTCGGACGTGATCGTTCACAAGAGCAACGGCACTACGGTGTTCCACCACTCTGTCCGGGATTTTATGATCAACGAGGTTAACCCCAACATGAAATTCCTGCTGAGTGGCGAAGGCGAATCCCCCTATCAGGAACGGGAACAATGGACGGATGGCTGCAACCTCGTAGCGCTAAAGCCGGGTGTCGCATTGACTTATGACCGAAACCCCCACACAGAGCAGGTCTTCCGCGATGAGGGTTATAACATCATCAATGCCCGTCAGTTTTTGAAAGATTTCAAGGCCAAAAAGCTAAAGCCCGAAGATATTGAAAACACAATTATCAACCTGCCCTCGAACGAGCTTGCCAGAGCACGCGGGGGGCCTCATTGCATGACCTGCCCTATTGAGAGGGAGTAAGACCGTCCGGTGCAAGAGTACTGAACGGAGCAAAGTGCCCAATCAATCACTTCGTTTTCAAAAAGTTTCCCGACATGTACACGCACGAATATCAAAAACGAGTTCGTTACGGCGAGACGGATCAAATGGGCTATCTGTATTACGGGCGCTATGCTGATTTGTATGAAATAGGGCGGGTGGAAATGTTGCGCTCCCTGGGACTGAGCTACCGGGAAATGGAAGAGCGGGAAAAAGTAATGCTACCCGTAGCCAGCCTGCAAATGCGCTTTGTGCGCCCTGCCAAGTACGACGAGCTGCTGACCATTCGCACCACGCTGCGGGAGCTACCTACCCGATCCATTACCTTTCAGGTGGAAGTTTTTAATGAGCAAAAAGAATTGCTGAATGCAGGCTCTGTGCGCCTGGTGTTCGTGGACATGCTCACGAATCAAACCGTTGAGGCGCCTGCGTTTCTCACCGAAAAGCTGAAAGACTTTTTTTGCTAAGCTTTTGCAGATTCCAGACAAAGAGACCTCCCCTGGTATTTGAGGGAAAGGACGGACTTGTAACGGGCAGAATCCAGGAGGAAATCTTTTACATCCTGTAAAGTCTGCCGGTCCATGAAAGCCTGCAGAGGCTGCTCGACGCTGTTGACCAGCTGAATAGCAGGGATGACCTGCTCGTCCCAGGCATTGAAGTATTTTTCAAAGTCCTCTTTACTGACCATGCCCCGGCAGTCGCAGTATTTGCACAGGAGCGGAATGGGGTGTTCGATATTGAAAATTCCGTACTCATCGGTAATCTCCTCTCCCGGCAGGATGTCCCTGATGGCAATTTCAAAACCATAACCCGTGCTCATAGTGTTGCAATGGCAGCAATGGTTGACGAATCTTCCAAAGTCCCAACTGATAATGCGAATGCCTCGTTCGTCAATGTAGGAATACCTTTCGATCATCTCCTGCATGGCGGGGGAATGGCCTGCAAATTCCTCGGGAGTGACTTCGGGCTCGAGGGCGTCTTTCACGTAGGTAATAGTTCCCTTTGGGATTAGTTTTGTTGCGAAAACGCCGTATCCGATTGCATCACTGATATAATCAAGCCGGGTATGTGGGTGTATCATAAAAGAGAGATGGTTGAGATCTGGCGTATTAAAGCGAGGTTGCCACTCACACGACCAGATGGCAAATCAGATTAAAATTAATTGTTTTGAAAATGTCTGGCAGTCTAAAGGTGTGCCGGAAATAAGTTGGGTAGGGTATTTTGGGGGTTGGCAAGGCAGTGAAAGAGGAGCATAGCCTTAGCTACGTAACTATTTCACTAACACAGCTAGCACCCAAAAGACGCCGCCCAAATGCGTAAGTTATTTCCGACACGTTCCTTATTTCCGGTACGCTCTTAAGAAGCTGTTTGGATTTGGCTGACGGAGAGAAAAAGACGACTTTTAGCTCGGTAAGCTCCATTCAAACAGGTATCTCGACTCAAGCATCGAAGCCTCAACATGCTCTAAGTTAAGTTTTCCGCCATTTCATTTTACTGAACCCCAAAAAGTTAGCCAAGTCATTTGCACCGATTGTCGAGGGTACTTTCAGAGGTTTTTTGACAATTGGTTGCCGATAGCTAACTTTCGCCTTTTATCTAAGAGCTTGTTTGCGTTTTGGCCACTTACACCTTATTGTGAAGCAACCAACTTGTCATTTATTGTTTGACGACCCACTAAGAAGAGGATTTGAATTGAGTTTACGGGGCTAAAAAGTCGTTTTTTTTGCCTAAAACGAAGGGAATTTTCCGTAACAGCTTTGGCTAAAAACCTCCTTCGGTTAGGACGAAAAATCCATTCTTTTTCTCTCGGGCAGCTAAATCCAAACAGCTTCTAAACAACTTTATGCCAGAAAAGAAAAAATACTATGTTGTCTGGGAAGGAGCCACACCGGGCATTTACGAAAGCTGGGCGGCCTGCCAGCTTCAGATCAAGGGCTATCCGCAGGCAAAGTACAAGAGCTTTGCCAGCAAAGCCGAAGCAGAAGCTGCTTATGCAGGCAATTTCTCAGCGTATGTAAAATTTAAGATGCCGGTCCAATCCTCCCGTTCTGCTACGGGTGGAAGCACCGCCGGCAAGAACATCATCTGGGATAGTATCAGCGTGGACGCAGCTTGTAGCGGCAATCCAGGCGAGATGGAATACCAGGGCGTGGACACCAAAACGAAGGCCCAAATTTTTCATAAGAAGTTTGCTCTGGGCACTAATAACATCGGCGAGTTTTTAGCCATCGTGCATGCTCTCGCCTTATTCCACGATCAAGGAAAAGACACACCAATATACACTGATTCCCGCAATGCTATGCTTTGGGTAAAGCAAAAAAAATGCAAGACAACCTTAGTGCGAAATGCCAGAACGCAGAAGCTCTACGAGGTTATTGAACGGGCGGAAAACTGGTTGAAAACTCACACCTGGAAGAACCCCCTACTGAAGTGGGAGACTGAAAAATGGGGTGAAATTCCGGCAGACTTCGGCAGGAAATAAATTCTTTACGCATGAGTTTTTTTGAAAAAATCTTTGCAGGCAACAACACGGCCCCTCAACCAGCAATCCGCTTTGGCCGCTATACCGACAGCTACCGTTCGCCTGCACAGGAAAACGCCTTTGACCTGGCCCTTGAACAGTTTGAAGAAAAACAATACCTCAATGCTCATATTGCTTTTTTTAAATACCTGCTCAACGAGGAAGAGCAAAACGTAAAAGCCTGGGAGGAAAATGGTGAACTGCACTTCGAGTTTTATCAAGGCTCCAAAAAGATAAAGGGATATGCCAACGACAAAAAACTCTACGCTGAATCCAGAGTAGCCCACGCAAAAGTGCTGCAAACCAACTTCATGCGCCGGCTGCTGGATGAAAACTTTGAATTGGAATACAGTAGGTTTTCTCTTTCTCCTGAAAATGATATCGTCATCGCTTTTGACACCTATGCGGAAGACGGCTCGCCCTACAAACTCTACGGCGCACTGAAAGAACTGGCCACTTTTGCTGATAAGCACGATGACCTGCTCCTCGAAGATTTTAATGTGCTGGAGGTTTCAGACATGCAGATACGCCGGGAGCTGTGCGAAGAGGAAAAAGAAGTGAAATACAGGTACATTATCAACGAGATCAACAAGGTCTTCACAGAAATAGATTTTGGACGGTTAAAAGCTGACCAGTACCCGGTGGCTATCATCTATCTGTTGCTCAACCTTTGCTATAAACTGGACTACCTCACCCGGCCGGAGGGCTACATGATGGAGGCGCTGGAGCGCATCCAACGGCTTGCCTTCGCCCGCGATGGCAAAAATGCATCCCAAAAAATCCTGCTGCTCCGGAAAGAGTTCCAGAAACTGCTCGACCGGCCCAAAGAAAAGTTTTTTAAAGAAATGTATGAGGTGAGTGCTACGTTTGGCATCACAGCACCTGTTGACCACCAGCGGGTAGCCCTCATCATTGACCAGGAGCTACCCAATATGAAATGGTACGTACAGCACGGCCACGAGCAGGTCGCTCTGGCCATTCCGGGATTCATCGCCGGTCGTTGCCTTTTTATTTTTGCAGCTCCCCAGCCCGATAGGGATCTGTTTCACCTGCTGATGCAAATCCTGGAGGCTGATTATTTTCGGGAGTTGGGCTTTTTTACCTATTACGAAAATGGCGTTTTTAAGGAAAAGGAAATCAAGCAGGTCATTCGAAATCTGGTCAGTCGCTACAAAAAGTCTTACGGCAGATTAAACCCTGACCTTCGGAAGCTCGTTTTTAATTCATTACCGGCCTTTGCCGAATCTTTTCTTTGGATGATGGAGGAATTGGATTTGTCCAGAACGGACTGACCTCTTGCCTGCCTCACAAATCCCTGGAGTATGACAGATAAAACGACCATCCTAAATATCCTGGAAACCGTGACAGATCCCGAGATACCCGTGCTCAGTATTGCAGACATGGGCATCTTGCGGGATGTGCATCTGCACCCTGATCACGTTGAAGTGGTCATCACCCCGACTTATACGGGCTGCCCGGCTATGAACACCATCGAGTTCAACATCCTGGCAGCTTTGCAGCAAAATGGATGTGAACATGTAAAAGTGCGCACGGTGCTAGGCCCCCCCTGGACCACAGACTGGCTCACGGAAGAAGCTAAGCGAAAATTGAAAGCCTACGGTATTGCACCGCCTGCGGCTTCTGTTGCGCAGGATGCCCTGCTCGGTGCAGACTCTCGTATAGAATGCCCTCAATGTGGCTCCATGAATACAAAGCTGATCAGCCAGTTTGGCTCCACTGCCTGCAAAGCACTCTTTCAGTGCCGGGATTGCCAGGAGCCTTTCGAATACTTTAAATGCCATTGAGTGGGAGGCTGAAAGTATAGAAACTTCCGCAGTAGCGGGTACCCAAAAACACGGAACTGCTAAATTGCATAGATGGAGCTTGTCAGATACAGTAAAAATTGCAGGATGGGAGCCTCGCACCTCCAACTCCCGATTCTGGGAATCTGATAAGAGCTTGCTTGCGTTTTGAACGGAAAATTCATCCTTTTTATCTCTGGCAACCCCCTCTAAACAACATCTGAAAACGAGCAATTTTTTACCAGGCTTTTAGCTTTTTGAAGTGGCGCAAGCAGTGCTACGGATTTGAAAAAAGGTGAAAACAGGATGAAAAAGAGCCGTTGACCAAGTGACCAAATCACAAACAAGCTCTAATGCAGCTTTTGTGAACCCACGGACACTTCCTGTTCTGAGTTTATAAAAAATGCCTCTCCCTCTAAAGAACCTTATTCGCTGCCAACGGCGGCGATTTAACTTATGCGATAGGGCACCGAGTGTAATTGTGTATTATTTATTGTCAAATACGACAAATACCCTTACGGCGGTATGTTGCAAGACTTAATAAACCGTTAATTTTGTGCCGTATTTTAATAAGATTAAAGTATCGAGTGAAAAAAGAAAACAGATTATAATCCAAAATCCGTGAATATTAGAGGTTTCAAAAGGCCTCAGATTTAACATCCTTCCTAAAGCCGATTACAAAAGCAGATGTTTCCACAGCCTCTTCATCAGTTTCTGCATCAGGTAATCGGATGATGATGCTTCTCTGTTTTACGATTCTCACTGAGATACGTTTGGAATAAAGGTCTTAATTAACATGTAAAAACCTTAACCATAAATACATCGGGCTGAAGGCATACCTCTTCGAGTCTGTTTTGTGAGCAAATTATAATCTCTTTGAAACGAATCTTACACATTAAATACATTACACAAAAGCATTCGCCGGGGTGGCTCACTCGGGGCGGATGCTTTTTTTGTGCTTACAATTGAAACTATCTTTTAACTAAAAATTCTAATCTCATGAAGAAAGTGAATTTCAAAGATGTGTTCGCTTTGCTGGTATTTACAGTTGCTTTTCTCCTGCTGGGGACTACTGCATCTATGGCACAGGCGAATGTGCTTACGAAACAAGAGGCCTATAGTGCTAATAACGGCACCAATAATGGCACGAACAACGGTCCTTACAATAAGGAGTTCGTAAGTGTCACAGTTGCTCAGAAGGCTCTACTCCTGGCCTTGGAGACCTTCAATCTTGAGCTGAAAGGACTTACAATTGGCACCCCTGCGTACAATTGTAAATTGGTCGAGATTCAGTCGTACAAGGTTGCATTGAGAAACCTTGAGCAGGGCAAATCTGTAGAGGCTGCTTATGCAGGCGGCAGTACCCAATTCGAGTCTGCATCTTTGGCTGATGCATCGAATGCGACACAGCTTAAAGCAGCACACAAGAATTTTTATAATCTATTGACGACTCCTTGACATGGAGGAGGCAGAAAGTTGATAATAGACTTTCTGTCCTCTGAAGGAGTTGTTTTTCATTCGTAAATATCTTCATCTCTTTTAGAAAAAAAGGATCTCATGAAAAATTTAAACGCTAATTTAATTAAAGCGATGCAGAAGAGTTTCTTCGCAGCCTTTCTGTTAGCAATGGCCTTTGTCAATCAGACTATGGGCCAGGCTTGCCAAGGCTTAGGCTCTTCCATCAGTATTACACTTCCGTACAACGGGGCAGGTTTGACGACCTGTGGCGCAGGCAATGACCTGACCAGTTCCAACACGACGGCTTGCGGAAGTACTTCCTACCTCGGTGGCGAAGACGAAGTGTTCATCTTTACACCGACAACGAGTGGTCTGGTTACAATTTCGCTTACCAGCAGCTCCTCCTGGGTTGGGATAATGTTGTATGACGGTTGCCCGCTTAATGGACAAGGTGGCACCTGCGTCAATTATGCGCAAGGTTCAGCAGGCAACCAGTCAATGCAAGCCAGCGTTACAGCGGGTACCACCTACTACTTGGTAGTAGATACCTGGCCTTCGCCCACCTGCATCCCCAGCTTTAATTTAACCATTACGGCACCTTCTGCTCCACCGGACTGCCCGGGAGGATTAGGCTCTTACGTTGAAATTACAGTGCCTTACCAGGGTACAGGCCTGACGAACTGCGGTTCAAACAATGACCTGACCTCTTCTAATGTCAGTGAGGTTTGCGGTGCTACCTACTATTACAATGGAGAAGACGAGGTGTATATTTTCACAGTTCCGACTACGGGGGACTATACCATTGAGTTTACCAGCAACTCCTCCTATGTAGGACTAATGCTGTATGAAGGCTGCCCACTTTTGGGGCAGGGCGGCTCCTGCGTGGGGTATGCACAAGGTTCTTCGGGAAATCAAACTCTAATCGTCGAACTGACGGCGGGATTAACTTATTATCTGATCGTGGATTCCTGGGCTTCGCCGGACTGCCACCCGAGCTACTCTCTTGCCATTACAGCAAGTGAACCATCCAATGGTTGCACCAACACAACTTCATACATAACCTTTGCTGCACCGACATCTTCTACTCCTATTAATCCGGTTTCATGCACATTTGCAGGGGAGTACAATACGATGACGAACTGCATCGCAGGTCTGACTTATAAAATTGAAGCAACAGGAGGCACCGGCAACTACCTGACGGTTCACGAAACCACTCCGGCAGGCCCTGTAATTGCATTTGGCTATTCTCCGGTATTTGCCACGCCAACAGTCAATGGCAATGTGTATATCCACGTGAATACGAATGAGAATTGCGGCACAGACTTCTCCTGCCATGCCCTTTACGTATCGTTGTCTCTGGGCTCTATTACCGATGTAACAGCTGGTGCACAGACAGCCTGCGATTTGGCTACAAACAAGTATTCCCAGACGCTGACTATCACTTATGAAACAACCCTTCCCGGCGACCTGATTGTGAATGGACAGAGTTTCCCCATTACAGGCAGCCCACAAACAGTGGTGTTAACTGGATTGAACTCCAATGGGCAACCGGTGGACGTAAGTGTTTACTTCTCGTTCGATCCCGCTACGATTTATACGTTTCAGGATCTGTTTACTGCTCCTGAAAAGTGCAACCTTTGTAAAGTGAAATGCCCGAGCGATATCTTCGTGAATCTCGCTCCGGGAGAGTGTAATGCTTATGTAAATTACACTGTTTCTACTGACGGTGACTGTGGAGGAGAAGGTATTGTAGATGGCTTCCAGGGACCGTTTGATCCGTCTGAATGGGTATTCTCTTCTGTGGGTACTCCATTTGATGGCAGTGTTGATGCATCAGGAGCACCTGCAAGCATTATTTTGCATGGCTCAAATCCAGGTGGTTGCCTTGGTGCTGGTACCGTGCAGACAAATTACTCTACTACAATAACTGTAAGTGGTAATATAACCTTTACGTACAGTTACACTACTGCTGATATATCTTCTACTTATGATCCATTTGGGTATATGGTTGATGGTGTGTGGACGCCGGTTACAGTTTCTGGTTCTACAGCTCCTCAATCAGGTACCGTTGTGGTTCCTGTAACAGTTGGGCAGGTATTTAGCTTCTCCCAGCGTTCAGATAACTGCTTCGGTAGTGGACATACGACCATTACCAACTTCTCTGGCCCTGCATCAAACCTCCTGGTGCCGGTGCAAACTGCTGGCCTTGCCAGCGGTGAATTGTATTCGATTGGTAAAACGACAAATTGCTTCGAAATTCCCGATGGCATAGGGGGAACTTCATCCTGCTGCTTCGATGTCAATGTTATTGAGTTTCCGAACCCGACGAATACCTTGGTATGTAATGATCTGGTGCAGGTCAGCCTGGACGAGAATTGCATTGCAGTGCTTAACGCCGACCAGATTCTGGAAGGAGGCCCTTACGGCTGTTATGACAACTACGTCGTAAATCTTCACACTCCGACAGGCGGCATACTTCCGGGTATAGTAAATGGCAGCCATGTGGGCAATGGTCCTCACACGGTGAAGGTAACGGATCCGAAGACAGGCCAGAGCTGCTGGGGTAAAGTACTGGTGAAAGACAAGCTGCCTCCGATCATGGAGTGCCGCGACCTGACGCTTCAGTGCAACGCCGATGTGTTTGATCCTTCTGTTCTGGCACCGGCACCGTTCTTCTTCGAGGCTACAGAGCCGATCCAGTTTCCCGAATCATTTGTTCCACATGGTGGTGGTCTTGCCTATACTTTACAAGGTGCTGGCGGCCCTCAGGGGGATTATTTCAGCCTGACGAACAACAGCGCCCAGGCAATTCAGTTGCTTGGCTTTGGATTCCGCACTCCAATTGATGCGTTTTCTGACCCTGCGTTCTACAATGTTTATACGCGCCCGGGGACTTTTGCCGGCTTTGAGTTGGATCCATCAGCATGGACGAGTCAAGGCTCTTATGTAGTAGGCCCATGGCCTCCGTATTTCCCCACGGGAAGTGGCCCAATGGCTGATTTGACTTTTAACAATCCAATTGACCTTGACGCAGGAGAAACAATTGCTTTCTACCTGTTTAGCTCAAATCACGGTTTGGTGAGCAATTGGACGGGTGGCACAATACCGCCTGTGACTAATGGCATCCTGACCCTGGAAGGTGGTGATGAATCTTTTGCTGAATTTTCTAACCTCTTCGGAGTTGGCAATAGCATTGTGAACATCACGGTTAACTACGCAATACAGTCAGATCCAATTCCTGTTTGGGATAACTGCGACAAAGAGTTGACAGTAGCGAACGGAGGATTGACGTACAAAGATTCCTTCACGCCAGGCAGTTGCGGAGGCCCAAGTGGCACTTACATTCGCACCTGGAC